>Ga0315902_10004591_pt1 | contig 19847 bp, 16 predicted proteins | sample LakEriMetagenome_9_FD_203523 | JGI IMG/M metagenome (GOLD analysis project Ga0315902, IMG submission 203523) | Freshwater fungal communities from buoy surface, Lake Erie, Ohio, United States - Buoy 12 MA117 | ecosystem: Environmental > Aquatic > Freshwater > Lake > Lake biofilm | place: USA... | reverse complement strand
CCGCGCACAGGAACCGCACCGCGACGTTCTCGTAGCTGAGCCGCTCGATGCGCCGGCTGCTGAAGGTGCCCGTCGCATAGCAGTAGATGAGCAGCCCGAGCATCATCCCGGGCGGATATTGTTCGCTCCCCGTGCCCCGGTGGTTGACGCGCGCCGTGCCCACGTCCAGCAGCGCGACCGCCTCCATGATGAAGTGGACCAAGTGATCCTCCTGCACCCAGTCGCGCAAATCCGGCGGCAGGAGCATGGGGGTGTCGTGGTCGATGTTGACGAAGCGGGCGGCCATGCAGATGAGATCGCTCCAGCCCGCTTTTGTTCAAACTTTCCCAAAAATAATTCGGCCGCCTAAGTCCGACAGGCTGCTAGCCTCCCACTCAGGCGATGCGCCCTCTCAGCAAGGGGAAGTCACCGGAGAGGCATGGAATGGTTCTGCCGTCCCTGACGGTTCTGCAGTCCCTGGCGGGACTTGGTTTTCCACCGGACGCAGTTCCCAGTGCTGAAGCACTGGGCTATTTTCAGAGGGTTCCTCGCCCCGCTGCATTCGGGAGGGAATCCGATGTCCATCGGCAGGGGAGCTCCCTACACTTTCGCCCAGTGCCTACCCATCTCCACCATTGGCTGCCGTCGGACCGTGAGACGCCGAGTGCGATCCTGCTGGATCGCTTTCTCGACTACATCGCGGCGGGACGCCTCGCGCTGTATCCGGCGCAGGAGAATGCGATTTTGGAGCTGTTTGACGCTCGCAATGTGATCCTGAACACGCCGACGGGGTCGGGGAAATCGCTGGTGGCGACGGCGCTGCATTTCCAGTCCGTGGCGCAGGGGCGGCGCTCGGTGTACACGTGCCCGGTGAAGGCGCTGGTGAATGAGAAGTGGCTGGCGCTGTGCCGGGAATTCGGCCCGAAGAATGTGGGGCTGAGCACGGGCGATGCGTCGGTGAACCGCGATGCGCCGATCCTGTGCTGCACGGCGGAGATTCTCGCGAACATGGCGCTGCGCGAGGGGGCGGAGGCGAAGATTGACGATGTGGTGATGGACGAATTCCACTATTACTCGGACCGCGACCGCGGCGTGGCGTGGCAGGTGCCGCTGCTCACGCTGCCGCGCGCGCGGTTCCTCCTGATGTCGGCGACGCTGGGGGATACGGCTTTTTTTGAAAAGGAGCTCACGCGGCTGAACGGGCGGGAGACGGTGACTGTTTCCTCGAAGGACCGGCCGGTGCCGCTGGAATTCACCTACGCGGAGACGCCGCTGCCGCGGACGCTGGAGGGGATTCTCGCGGAGGGGAAGGCACCGGTGTATGTGGTGCATTTCACGCAGCTCGAGGCGGCGCAGGGCGCGCAGGATTTCACGAGCATCAATGTGTGCTCGCGCGAGGAGAAGGCGGCGCTCGCGGAGGCGCTCGCGGGGTTCCGCTTTTCGAGTCCGTATGGGGCGGAGATCAAGAAGTTCCTCCGGCACGGAATAGGGCTGCATCACGCGGGGCTGCTGCCGAAATATCGAGTGCTCACGGAGCAGCTCGCGCAGCGCGGGCTGCTGAAGGTGATCTGCGGGACGGACACGCTGGGCGTGGGGATCAATGTGCCGATCCGCACGGTGCTCTTCACGCAGCTCTGCAAATACGACGGGAAGAAGACGGGGATCCTGAGTGCGCGCGACTTTCACCAGATCGCGGGGCGCGCGGGGCGGAAGGGTTTCGATGACCGCGGCTGGGTGATGGTGCAGGCGCCGGAGCATGTGATCGAGAACCTGCTGCTGGAGCAGAAGAAGGCGGAGGGCGGGAAGAAATTCGTGAAGCGCAAGCCGCCGGAGCGGAACTTCGTGAACTGGGACCGGCAGACGTTTGCGCGTCTCGTGGGCGCGCCGCCGGAGGCGCTGGCGAGCCAGTTTGCCGTGACGCACGGGATGCTGCTGAATGTGCTGAGCCGCCGGACGGACGGCTGCGCGGCGATGCGCGAGCTGATCGCGCATTCGCACGAGCCGGCGCGCGCGAAGAAGGAGCACAGGAAGCGCGCATGGCAGCTCTTCCGCGCGCTGGTGGAGAAGCGGATCGTGGAGTTCATCCCGCGCACGCCGGAGGGCGCGAAGCTGCGCGTGAATGTGGCGCTGCAGGATGATTTTTCGATGACGCAGACGCTGTCGCTTTTCCTGCACGACACGATCCCGCTGATGGATCCGAATGCGCCGGATTACGCGCTGGTGCTGCTGACGCTCGTGGAATCCATCATCGAAGATCCGGACATCATCCTGCGTCGTCAGCTCGACAAGGTGAAGGGCCAGGCCATCGCGGACATGAAGAACGAGGGCCTCGACTACCACGCGCGCATGGAGGAGCTGGAGAAGCTCGAACACCCGAAGCCGAACCGCGATTTCATCTACGCGGCGTTCAATGATTTTGCCGCGCGGCATCCGTGGGTGGGCGGGGAGAACATCCGGCCAAAGTCCATCGCGCGGGAGATGTTCGAGGAGTTCCGGTCGTTCTCGGATTACATCAAGGTGTACGATTTGCAGCGCTCCGAGGGCGTGCTGCTGCGGCACCTGTCCGGTGTCCACAAGACGCTCACGCAATCTGTCCCCGACTCGGCGAAAAACGACACGGTGCGCGAGATGGAGGTCTATCTCGGCACGATGCTGAGGCAGGTGGATTCCAGCCTGCTCGACGAGTGGGAGCGCATGTGCGATCCAAATTGGAAGCCGGGCGACGAGCAGCCCGAAGCGCGCCCGCCCGGCAGCGAGGAGGCGCTGCGCGACATCACGCGGGATGTTAAAAAATTCACAGCGGCGATCCGCAATCGCGTGTTTGCGTTCCTGAGCGAAGTCATCCGCGGGGACTTCGAGGAGGCGCTGGCCTTGGTACCGTCTTGCGAGGACGCGGAAGGTGGGCTGTGGACTGCCGAGCGCTTGCGCAATGCGCTCGCGACTTTCCACACAGGCCATGCGCGAATCCGCCTCGACCCGGAAGCGCGCAATGTGAGGCACACGTACGTGACGCCGTCCGAGGACAAGCTGCGCTGGCGAATCCAGCAGATGCTGATCGATCCCGGCGAGGCAAACGACTGGGTGGCGGAATTCGATGCGGACGTGGCGCTGTCGCGTGCGAGCGGAGAGCCGGCGCTGCGGCTCGTGCGGATCGGGAGCCTGGTGTGAGCCCGCTTCTCGCAAACAACCCGAAGCATGAAAGTGCAGTTCGGCGTGCTTGAGATGCTGGACATCGTCGGAGCCATCGAGTGCAGGAAGCCGCGCAGGTTCACGGCGACGATGCGAAGGTCACACGCGCCGTCCGCGAGATGCTCGGCAAGGCGAACTGCTAAGCGACGTATCTGCTGAAGACGAACGGCGCGAATACGATCAACGGCGTGAAGGCGGAGAGCCATGCGGTTGTCCCGCCGGTGCAGCATGTGCCGCCGCCGCCGGTCGTGGCGACTGCGGCTACGGTTCAGGCAGTGCAGGGCGTCGCGGGATCAATGCCGCAAAATTGCAGAACCTCGAAGCCGCACTGAACTTGAAGCACGACGCAAGCGGCGAACCGACGGACAAAGGCAAGGCCGCAGCCGCCGCGCTCGGAGGCCCCGGCCCCGGCTTCAAGCCCGGCCCGAAGCAGGATGGCCGCGCGGGATTTCAGGAATTCCAAAAGCTGCAGACCAATAGTTCGTAGCGCATGCTTTGATTTTGGGAATACAGCCATCTCTGGCGGTGCGGCCTGCGGGCTTCCTGCCTGCGGAATGCCGTGCCCGTGCGGGCTGGAAGCCTGTGTTCCGTCGCCCCAGATCGCGTCGCCCCATTTCATCTTCGCCATTCCCAGCCACTCATGAAATTTGCATCTCACTGTCCGCGGCCGTGATTGAAACCGGGTTCAGCGCGACTCAGGCCAAAGGCCTGAAACAAGCCAGCCCAGGGCTGCGCTCGTTCCCGCGTAAAAGGGCCTTACAGCCCTCACGCGGCGCACTCGCTTGCTGGGCTGGCTTGTCACAGGCCTTTGGGCTGAGTTTGCACCGGACTTGCTTTGAATCACGCCCCAAGGGGGCGGCGGTCGCGGTGCGGGAATCTGCGGTCTTGTTTTTTGACCGCAACCGCACCCGGCGGCAGGTATGACGTTTGCTTCATGTATGGGCCATCCGGCGAAATTGTCCGCCGGGTAATCATCAACTGAAATCATCGAAATCGTCATACCATGCTCCAGAAACTGAACACCAAACACGCGGGCTTCACGCTCGTGGAAATCATGATCGTCGTCGCGATCATTGCACTCCTCGCATCCATCGCGGTGCCGAACTTCCTCCGCAGCCGCAAGCGCTCGCAGGCCACCCAGGTCCTCCAAGATCTGCGCGTCATTGATTCCGCCGTGGATCTCTACGCCATCGAAAACAACAAGGCCAGCGGCAACCCCGCCTTCGCTGACCTGCAGGCTTACATCAAGACCGGCACGCGTCTCCACTCGAGCGGCAACCGGGACATCCTCGGCAATTCGTTCGGCACCTTCACGGTGGACAGCGCGCCGAAGGTGAGCGGCTCGACTTTCGCGGCGCTCTCCGACGTCGCGCCCGCCTCGTTCTGGTCGCCTTACAGATAATCAGGATCGGGGCGCCCATCCGCCTCCGTCCGTCGTTTGCGATGGACGCCGCACGGCGGCACGCCTACACCGCGCGCGATGTCGCGTCCAAATGCTCCCGGTTGGCTCGTCGTCGTCGAGGGAATTGACGGCGCGGGCAAGAGCACCGTCGTGCGCGCGCTCGCCGGGCATTGCGCGCAACGCGGCCTCGCGTGCGTGACCGGCAGCGAACCGACGCGCGGCGAATGGGGCATGAAGCTGCGCCGCAGCATGACGGAGGGACGCCTCACGCTCGACGAGGAACTCGCGCTTTTCCTGAAAGATCGCGCGGAGCACGTCGAGCAGCTCATCCGTCCGTCGCTTGCGGCGGGAAAAGTCGTCCTGCTCGATCGCTATTATCTCTCGACCGCCGCGTATCAGGGCGCGCGGGGTGCGGATCCGGCTGTGATTTTGGAAATGAACGAACGCTTCGCCCCGCAGCCCGATCTCGTGCTGCTGCTCGATTTCGATCCGGACGGCGGCCTCGCACGCATCCGCGCGCGCGGCGATGCGCCGAACACATTTGAGGAAGCGGAGCAGCTCCGCGCGGTGCGGGAAATTTTCCTCGGGCTTCAGCGTCCGTTCATTTGCCGCGTGGATGCATCGCGCCCCGCGCAGGAAGTTCTCGCCGCGTGCCTCGCGGAATTCGCCGGGGTGATCCAGTGAGCGGATCGGGGCGGGCCTACTGCTGCCGCGGGGCAAGCCGGAAAATCGTCTCGCCGGCCTTCATGTAGCCGCGACCCACTTTGTCTCGGGCAAAGAGACCGAGGTATTCGCCGTCATTCATCAGCAGCGTGACTTCGCGCGTGAGGCGGTCCTTGATCATGTTTGCCTCGGCGAGATCTGACTCTGCAGTCGCGATCATTTTGTCCTGCGCTGCTTTCTCGGAACGGCCCGGCAGTGCGCGAAGGGTGAGCGGGATCACCGCCGTCGCGACGATGAGCGCGAGGAGTATCTTATTGAGCCGGGGAAGGAATCCCCCCGGCGGGGCGGGTCTGTAGTGTGAGGCTGCGTCCTTCACTTAGCCGCGCATCTTGCCTCCATAAACGGCATTGTCACCCAAAATCTCTTCGATCCGAAGCAATTGGTTGTACTTCGCGATGCGGTCCGTGCGCGACATCGAGCCCGTTTTGATCTGCCCGGCGTTCGTCGCGACGGCGATGTCGGCGATGGTCGAGTCCTCGGTTTCGCCGCTGCGATGGCTGATGACTGCCGTGTAGCGGTTCTCCTTCGCGAGTTCGACGGTGTCGAGCGTCTCGGTGAGCGAGCCGATCTGGTTCACCTTCACGAGGATGGAATTCGCCGTGCCGGTCTCGATGCCCTTGCGGAGAAACTCGACGTTCGTGACGAAGAGATCGTCGCCGACGATCTGCACCGTTTCGCCGAGCACGTCGGTGAGCTTTTTCCAGCCGGTCCAGTCGTTCTCCGCGCAGCCGTCCTCGATGCTGATGATCGGAAATTTCGCGCAGAGCTTCTTGTAGAACGCGACGAGTTCATCCGCGCTGAAACGCTGGCCGGTGCTCTTCTTGAAGACGTAATCCTTCTTCGCCTTGTCGTAGAATTCTGAGCTGGCGGCATCGAGCGCGACGAACACGTCTTTGCCAAATTTATAGCCTGCCTTCTTTACCGCCTCGGCGATCGTTTCGAGTGCGTCATCCGCGCTCTTGAGGTTTGGCGCGAAGCCGCCCTCGTCGCCTACCGCAGTGCTGAGGCCGCGGCCTTTGAGCACACTCTTGAGCGAATGGAAAATCTCCGCACCGCACCGCAGGGCCTCGCTGAAATTGCGTGCGCCCTTCGGCATCACCATGAATTCCTGGAAGTCAATCGGCGCATCGCTGTGCGCGCCGCCGTTGATGATGTTCATCATCGGCACGGGCAGCACCTTCGCGTTCGGGCCGCCGATGTATTTGAAAAGCGGAAGTCCGAGCTGCGCCGCCGCTGCGTGCGCCGTCGCCATCGAGACAGCGAGGATCGCATTCGCGCCGAGCTTCGATTTGTTGTGCGTGCCGTCGAGCGCGATCATCGTGCGATCGATTGTGACCTGTTCCGTCGCGTCGAGGCCTTCGAGTTCGTCGGCGATGGTCTTGTTGATGTTTGCCACGGCCTTCAGAACGCCTTTGCCGAGCCAGCGGTCCTTCACGCCGTCGCGCAGTTCCCAAGCCTCGTGCTCGCCAGTGCTCGCGCCGCTCGGCACCGCGGCGCGGCCTCTCGCTCCGCCTGCGAGATGCACCTCGGCTTCGACGGTGGGATTGCCGCGGCTGTCAACGATCTGGCGGCCTGCGATTGCGGTGATGGTGGTGAGAGACATGATTTTTTCTGTGCTGATGTAATGACGTGGACCGCAGCGCATCCATGCGCCGCGAAAATGGAGGCGTGGAGATAGACTCACTCCACTGCGGTGGCAAACGAATATCGCGCGAAATATGCGCGGCTGCGGCAGTGGCTGCCTCCGCGCCTGCGCACCGGCGGAATCGTTCCGACTGAGAACTGAGAACTGAGAACTGAGAACTGAGAACTGAGAACTTCACCGCGGCGCACTCCAACCAAACAAACCCGAACCAGTCCCGTCACGCCAGTCCCGTCACGCCGGTTGCCAAGTGCCGCACATGCCTGCACATTACGCGCCCTTTTTTTCCGATGCCCAAAAAACGCCCAGCACTCACCGTCGCGCCCAGCCCCGATTGCATCGAGGTGCGAGGTGCGCGGCAGAACAACCTCAAGGGCTTCGACCTCGATCTGCCGCTGGGAAAATTGATCGTCGTCACGGGACCGAGCGGCAGTGGCAAATCGTCGCTCGCGTTCGACACGATCTACGCGGAAGGGCAGCGGCGCTACGTCGAGACGTTCTCGCCGTACACGCGGCAATTTCTGGACAGAATGGACAAGCCTCGCGTGGACGAAATCCGCGGCATCCCGCCCGCCATCGCCATCGAGCAGACGAACAACGTGAAGAGCACGCGATCGACCGTCGGCACGATGACGGAGATCAATGATTACCTGAAGCTCCTCTTCCCGCGCATCGCGACGGCGTGCTGCCCGCAGTGTGAGCGCGAGATCAAACCCGAGTCGGCGAAGAGCATCGTCGAGCATGTCTTCGAGCAGCACAGTGGCGGAACGGTGCTCGTGACTTTCGGTGTGCCTGCGCCTGCGGGAACGAAACCCGCGGACTTCTTCTCCTTCCTCCAGCAGCAGGGCTATCTGCGTGTGTGGCTCGATGGCGAAATATTGCGCACCGACGAACCGCCGCAGGCAAAGCGTCTGCCAGCGATCGTCGAGGTGATTCAGGATCGCGTGACCATTTCCGAGGAAGGCCGCACGCGGCTCGCCGAGGCCGTCGAACACGCGCTCCGGCTCGGCAGTGGCAAGCTCGCGGTTCGCCATCCGGACACCGGCTTCCGGCATCCGTACAGCACCGGCTGGCATTGCGCTCACTGCGACGTGGACATCACTCCTCCCTCGCCGGGCCTGTTCACTTTCAATCATCCGCTCGGCGCGTGCCCGACGTGCCGCGGGTTCGGTCGCACGATCGCGATCGATCTCCAGCGCGCGATTCCCGACCGCTCGCTGAGCCTCGCCGAGGGCTGCGTGAAACCTTTCCAGACCGAGAGCGGCGCAGACTGTCAGCGCGACATGTTGCGCTGCGCAAAGGTGAAGGAAATTGATGTGAAGACGCCCTTCGACGATCTGCCTGAGTGCGATCAGCAATGGGTGCTCGAAGGCGAGGAGTGGCAGCGCAGCGCCGCGCAACGGCGCAGCGGCGAGGACTTGTGGAAAGAGGGACTGTGGTACGGCGTGCGCGGTTTCTTCCGCTGGATGGAGAGCAAGGCATACAAGATGCACGTCCGCGTGCTCCTCAGCCGCTACCGCAACTACACCGAGTGCGGTGACTGCCACGGCGGCCGCTACCAGCCCGCGACGCTGAATTTCCGCTTCGCCGGCAAAACGCTGCCCGAACTTCAGGCGATGGCCATCGGCGATCTCGTAGCCGCGCTTGTAAAAGTGTGGGCAGATCAACGGCCTGGAGAAAGTGCCCGGGCTCTAACGAGTGCGGCTGCGGATGAAGCCGCCGCGCCCGGCCCCGAGGAACTCCGCAATGACTCCACGACCGAGATGCTTCTCGGAGAAGTCCGCTCCCGCCTCGGCTTCCTGCTCGAAGTCGGCCTCGGCTACCTCTCGCTCGACCGCGCCACGCGCACGCTCAGCGGCGGCGAAGTCGAGCGTGTGAACCTCACGACGTGCCTCGGCGCGTCGCTCGTGAACACGCTCTTCGTCCTCGACGAACCGAGCATCGGCCTGCACCCGCGCGACACCGGGCGGCTCATCCGCGTGATGAAATCGCTGCGCGACAAAGGCAACACGCTGCTCGTCGTCGAGCACGAGGAAGCCGTCATGCGCGCGGCAGACCATCTGGTCGAGCTCGGGCCGGGGCGCGGGGAAGATGGCGGATCACTCGTGTTCGCGGGGCCGGTGGAGGAGTTGCTGGAAACGCCCAACGCCCAACGCCCAACGCCCAACGCCCAAAGGACGCGGCGAACGACTCGCGGACTTCCGGGTGATGATCGCCGCGCATTGGACGTTGGGCGTTGGGCGTTGGGCGTTGGGCGTTCAAGTATGCCCTCTCTCACCGCCGCCTACCTCACTGGCGCCAAGTCCATCCCCGTCCCCGCTGTGCGCCGCAAGCCCGCGTCGTGGCTCCGCATCGAGGGCGCGCGCGAGCACAACCTGCAAAATCTCACGGTCGAAATTCCGCTCGGCGTCTTCGCGTGCGTCACCGGCGTCAGCGGTTCGGGCAAGAGCACGCTCGTCCACAGCGTGCTCTTTGAAAATCTGCTGAACGCAAAAGGCATCGCGAGCGGGAACCAGGCGGGTGCCTTGAAGAAGCTCGTCGGCGCGCGGCAGATTTCGCAGGTCATCCTCGTGGATCAGACGCAGCTTTCGCGGACGCCGAAATCCACCGCCGCACTCTACCTCGGCATCTTCGATGACATTCGCGAGATGTTTGCGATGACCGACGAGGCATTGCGCGAAGGACTCAGCGCGAGCGCGTTTTCGTTCAATGGCGGCGCGGGACGCTGCGAGCGGTGCGGCGGCAGCGGCTTTGAAAAAATCGAGATGCAGTTTCTCAGCGACGTCTTCGTGCGCTGCCCTGAGTGCGAGGGCCGGCGCTACCAGCCGCACGTCTTGAAAATCCGCCTCGACGGAAAAAGCATCCACGACGTGCTGGAACTCACGGTCACGGAGGCCGTGAAATTTTTCGGGAAGCATGGCGCAAAGCGCGTGGCGCCTCCGCTGCGCGTGCTGGAGGAGGTCGGCCTCGGCTACATCCGCCTCGGCCAGCCGCTCAACACTCTGAGCGGCGGCGAGAGCCAGCGGCTGAAACTCGTCGAGCGCCTGATGACCTCCGACAACACCAGCGCACGCGAAACCGAGGGGAGCACAGGCGGCCCGCCTGCGCCCTCCAAGACCACCACGCTGCTCATCCTCGACGAGCCCACGACCGGCCTGCACTTTGATGACGTCGCGATGCTCGTGAAAGTCTTCGACCGCCTCGTGCAGCAGGGGAATTCGCTGCTCGTGATCGAGCACAATCTCGAAGTGATCAAATGCGCGGACCATGTGATCGATCTCGGCCCCGAAGCGGGAATCGACGGCGGCTTGCTCGTCGCAAAAGGAACGCCGGAGGAAGTCGCGTGCGTCGAGGCATCGCACACGGGACGATACCTGCGCGCGCTGCTCGTGGGCGGTGATGACTCGGTCACGGAGTCGCTTCGCGTCGCTGAGCAAGCTCGCGCCGTGATCTTGGCACCCCCTCACCAAGTCAGCTCCGCCATCTGCATCTACGGAGCGCGCGAGCACAACCTGAAGAACATCACCCTCGCCATCCCGCGCGATCAGCTCGTGGTCATCACCGGCCTCAGCGGATCGGGGAAAAGCACGCTCGCGTTCGATCTGCTTTTTGCCGAGGGGCAGCGGCGCTTCCTCGATGTGATGTCGCCGTACGCGCGGCAGTTCGTCGAGCAGCTTGAGAAGCCCGACGTGGATCGCATCACCGGCCTTCCGCCGAGCGTCGCCATCGAGCAGCGCGTCACGCGCGGCGGCGGAAAATCCACCGTCGCGACCGTCACCGAGGTGTATCACTTTTTGCGCCTGCTCTTTTCGAAGCTCGGCGTGCAGCACTGCCCGGACTGCAACTGCGCGGTGGAATCGCAGACTGCCGCCTCCGTCACGCGCAGCGTCGAGGTGCTAGCGAAAAATGGGCGCGTGCGCGTGTTCGCCACGCTTGTGAAGGCGCGCAAGGGCTTCCACACCGACATCGCGAAATGGGCGAGGCGCCAGGGCTTCGACACGCTGCTCGTGGACGGGATCCTCGTGCGCGTGGACGAGTTCCGCGCGCTGGAGCGTTTCCGGGAGCACACCATCGAAGTGCTCGTCGGCGAGCGCACGCCTGCGGACACGCGCGGCCCGCGCAAACGCAGGCTCGCGGAGCTGGTCAAGAGCGCACTGAAGATCGGGCGCGGCACCATCCGCGTGCTCGATGAAAACAAACGCGGCACGATCCTCAGCACCGAGCGCGCGTGCCCTGATTGCGGGCGGTCGTTCGAGGAACTCGACCCGCGGCTGTTCTCGTTCAATTCACCGCACGGCTGGTGCGCGGAATGCCGCGGTTTCGGCGAAGTGTGGAAGCACACGGTGAACTCGCGACTCGAAACCGCGCTGGAGCAGGAACTCGACATCGAGCGCCAGGGCGAACTGCTCGACGAAGGCGAAGCCGTGCCGTGCCCGTCGTGCAAAGGCGAGCGGCTGAACCCTCAGGCGAGGGCGGTGCGGCTGAAGAGTTCAACGCCCAACGCCCAACGCCCAACGTCCAACGTCCAAAAGACGCGGCGAAAGGCTCTCAAATGTTCGGGCGATGATCCCCGCGCATTGGATGTTGGACGTTCGCTCTCCATCAGCGACTTCGCCGCAATGTCCGTGAACGACGCGCTCGCCGCCGTGGGCACGCTCACATTCTCCGACGCCGAAAAACCTATCTCGCAGGACATCGTCCCCGAGATCATCCAGCGCCTCACCTTCATGGGAAAGGTCGGCCTCGACTACCTCGGCCTCGGTCGCAGCGCGAAGACATTGAGCGGCGGCGAGAGCCAGCGCATCCGCCTCTCCGCGCAGCTCGGCAGCAATCTGCGCGGCGTGCTCTACGTCCTCGACGAGCCGACCATCGGCCTGCATCCGCGCGACAACGACGCGCTGCTCGACACGCTCGCTGCGCTCCGCGCAAAGGGTAACTCGCTCGTCATCGTCGAGCACGACGAGGAGACCATGCGCCGTGCCGACACCATCGTGGACCTCGGCCCGCTCGCGGGCGTCCACGGCGGCGAAGTCTGCGCGATCGGAACGCTCGACGACATCGCCGCGTGCGAGCGCAGCGCGACGGGAAAATATTTGCGCCACCCGCTCGCGCATCCCACGCGCGGCACGCGGCGCCCGCTCGGAGACGCGCATTGGCTGGAGCTGCACGGCGCGAAGACGAACAATTTGAAAAACGTGGACGTGCGTTTTCCCATCGGCAGGCTGAGCGTGATCACGGGCATCAGCGGCAGCGGGAAAAGCACGCTCATGCGCGGAGTGCTGAAGCCAGCCGTGCAGGCCGAGCTGTCCCGCAAACGCGCACACGGAAAAACCACAGAGGGCACAAAGGGACTCACAGAGGCACACAGAGGCGTGTGCATCGTGTCTCCGTGCACCTCTGTGAATTCCTCCGTGACCCCTGTGGTTAAACCACTGCGATCAAAATCGGACATACTCCCGATCCCGGACTTCATCGAGGCTGTCCACGAAGTGGATCAGTCGCCCATTGGGAAGACCTCGCGCTCGACGCCTGCGACGTATCTCGGCGTGTTCGACGAAATCCGCGCGCTCTTCGCGCAGCTCCCGGCTTCGCGGATGCGCGGCTACACTGCGTCGCGCTTTTCCTTTAACACAAAGGGCGGACGCTGCGAGACGTGCGCAGGCCAGGGTGCGGTACGCATGGAGATGGCATTCCTGCCCACGAGCTTCCACCCGTGCACCGACTGCCACGGTAAGCGATTCAACCCCGCCACGCTCGAAGTGCTCTACAATGGGAAAAGCATCGGCGACGTGATGGACATGTCGCTCGCCGAGGCGTCTGAATTTTTCAAGGCCGCGCCGAAAATCCACCGCCCGCTCTCGCTGCTGTGCGACACGGGCTTGGGCTACATCCGCCTCGGCCAGCCGAGCCCCACGCTGAGCGGCGGCGAGGCGCAGCGGCTGAAGCTCGTCGCCGAACTCGTGCAGGGCGTCGCCCGCGATGAGAACTCGCGCCTCCGCCGCCAGCGCGAGCCGAAGAGCACGCTCTACCTCCTCGAAGAACCGACCATCGGACTGCACATGGCCGACGTCGCCGAGTTGCTGAAAGTGTTGCACCGGCTCGTGGACGGCGGCGCGACGGTGCTCGTCATCGAGCATAATCTTTCGCTCATCGCCGACGCTGATTACGTCGTGGACATCGGCCCCGAGGCCGGCGCGGCAGGCGGCGAAGTCGTCGCCTGCGGCACGCCCGAAGAAGTCGCCGCGCACCCGATGAGCCGCACCGCGCCATTCCTGCGCCCGCTCGTAGCCGCGCATGTGAATGCGCGGGCTGACTGAACGCACGGACGATCAGCCTGCGCTTTCACAAGCGCAGCTACGGGCTTGCCGCCTCCGCTCCGCTCCGCTGTCCTGCGCAGCCCATGAGCACACTCAATTTCGCAATCGTCGGCACCGGCGGCATCACGCTGCAAAATCATCTCCCCGGACTCGCGATGTGCGGGGATGTCAAAGTCACCGCGCTGTGCGACACAAATCCCGCGACGCTCGAAGCCGCGCGGCAGCAGACGGGCGTGTCCGTCTGCTCCACGAACTACGAGGACATCGTGAAGCGCGACGACGTTCATGCGGTGATCATCGCCACACCGAATTTCACCCACGCACCCATCGCGCTCGCAGCCATAGCTGCAGGCAAGCATGTGCTCTGCGAAAAGCCGATCGCGATGAACTACGGGCAGGCGTGCGAGATGGCGGGCGCGGCGGAGAGCGCGGGCGTGCGGCACATGACGGCGTTCACGTACCGCTTTGTGCCGGCGATGCGCTACCTCGGGCATCTCATCGAGCGCGGTGACCTCGGGCAGCCGTATCATTTCCGCTCGTGCCGCCTGCAGGACTGGGGCACGCGTCCGCTCGGCTGGCGCATGGTGAAGAGGCTCGCGGGCACCGGCGAACTCGGCGACATGCTCAGCCACCGCATCAATTTCGCGCAGTTCCTCATCGGCCCGATGCGGCGGCTCGTGGCGAATGTAAAAAATTTAACACCGCTGCGCGGCGGGCTGCCGAACGACACCGAGGACTGGGTGGCCATCCTCGCGGATTTTCAAAACGGTGCGACCGGCGTGCTCGAAAGCTCGAAGCTCGCGAGCGGACGCAACGAGTCGTGGCGCTCGCTCGACTACGTGGAGCTGAACGGCAGCGAGGGCACGTTCGAGTTCACGACTGGAAAATGGAACGAACTCATCTTCGGAAAAGTCGGCGGCCCCGGCCTCGCGCCACTGGCCGTGCCGCGCGAATTCTGGACGTGGCCCGGCTCGCCGCGCGATCCAGGCGTGGGCGATCCGCTCGTGACCTTCCGCTACGATCAGGCGTTTGAGTTCGTGGACGCGATCCGCTCACAGCGCCCGTGCGTGCCGAGCTTCGTGGAGGGCGCAGAGGTGATCCGCGTGATGGATGCGGCGCTGGAGTCGGCGGCAAGTGGGGCTTGGGTGAGCCTTGTTTAACCACAGAGGTTCACAGAGGAAACACAGAGGCGCACAGAGCTGGATGAAACACGAGGAGCACGCTGAAAACTCTGTGAACCTCTGTGGTTCCTCCGTGTGCCTCTGTGGCTTAAGGAGCCGCCCATGCAACTGAACGATCTCTCGCATCGGATCATCGGCTGCGCGATGAAAGTCCACACCGCCCTCGGTCCCGGCCTGCTCGAATCCGCTTACGAGGAATGTCTCGCGTATGAATTCAGCAAGAGCGGGCTTCATTTTGAAAAACAGAAGCCCATGCCGCTCATCTATGAGAGCGTGAAGCTCGATTGTGGTTACCGTGTGGATTTGCTCGTCGAGAATCAGGTGGTGATTGAGGTGAAATCGGTCGAGGTGCTGACCGGGGTGCATACCGCGCAAGTTCTCACTTACCTCAAGCTTTCCGGCTGCAAACTCGGGCTGCTGATCCACTTCCATCTTGCGCACCTGCGCAATGGCGTCAAAAGACTCATCCTATGAAAACAGCAGTCATCACAGGCGCCGGCAGCGGCGTGGGTCGTGCAACGGCAATCGCGCTCGCGGCGCAGGGGTGGAATGTCGCGATCCTTGGGCGTCGCGAGAACGCGCTGCTGGAGACGGCGGGCATCGCGGGCGAGCACGGCGGCAAGGTGCTTGTGTGCCCTTGCGATATAGGCGACGAGGCGGCGGTGGCGGCGATGGGGAAACGCGTGCTCGCGGAGTTTGGCGAGGTGGAGGTGCTCGTGAATGCGGCGGGGACGAATGCGCCGAAGCGCGCGCTGGAGGTGCTGTCGTCCGCGGATTTCCACGACATGATGAATGCGAATCTCAACGGCGCTTTTTACTGTGTGCAGGCGTTCCTGCCTGGGATGCGTGCGCGCGGTAGCGGCACGATCGTGAATGTGATTTCCGACGCGGGGAAGGCGGCATCGCCGAAGGCCGGGCCGGCGTATGTGATGTCGAAGTTCGGCCTCTCGGGGCTCACGCAGAGCATCAATGCCGAGGAGCGCGGGCGCGGCGTGCGTGCGATCGGAATTTTCCCCGGTGACATCGACACGCCGTTGCTGAAGAAGCGCCCCGTGGTGCCGGATGCGGACGCGCTCGCGAAGATGATGCGCGCAGAGGATGTCGCGGACTGCATCGTGTTTTCGATCAACATGCCTGCGCATGTGATCATCGAAGAGATGATCGTGCGCCCTCGCTGAGGGCTATGACTCCGCGCGGCGCTCGCGGAAAAATGCGCGAAGCATCTCCGCGCACTCCCGCTCGCGCACTCCGGGCGTGACATCGCACTGGTGGTTCAGCTTCGGGTGCCGGAGGAGATCCACGACTCCGCCAGCGCCGCCGTCTTTCGGCGAAGCGCAGCCGAAGACCACTCGCCGCATCCGCACATGCACGAGCGCGCCGGCGCACATCGGGCAGGGTTCCTTCGTCACGTAGAGGTCGCATTCGTTCAGCCGCCAGTCGCCGATGGCGCTCTCGGCCTGCGTGATCGCGAGCATCTCGGCGTGGGCCGTCGCGTCCTTCAGCGTCTCCACCTGGTTGCATGCGCGGGCGATGATACGCCCGCCGTGGACGATGACTGCGCCGACGGGAACCTCCTCGCGTTCCCATGCGCGGTGCGCCTGCCGGAGGGCTTCGCCCATGAAGTATTGGTCGCTGTGAAGGTCTATGATTTCATCCATGTGCAGAGTGATCGGAGTTTCTTGGAAATGGTGGAGGCGCATTTTGAACCACGAATGGACACGAATGGACACGAATGATCGGAAGGTGCGCCCATATTTCGCGGCTCCTCCGATGGGGATTCCATTCGTGTGCCTTCGTGTCCATGCGTGGTTTCGATCGGTTTGAACGAATGCAGGAGATTTCGGTTGCGTGCCGGTGCGGATCAGTTAAATACGCCGCCCCTTTTTTAACTCCAACGGACTTATGTCGAACATCATCGAAAAAATCAACAAATCGCAGCTCAAGGCAGACCGTGGAGCCTTCAACGTCGGCGACACCATCTGCGTCCACACCATCGTGAAGGAAGGCGACAAGGAGCGCGTCCAGAAATTCACCGGCATCGTCATGGGCTTCCGCGGCACGGACATCAATGCGAACTTCACCGTGCGCCGCATCAGCTACGGCGAGGGCGTCGAGCGTGTGTTCCCGCTGCATTCGCCGCGCATCGCGAAAATCACCGTCGAGAACGCGGGCAGCGTGCGCCGCGCGAAGCTGAACTACCTCCGAGGCCGCAGCGGCAAGGCCGCCCTCGCGGTGAAGGACAAGGAGCGTTCCGAGGCCGTCGAGACGGCCGCGGCCTAACGCCCGGCGTCTCCGAAAAATCTGCCATCCCCCCGATTCCCCCAGATGGCCTGCAGCCTCGCGCATGAGGAACTTCTTCGTGCGCGAGGTTTGCTCTTTGTCGCAGGCGTGGACGAGGCCGGGCGCGGGCCGCTTGCCGGGCCGGTCGTCGCCGCGGCGGTGATTTTGCCGGAGGGATTCCGGCATGATTTGCTGAACGACTCGAAGCAGCTCACCGAGCGCAGGCGCGATGCGATTTTTTCCGAGATCACCACGAGCGGGGAAATCCGCTGGGCTCATGCGATCGTGGAGAGCGACGAGATTGACCGGCTGAACATCCTCCGCGCGACGCACGAGGCGATGCGCCGCGCCGTCGCCAAGCTCGATCCGCAGCCGCAGCATGTGCTCATTGACGGCCTGCCTGTGCGCCCGTTTCCCATCGGGCAGACCGCGCTCGTCAGCGGCGATGCGCTCAGCTTCAGTATCGCGGCGGCGAGCGTCATCGCGAAGGTCACGCGCGATCGCATCATGGTCGCGCACGATGCAAAATTTCCCGGCTACGATTTTGCCCGACACAAGGGCTACGGCACGCCACAACATCTCGCAGCGCTGAAAAAACATGGGCCTTGTCCAATCCATCGCCGCTCTTTTCTTCCGGTCCGCCAGGCGGAACTCGGACTCTGATCCGCGCCATGTGCTCGGGCGGCGCGGTGAGAAACTCGCTGAGAAATTCCTGCGCAAGAGCGGCTGCAAGATCCTGCGGAGGAATTTCCGCGCGAAGGGCGGAGGTGAAGTGGACCTCGTGCTGCGCGATGTCGCGGAGGACACGCTCGTCTTCGCCGAAGTGAAGACGCGCACGAGCGACGAAGGCGGACGCCCCGCGGATGCCGTGGATTTTGCAAAGGAGGCGCTCATCGCACGCGGCGCACGCGCATGGCTGAAGCTGCTCGACAGGCCCGAGGTGAGTTTTCGCTTCGACATCGTCGAGGTCGTCATCGGCACGGGAAAGCCGCGCATCAATGTGATCAAGAGCGCATTCATCCTCCCCGAGGAGAAACGCCGCTGACGTGGGCCGATGAATGTGCGACCGACAAGCTGTCGGCCCGGTTCATCCGAAGAACGATGCAACAGCAGTCATCACTGCGGGTGCTCTGCTCAGCGCATCCGGCGTGGGAATCCATCCGTCATGCGACCATTACGGATGGATTCCAAATCGCCGCGCTGCCGAAACGGGCCGACAGATTGTCGGCCCCACACTACAGCGGCTCGGGCTGCTTCTTCTTCTCGCCCTTCTCCTTCTCGTGCGGCTTGGCGGGCTTGTTCTCGGGGTTGCGCTTCGCGTTTTCGAGCTGCTCCTCGACTTCGTGTTTTGCGCGTTCCAGTTCCTTGCGGAGATGTTCGAGCTGCTCCTTCGGAACCTTCGCGTCATCGAGGCTGCGCAGCAATTTTTCGAGCTGTCCTTTCACCGCCTCGGATGGATCGCCGGTCGTCCATGAGCGCTTGTCCACGATCACGCCGGGCCGCTTTTCCTTCAGCTCCTTCATGAACTCCTGCACGCGCGCGCCGGGATTTGCGCCGGGGGCGATCTGCCAGCCTTGCGGGCCGGGCGCCATCTGCAGCCACTGCATCGGGCCGTGCTCGCCGGGCTCGATCTCGTGCTCGATGAGCGTGACGTTTGCGTCCTTGCGTTCGCCTTTGCGAAGCACCGTGAGCTTCACGGTGTCGCCGGGCTTCTTCATCGCGATCAGTTTCCGAAGCTGTCCGGGCTCGACGAGGATCTGATCCTCGAAGCGCAGCAGGATGTCATTCGGCTGCAGGCCGGCCTTTGCCGCGGGGCTCTCCAGCGCGACGTGGCCGATCACTATGCCCTCGCCCGGTGCGAGCGAAAGCTGTGCGCGGACGACGTCATGCACGGGCTCCATCGCGATGCCGATCCACGGGCCTTTTTCGCGTTTGGGATTCAGCATCTTTGGGTGGCCGGGAGTGCCGCCTGCGCCACCAGCGACGCTGACTGCGCCCGATGCGCCGTCATTCCCGAAGCTGAATGTGTTGTTCCCGTCGCCGAGCTTGAAGGTGCGCGTTTCCTTCTTGCCGTTGATGTCAATGGTGACGGTCGCTGTGCCATCGGCGGACGTGACGACGGTCGAGGATGAATTCGTCGTGCCCTCCGTGTGCTCCTCCTTTTTCTCCACGGCTTTCTTCTCTTCCGCCTGCGCGAACGGGAGTGCGAGCAACAGTGCGGCGATGATCTTGGTGAGTATGTTTGGTTTCATTGAAAGGATGTGGATTGTGTTTTCTTCGGTCGGAAAAATGGCTGTGAGCGTGTGGACTGAACGAAAGCGGAATGCGGATCGCCTCAGTAGATCTCGAGCGCGACCGGGATCACATCGCGGCGGGTCGTGGCGGTGTGCCGCGCACGGTCATCGCTGCCGGCGCGCACGGTTTCGTGCTCCAGCCACTCGACGTCCATGATGCGGTAAGGCTGCTGATTCGGCGCGACAATGATGCCCACCGGACGCGCGCTCACGAGGTAGTCCCGGCTCTCGACGGGTGCCGGCGCATCGGCAGATGCAGCGGTCTTCGCGCCAGCATCGCGCGCTTCGTGCGAACGGTTCCGTTCGAGCAATGAAAATGTGATGACAGCCACGCACGCACTCGTGGCGACCGGCAGCAGCCAGCGCAGCAGCAGTTCACGCCACGCGGATTTTTGCGGCGGCGTCTTGCTGCGCGGGCGCGCGGCGGAGAGGCGGGCCATCAGCGAGGGTTCGAGTGCCGCCGGGCGCAATTTTTGCAGCGCGTCCTCGATGGGAGCGATGGGATCGTGGTCGCTCACAGCACGACTCCTTTCAAAATGTCCCGCAGTCCTTCGAGCGCGTAACGGTAGCGCGAGGCGGCGGTATTCAGCGGCACACCGGTGGCTTCGGCGATTTCCTGGAATGTCAGGCCGCCCCAGATCTTCAGTGTCACGACTTCGCGGTAGTTTGGTTGCAGCGATTTCACGGCTTCCTCCAGCAGGCGTTGCGTCTCGCGCTCTTCGACATCGGGCGAAAACCAGTCCGCGTCCGGCGTGCCGGCCTCGATTTCCCGCACACTCCGTCGGTCGCTGCTGCGTGCGAGATCGATCGCGCGGCGGCGGATGGTGGCAAAAACGAGCG
>Ga0315902_10004589_pt1 | contig 19853 bp, 19 predicted proteins | sample LakEriMetagenome_9_FD_203523 | JGI IMG/M metagenome (GOLD analysis project Ga0315902, IMG submission 203523) | Freshwater fungal communities from buoy surface, Lake Erie, Ohio, United States - Buoy 12 MA117 | ecosystem: Environmental > Aquatic > Freshwater > Lake > Lake biofilm | place: USA... | reverse complement strand
CGAGAACTGGCGAGCGCAACGATCCGGCTAAACCAAGCTATCGAAGAAAAGTCCGCGGTAGAGGCTCGCCTTGCGGATCGCTTCCAGGAAATCGCAACACTGAGTGGTCTTCTGCGGGATCAAGAAACGCTCGCAAACCGATCAAGTGAGGACGCAAAATGGCTTCAAGAAGTCGCGTCTGCCCTAATCAACGGTAAGCAAAGCTTTAAGCAACGGCTTGTTGCATTCATGCCTGCTGCGCTCCATGCTAAAAGGCAGAGACGGTTGCTAAAGCGACAAGGACTTTTTGATGGGGAGGCCTATCTCGCGGCGCACCCTGACGTTGCAGCCGACGGCGCGGATCCATTGCTTCACTATCTGCTTCATGGCATTAAAGAAAACAGAAGAAAATTTTAAGGCGATAAATATGCAAGATGTCCAGCACCACCACACCCATTTGGGTTTGAGCTCAGACGAATTTGACGCTGAATGGTACGTTGAGCAGTACCCTGATGTGAAAGAGCTCGGAATGGACCCTGCAGAGCATTACCTCTGGATAGGTCGAGCTATGCGGCGCCAAGGTTCCCGGAATTCGAGCGGAGAACAAGAAGCTGTACTCGATGTGCTGTTTGTCGATGGGGCTCTGGGAACCACGTCAACTACTTATCGCGTCGATCATATTGCTCGTGGGATGTCTGCACTTGGCCATCGCGTGCGAGTCATTCGGGGCGATGAATTAGAGGGTTACATGAATGAGAACATTGCGGCTCGTCATGTTACCTTTTTCAGAGCGCCGCTATGGTCTCCCTATCGTGAATTTGCGGACAAGATGCGACGACAGGGTGCTACAATTATCTATGATACCGACGATTTCGTATTCGACGAGGAAGTTCTACCGTTAATGGACGGAGTTCGATTCCTCTCCGAGAACGATGTTGAAAATTATCGGCGTGGAATACGGGCTTACAGAGAATTTATTTTATACAGCGATGTTGTGACGCTTTCCACCTCTGCTCTCGTCGATGAGGTGCGCCGAATGGGAAAGGAGGCGTTCCGTGTTCGCAACACAATAAGTAAGTCGAACATGAAGCACTTTCAGGACATACAGTTGGATAAAAGGCATAAGTCTTCCCCTTTCGTTGTGGGTTACTACTCTGGCACAAAGACTCATCAAGCCGATTTCGCAGTTATGGTAAATGCCTTATCGGAATTTATGGATAATCATCAGGATGTCGTGTTTCGACTGGTCGGGCAATTCGCACTCGAAGAATTTCCAGTGCTTAATAAATTCAGTTCTAGAATTATACAGGTTGACCTCATGTCGCATGACGACATGTTGGAGGACCAATTGAAATGCGATGTCATTGTTGCGCCACTGGAGATCGGAAACTCTTTCTGCGAAGCTAAGAGCGAATTGAAGTTTTTCGAGGCGGCGTTGGCCAGATGTCCTGTAATTGCATCTGCTACCCGCAGTTTTAAAGAAGCAACGCACGCCGGGCGTTTTGCAAAACTCGCTGCTAACCATGATGAGTGGTTGAATGCTTTTGAAACAACTTATGCGAATTATGATGAAGCATTGATCACAGCGCGGGCTGCGTTCGATTACGTATGTACTGATTACGCTGAGGAAGTTGCAGCTGAAGAGGCTCTGGCGGCTTATAGTCGGGTGCGGCCGTTTCCACGTCAGCACATTGCCGCGCCTATTAAAAGCAATACCGCTGATGTCGCCGTGCTAATTACAGACGTCATCATAGGAGGGGGTGGGCATCGGAAGGTTTTTAATGTCTGCAATGCCCTGGAACAGAGCGGTTACACAGTTGCTATCTATGTTTTGTATTCCAGTCGACCTGAAAGCTTAATACGAGACGAAATTAGGACGTATTTCTACCCTCTTGATGCCGAGGTGTATCATTTTACTGGGCAAATAGAAAATCATCAGTTTGCTATATGCACCCATTGGACTACAGCCTACGAATTTCGTAAATTGTCCTTTTCTGGCCAAATTTTTTATTTTGTTCAAGATTTTGAACCCATGTTTGAAGCCGTTGGCTCCGACTACATGCGTGCTTTGGCCACGTATTCGATGGGTTTCAAAACAATTTGTTATGGCAAATGGGTTGCGGCACGATTGGAGAATGAAGTGGGCATCCAGCCAGATATCATTCCCTTCGGCTTGGATCATGAATTGTATTCGCCTGGTTCATCGCAAGTGCAGAGAGATATTGATATCCTATTTTTTGCGCGACCAAGCCAAGATCGGCGTTGCTATTCTCTGATAATGGAAGGCTTGAAGCTTCTTAAGATCAGTCGACCATCCACCCGTATAGGTTTGTTCGGTGAGAATGAATATCCGGACGTCGATTTTGAACACCAGAACTATGGTCTTATTTCAGATCTGAACCGGCTATCCGATCTGTACCGCTCGACGAAGGTCGGAATATGCTTTTCTACAACCAACCCCAGTCAACTTGGCTATGAGATGATAGCTTGTGGCGCAACGTTGCTCGATGTTAAGGTCAAGTTCTGCGAATTGAATTTTGGGGGAGATGATTTTGTTAAATATTGCTTGCCTACCCCAGAGAATATTGCTGCCGCTTGTCTCGAGCTAATCGATAATGAACAGGACATAAATAGGAGGAGGGAAGCCGGAATCAATTTTATTAACAGCATGCCGCCCGACGAAAAAATTGGGTACCGCTTCATTCAGATCGCCGGCTTGGGCAGCGATTAAAGTGTGTATGTGGTCTATTAAGACTGTTGGTGGTGACAAATTGGTGGCATGGGTGTCTTTCGGAAGTATATCTCTATGATCAGGTGTCCGGTATGTGCAGGCGCATCATCCATGTTTCGTCTGGAAAGAGCTTGTGATAAGGATGGCAATGAGTGCGACATTCTTCAGTGTGGTGCTTGCTTTGCCCTAAGCAATTCACGTGCTCACGACCTTCTCCATAATAGCGACATAAAAGAGGTTCAGAGGACCGATTTTTACATTAGTTCGGGATTGACTAAGACGCAGGCGCAATTGGAGTTAGATTCTAAGTCGACGATTTTAGACTATCTGTTTAGAAAGTTGGATTTACCATATCACGATCTCACCTTTTGTGATTTTGGCGGTGGGTCTGGATTAGTTGCATATGCTGCGGCGAAGCACTTTAGAAAATCCTATTTATGTGAGTTCGACATGCGTAGCGCCGAGCAGGTTTTGTCTGTTCTTGATAGGCCTCGCAATCTTGATATTGTACAATCACTTGATGAGATCGCCGAACCTGTTGACGTAATGTTTATGTGGCATGTTTTGGAGCATATCCCTAACCCTCTTGACTTTCTAATAAGCGCTGAGCGGCATTTTTCAAAGAACGCGATATTCTTTGTTCAATGTCCGGGTTTTAGACCTGAAGCGATTGTTGATTGTCATTATACATTTTTCAACGAGCCGAGTTTTAGAAACTTGTTTAACAAGATAGGCGTCAAAGAGGTTGAAATTGGATTTGACTCTTCTAACGGCTTTGTAAGCTATTTGGGGATGAGATCGTCAGTATGATGTCGGCCATACGTGCTTTTATCTATCTTCGTGCAAATTATACAGGGGTTGTTCAATGATTAATTATGACAATATTCGCGTTGGATTGAGCAATTTTAAGGGCGGCGAGCCCTTTGATCACTGTGTAATTGATAATTTCTTTGAGGAGTCCATTGCTAATCAGCTAGCCGGCGATTTTCCTGATTACGACTCACCTGATTGGTACTTCTATAACAACTCGATTGAACATAAGAAAGCATTGAACAATTGGGAGAAGTTTCCAAAGAGCACCTATCAGGCGTTCGGCGCTTTGCAATCTTCCAAGATTACCGACCTTCTCGCGGAGGTACTGGGTGAAAGAATCTTTGTTGATCACGGCTTAAATGGAGGTGGTTGGCATATTCATGGCAAGGGCGGAAATCTTAATCCGCACCTTGATTACTCCATCCACCCCAAGCTTGGTCTGGAGCGAGTATTCAACATCATTATTTACCTTTCGGCCGATTTGCGGCCAGAACACGGGGGCCATCTCGGCTTGTGGACGCATGATGCTGAGGTCAATGCGCCTGGCGAGCTGGTTAAGGAGGTGGAACCACGGTTCAATCGAGCGGTGATTTTCAACACCACCCAGAACAGCTGGCATGGCATGAGCCGTAATCTCGATGTGCCAGAGGGAGTTTATCGCAAGAGCTTGGCCATCTATTATCTGCGTGAGCCAGCTCAAGGAGCAGACACCCGCGGCCGAGCACTTTTCGCCCCTCGCGAGGAGCAGAAGGGTGACGCTGCAGTTCTAGAAACGATTAAGCTCCGATCTAGCGTTGGTACATCTTCAAAAGTTTACCGTTCGTAATTTGCAAAATTGCGGTAAGTGAGGGGATGGGCTGACGGAGGCTACTGCATCTCAGTCTATGAGCTCTCCGATGAGGACTTATCACGGTGCCAATTCGGTGTGATTTGTGCTTGTGAGGTAGCTGCTTCGTTAAGTCGCTTGGGCGGCTTCGGATGGATTAGGAGAGCATCTCTGTTGGAAGGGACGCGCGCCGGGTGCTAAAAGGTTTAATGTCATGCCTGCTTAGGGTTGAACTGACGGCCAGGTTGCACCTAGAAGCATTTTGGCTCGACCCATGGTCGTATCTCACCGCAGTCAAATGGTGGTTGCTGCGAAAGCGAGTTCGCGCCCGCGGGCAATTCGCGGGGCTGCTAGGCCGGACGTCTTTTGCTTATCAGTGGCAGTGTATGAGAGACGAAGGCGAGGGCAAACCGCAGAGTCCTCCGGGGCTGCCTCCCATCATTGGCCTCGTCTTTGGAGCTAATCTGTCCTCAGAAGCCGACGCTACATTCGCTTGTTTGTCTAAAGAGAATATAGAAGCGCACCGCATAGGTGATAATTCGGCCCAAGCTTTGAAAACTATCGCATCTGAAATCGATTGGTCACGGTCACCATGGTTCATGCTTATTGCTGCTGGTGATCAGATTGCTCCTGGTGCGGCTCAGGCTTATCGTGATGCTATTACTAAATCACCATATCGGGCTATATATGCCGACGACGACAAATTCACTATCCGGGGACGCCGCTCTTATCCGCATTACAAACCCGATTGGAACGCGGAATTATTTTGTCATCATGACTATTTGAAGGGCGCGTGCATTGTCAAGGTAGACCGGGTTGGGTTCGAACGGGCGGCCGGCGTGCAGGACTGGGCCGCCGCTCTTATCGAGGGCGCCCTCTCCGCCGGCGGCAAGGCAGAGCATATCCGTAAGGTTCTGCACCACCGGCGTGCTCGCCCAGCGCCCCGCTTGCCCCTGCCGGCGGTAGTGATTGCTTCAAATCTACCAACTTTGTCGGCAATCATTCCGACTCGCAATCGTGCAGAGCTGCTTTCAACCTGCATCTCAGGCCTTGCCGCCGTTGATTATCCTAACCTCGAAGTGATCGTGGTCGACAATGGAAGCGATGATCCAGCGACACTCCATCTTCTTGATCGACTAATTGAGCGCGGTGTTCGTGTCCTGCGGCATCCGGGTGCCTTCAACTATTCAACGATTAACAATCGCGCCGTCGCTGAAGCAGCTGGCGAGTTGATCTGCTTGCTTAACAATGATGTTGAGATGCTCACTTCTGACTGGCTGTCGATCATGGCCACTCAGGCGCTGCGAGAGGATGTTGGCGCAGTCGGTGCCCAACTGCTCTATCCCGATGGAAGGCTGCAACACGCCGGCGTGGTAATTGGCGTAGGCAATGCGGCGGGGCATGCGCACCGCTACCTGCGCCCGGAGGATAAAGGCTATTTCAGGCGCCATACCCTTCCACAATTCGTGTCTGCTGTGACTGCAGCATGCCTCGTAGTGCGCCGCGACCGCTTTCTAGCGGTCGGTGGCTTCGACGAAACTAGCTTCCCCATTGCGTTCAACGATGTTGACTTGTGCCTCAAGCTTAATGCCCGCGGCTGGCAGTCCTTATATGAGCCGCGCGCGGTACTAGTTCACCATGAATCTGTCTCGCGCGGGTTCGATCGCGATCCGGTGGGCTCAGCACGCTTGGCGGGAGAGATTGCGGCGTTGCAGCGGCGCTGGCAAACCAACGAGGTGTTCGATCCATTTCATCATCCGAAGCTGAGCCGGGTGAGTGAGCAGTTTACGTTGGCGTGCTAGCATGGATTTGCTCATTCGGCCGCGCCTCACTTTGCCGCAGGTGACATTGTTAGCGGTGACATCGGTTAATCTAGCAGCGACGTTGGCCGCGCTTAAGATGACGATGTCAGAAGTCACTTTTGGGGCAGTGAAGCTGCTGACTGATCGCGATCCGGGCCCGCTGCCTCCAGGACTGCAAACCGTCAACATTCCGCCAATAATATCCGCTGAAGCTTATTCACACTTTGTGCTTCGCTCCCTTCCAGACTACGTCTACACATCCCACGCATTGCTGGTGCAATGGGACGGCCATGTTCTCGATGCGCAGCGTTGGCGGCCCGAATTCCTCGAATTTGACTACGTGGGCGCGCGCTGGCCGCAATTCACAGATGGCTACGACGTCGGTAACGGTGGCTTTTCGCTCCGTAGTCGGGCGCTGATGGACGCATGTCGTGACCCCGCGTTCCGTTTATCCCATCCCGAAGACGTAGCGATATGTCGCGTTAACCGGGATCTGCTGGAGGCGCGGGGTTTACGCTTTGCCCCGAAGGAGCTGGCTGATGCATTCTCGGTAGAGCGCGCGGGATCTCTGTCGAGCAGTTTTGGATACCATGGTGTGTGGCACATGCCTCGGCTATTTGGTGTAGAGAAGTTCTGGCGGATTTATCGAGGACTCGACGAGCGAACCAGCGTGCGCCATGATTTCGCCAGTTTGCTGTGGCAGCTGGCACGTGGGCGTGGTGGGATGGTTCGATCAATCGGGCTTGTTGCAGATCGGCTCTGCGATGCTATCAACTCTAGGCTGTGATGTTAACAGACAATTCGTTATCTGATTTGCGCAGAATAAAGTAGCCAACTTATAGCGCTTCCTACTAGTTTTGGCGAGAACGATGATCAGTCATGCAAGCGTGAAATGCATGCGCGCGGCCACACAAGTTGGATTTCCTCGAACTAGATTGGACGAGCGGTTTGACCGGTTCAAACCGCCACTCGGCCTGCGCAATTGGAACGATTCCTTCGACCCCAAAAGCGATAAAAGCGGCAATGAACGCGGCTACTAAGTTATCTGACGGCTGGATAATGACATGAAGGGGTTTGCTACCAAACCTTGGGTGATAACGGTCCTCTTAAGGCCATACGAGTGCTCCGGTTTTCGTTTTCACGCGCTCAGTTTCCATTCGGAATGAAAACGGGCCCAGCACTCGAGTGCAGTGCATTTCTCTACCCAGGCAGAGTAAATCATTGTGCCGCGACCGGCTGGCGGAGTAGGAACCGTCAAGAGATGCACGACCGCTGTTTTATGATCCTGTTCCTCACCTCTGGGTGATAACGGTTATGCCTTGGTGGTCCGCATCGGCACAAGAATGACTCGCTCCCGGGCGCAGGCGCACTTTGATGCAGCTTGGCGCGCGGTATGCGAGGCCGAGAAAACCGCTCCCCAGCCATTTTGACTTCCTAATGGCCAGGCGCGTGGTAAACGGACATGGGCCAGATCAATTCGATCAGCGACATGGCGCGACGCCCCAACTGCTATCTTGGTGAGCTCATCCGGGGCCAAGCAGTGGCCAAGGCTCCGGAGCCGCCAGGCTGCAGTCCACGCAAGGGCATGTCGCGTCGCCGGCTGGGTAATCGGAGAGGGCGCCGGTGAGTTCATGTTGCGTTGAATTGGCACGGGGCTATAGCAATTCGGTCATCCCATTCGGACAGACTAATTTGAGGACCCGGCCCTTGACCGCACTATCCGCTGATCGCCGCCAACATTCCTTCTGGGAACTGCTTGCGCTGGTTGCCGCATTGCTCGCGGTGCTTTCCGGTTGTGCCGCCATCCCTTCGAGCGGCCCGACAGGTGGGCAATTGCGCTCGCAGCTGAAGCAGGGTGTGGGCGACATGCCGATCGTGCTGGTCGAGGTGCAAAGCGACGCTGATCTGCCAACTGAGCGGCCTCCCGCTAGTCTCTTTTCTGATGCTTACACTCCGCCGCCATCAACCGAACTGGTCGGCCCCGGCGATATGCTCGATATCGCAGTCTACGAGACTGGAGTTGCTCTTTTTGCTGTGGCTGCTAACGGGCCATCGGATTCACGGGATTTTGGTGCGCGGGGCCAGCGTTTCCCGCCCTTCCGGGTTAGTGACGCCGGTACTATTAACTTTCCCTTTCTCGGCGAAGTGTCGGTGGCCGGTCGCGCCACCGACGAAATTGAAGCTGTGCTCCGACTGAAACTGCGCGGTAAGTCGCAAAACCCGCAAGTCCTCGTCAATATTGCTCAAGGGCTGACCAACTCGGTTATTATCGGCGGAGACGTTCGCAGTCCCGGCCGGCTTGTGCTCCCCACCAACCGCGAAAGTCTTTCGGACGTGATAGCGCTGGCTGGCGGGAGCACCGGGGATCAGAAGGACATTTTGGTGCGGATCCAGCGCGGAGGCATCTTCGGCGAATTCCGCTTGAGCGAGCTCCTCTCTCAGCCTCGGCAAGATGTCCGCATCTTCCCCGCTGATCGTATTCTACTGGTCCGCGCACCGCAGACTTTTTCGGTCCTCGGCGCTGCCGGCCGCAGCGACCAAATCGTTTTTCCCGCTCCTCGCCTTTCACTAGTTGAGGCTGTGGCGCTCGCGGGTGGCGCGAATCCTAATGCAGGAGATTCCCGCGCAATCTTTGTCTTCCGCACCGTAAAAGGGCCGGACGGGGCCGCGGATTCAACAGTCTACCACTTCAACATGATGGAGGCGAGATCATACATCCTTGCGCAGCGTTTCGCCATGAGAGACAAGGACGTGCTTTACATTGGCAATGCCGACGCGAACCAACCCACCAAGCTCGTGCAGATCGTGAGCCAATTGTTCTTTCCTTTGGTTACCCTCGGGCAGGTCGTCAATTAGCGAGATTAAGCCTGTTGCGCGATGCCAGCCCAGGATAACGATGCCTTGTCATTTTTCGATTGTTCGCGCTTGGTCCAGCTGCGCTCGAGCGCTTCCCTGACCTCTGGAGTCTATCTCACCAGCGATGAGACGGTGAAGATGCTATTCCATGCTGTCAAAGGCGGTGAACGTCCACTAACGAAAAAGGTGGTCTTATATGTACCATTTTTCCAATCCGGTTTGCGACTATTCGGTCGCTTCGACTTGAAACCAGCGACACCTTGCGGGCCATCCTCTCTGCGCCAGCTGTGGGATGGTCTGGTAGGAGTTGGTGACTCTGCACGATACGTGTATCGGAACGTCCGGTCTCTTCACTCCATTCGACTGTTGCTGAAAACAATATGATTAACGAAGTGGCTCCAATTCGGACCATCGCAATAGCTAAGGAAGGTTGATGGGCATTCTTCTAACCGGTGGTGCCGGTTATATCGCAAGTCACACTGCGGTGGCCCTAGCAACCGCAGGCCATCGGGTCGTCTGTTTCGATAACTTGTCAAACAGTCGAGCCGACATAGTGGAGCGAGTCAGTGACATTACCGGGCAGGCCATCCCCCTGATCCTTGGCGACATCCGCGATAGCGAAGCTCTGCAGCAAACGATCAGAGTGAATGGTATTACTAGCGTGATCCACTTCGCTGGATTGAAGGCGGTCGGTGAATCGGTGACCTTGCCGATTACTTATTACGACAACAATGTGCGCGGCACATTAAGCCTCGTCGAAGCGATGGCTGCCTGCAACGTCAAGACGCTGGTGTTTTCTTCCAGTGCAACAGTCTATGGGCAGCCGAAGTATCTGCCGCTAGACGAAAGCCACCCGACTTCCGCAACCAATCCCTATGGCCGCACCAAATTAATGATCGAGGAGATGCTGGCGGATGTCGCGCACGCGGATCCCGAATGGCGGATCGGGGTATTGCGCTACTTCAACCCTGTGGGCGCACACCCCAGTGGGCTGATCGGGGAAGATCCCAACGGTGTTCCTAACAATCTCATGCCCTACATCTGCCGCGTCGCCTCAGGCCGGCTCGCCGAGCTGTCAGTTTACGGGGACGACTATGATACCCTTGATGGTACCGGGGTCCGTGATTACATCCATGTGACGGACCTGGCACAGGGCCATGTCGACGGGCTGCGAACAATCGGTAATGGGGGGCGCCCCATCGCTACCTGGAACCTCGGTACGGGATGCGGCCATTCCGTGCTTGACGTGATTGCGACCTTCGAGCGCGTCAATGGCGTGTCCGTGCCCTACCGGATCGTTCCACGTCGGCCGGGAGATGTCGACTCGTGCTATGCTAGCGTTGAAAAGGCACGGAGGGAGTTGGGCTGGCGAGCCAGCCTCGGTCTTGACGAGATGGTCAGGTCGGCTTGGCGGTTCGAACGGATGCAGCAGGAGTCCAATTCGTGAAAGAGCCTATCGCGGACCTAAACGTTTCGGCGGGCCAATTGCGGCATTGACCTAACTGAATAGGTTTCTTGACCTTAGAGGGTAAGGGTGGCAGCGAATGGACAGAAATATAGCCGTGGACGACCGATGATAAAATCTCAATCAATAGTTAAGCGCCGAGGTATCATCCTTGCCGGGGGTTCTGGCTCACGTCTTTACCCGCTGACGCGCGGCGTCTCGAAGCAGCTTATGCCGGTCTTCGATAAGCCTATGATCTATTATCCGCTAGGTACACTGATGCTGGGGGGAATCCGCGATATACTTGTTATAACTACAGCCGATGACGCGGCGCAATTCCAAAGAGTACTGGGAAATGGATCGGATTTTGGTATCTCGCTTTCCTATGCGACGCAACCTAGACCGGAGGGCCTTGCGCAGGCCTTCCATATCGGCGCGGATTTCGTACGTGGCGGGCCCAGCGCATTGATTCTCGGCGATAATATTTTTTATGGCCACGGGCTTCCGGGGTTGCTGCAAACAGCTAACACACGCGAGCTCGGGGCTACGGTGTTTGCCTACCGGGTCAACGATCCGGAAGCCTTCGGTGTGGTCGAGTTTGACGCATCAGGGAAAGCCATTTCGATTGAGGAGAAGCCCAAGACCCCTAAGTCGAACTATGCGGTGACAGGTCTCTATTTCTATGATGAGACGGTGGTTGATCGAGCGCGTGATCTGCTGCCTTCGCCTAGAGGTGAATTGGAGATCACCGATCTCAACCGCCTCTATCTTGACGACGATTCAATGTCGGTAGAGATCATGGGGCGCGGCTATGCCTGGCTTGATACCGGCACACATGCTTCATTGCTTGATGCCGCCACCTACGTGCGCATTACCGAGGAGCGACAGGGGCTCAAAATCTGCTGCCTTGAGGAAATAGCGTGGCGGCAAGGGTTCATTACCGCCGACAAGCTGCGCGAAGTCGCAGAGCCACAGAGGAAGTCAGGCTACGGCGAGTATCTCCTCGGGCTGCTTAATGAGCCAGCGCCGGCATGATTATCATCAAAACTGCCCTGCCGGGCGTTCTGATCTTCGAGCCGAAGGTGTTTGGCGATGCGCGTGGGTTTTTCATGGAGACATGGAATGCGAGATGCTTTGCCGATGCTGGTTTCGATTTTTCTTTCGTGCAGGACAACCACAGCCGCTCACAAAAGGGCGTGCTGCGGGGGCTTCATTTCCAGAACCCGGGACCGCAAGGAAAGCTGGTGCGGGTGACGCGCGGCGCGGTCTTTGACGTTGCAGTCGATTTACGCGCCTCTTCGCAGACTTTTGGTAAATGGGTGGGCGTCGAACTCAGCGCTGACAATAAACGGATGTTTTGGGTGCCGGAAGGTTTCGCGCACGGCTTCCTAACGCTGGAAGACGATACTGATTTCCTTTACAAATGCACTGCTCCGTATACGCCGCAGAATGAGCATACGCTGGCATGGAATGACACAGCCGTTGGGATCGATTGGCCTGTCGTCGGGCTAAACCCAATTATATCCGAGAAAGACGCGCGGGGGCTTTCGCTCGCTGACGTGCCAGTTTTCGCATGAGGGTTTTGATCACTGGCGCTGGCGGCCAGCTTGGTGGTGCGTTACAGCGACTTGCGCCGGTTGGCGCGGACGTCACCGCTATTGGCTCTGTCGATTGCGACCTGACCGATGCGGCAATGCTGAGGGCGCGGCTTATTGCCGAGGTGCCTGACCTAATCGTGAATGCGGCCGCCTATACCGCTGTGGACAAGGCTGAGAGCGACGAGCAAAGAGCCTACGCAATCAACGCCGGTGCAGTGGCCGTGATGGTCGAGGCGATGTCTGCTACAGGCGGCAAAGTCGTTCAGGTCTCAACCGACTTCGTGTTCGATGGAACCAGCTCAAAGGCCTATGCCCCCGGTGATATACGCAATCCGTTATCAGCCTATGGGCGGACGAAGGCCGAGGGTGAAGATGCCTTACGGCCTACAGATCTGCTAGTGCGCACTGCCTGGGTCTACGAGGCAGGCGGGGCGAACTTCGTGAGAACTATGATCCGGCTGATGCAGGAACGTGACGAGCTACGGGTGGTCGCCGACCAGATAGGCTCCCCTACCTGGGCAACGGGCCTTGCACATACTATCTGGGGTTTGGTTGAGAAGGGCGCCAGTGGCACTTTTCACCACTCCGATGCTGGGGTTGCAAGCTGGTACGACTTTGCGGTGGCAATCGCTGAGGAGGCCTATGGCTTAGGCCTATTAGCCCGGGTTCCCATAATCCGTCCGATTACGACTGCCGATTACCCGACACCGGCCCGCCGTCCGGCCTTCTCCTTGCTTGATTGCGGTCAGACCCGCGCTGTACTTGAAGATCAACCCGTCCACTGGCGCACTAATTTGCGCTTGATGCTTAATGAGGAAGCGAAGCTTGTCTAATGTGCTCGTTACCGGCGGTGCCGGTTTTATCGGTGGCAACTTCGTGCACTATTGGAACGCGAAGCACCCGGAAGATCGAGTAATTGTGCTCGATGCGCTGACCTATGCCGGCAACCGCTCCACAATTGCAGGCGCACGAAATGCGGAATTAGTCGAGGGCGATATCCGCGATACTGAGCTGGTTGAACGGCTGCTCCGCGATTATGCAATCACGACGCTGGTGCACTTTGCTGCTGAGAGCCATGTCGACCGCTCTATCACGGGGCCTGATGCTTTCATCGACACCAATATTCTGGGCACCAATAGCCTCTTGAAGGCCGCGCGGGCTGTTTGGTTGGCTGGCAGCGGCCTTCCACACCGCTTCCACCACATCTCAACCGATGAGGTTTTCGGGTCGCTCGGGCCCCAAGATCCGGCATTCAGTGAGACAACGCCCTACGCCCCTAACTCACCTTACTCGGCCTCAAAGGCTGCATCAGACCACCTAGTCCGAGCCTATCATCATACCTTTGGATTGGAAGTAACGACGAGCAACTGCTCCAATAATTATGGCCCATACCAATACCCAGAAAAATTGATCCCGCTATTCCTTCTAAATGCTCTCCATGGGCGAGCTCTCCCAATCTACGGCGATGGACTGAACGTGCGTGACTGGCTTCACGTGGAGGATCACTGCTGCGGGATCGAGGCCTGCCTCGTTAACGGTAAGCCGGGTGAAACCTACAATATCGGAGGTGGTGCCGAACTTCCGAACATGACCGTGATCGACACCATCTGTGCCGAGGTCGACCGCGCTTTCGTCGAGATCCAAGGTCTCGCACAGCGCTATCCAGAGGCCCCCGCTGCGAAAGGCAAGCCCACCAACAGTCTTAAAACCTTTGTCACCGACCGCGCCGGACACGACCGCCGATACGCGATCGATGAAACCAAGGCCCGTGCCGAGCTCCGATACGCTCCTCTGCACAGCTTTGAAGAAGGTCTACGCTCAACTCTGCGTTGGTACCTCGATAATGAACAATGGTGGCAGCCACTCCTCAAACAGTGAACACTGCAAGTGGTCAGGTCAGCTAGGCTTTGGACGCATTGAATCACAACCATTAGCACACGGTTGCGGCGATCAAGATTGCGGACATGAAGTGCTCTGCCACCTGAAAACTGGATCGTTTTGAGCTAGAGTTTTCGGCTACAGTTTCCTTGGCTGGGCAAGGAGGTTTGGCATGAAGGCATCGAAGTTTACGGACGCGCAGAAGGCGTTCGTCATCAAGCAGGGTGAGGAAGGTACACCGGTGGCGGGGTCTGCCAGAAGGCTGGGATCAGCCAGGCGACGTACTTCAACTGGAAGAAGAAATACGCGGGGCTATTGCCGACGGAGATGCGGCGGCTGCGTCAACTCGAGGATGAGAATGGCTGTTGACCCCAGCTTTCTGCAGCACGGTACGCGCTGCTTTGCCTGTATTTGGAGTAACGTGTGCGTGAATCGTTCTTGCGGGGACAGCTTGCGCCATCAGGCTGGCGAGAAACAGCCTAGTTTGTGCAACGAAGCGGAGGTCCGCATCAATCACAAACGAGAAAATAGGCTTCATATTTAGATCATAGCCAAGCTTTTGAGCAAAGCGCAAGCTGGCTAGCATGGCAATCTTGGCGCTTTTGAGCGGGATGCAGGAGGACGTCATAGTTCACGGTTCCAGCCCACATTCCGCCATTTGGCGGCGGAATGTGCCAGATAAAGCAGGGCTTTTGCTGGACTGTTGCTTTTGTGTTTGTGGCAAGTTTCACGCCGAGCTGTTCATTGGGCCGGCAAGAATCAGGTGATAGACTCTTTACTCGCGAAGAACGCGCTCATTGTTCACTTTCTGGCGCTGCATTTTTGTATCTTGTTGGTGTGTCTGAACACGTTTTCTCATTGCCTCGAGCCGCGTGAGAGCCCGGTCGCGCTCCCCCCTAAACCTCTGGGCATATTGCATCAGCCGGGTCATGCTGGCCCGACTTGTTGGCGATGTATTGGTGATGAGGCCGATCTGTTCCGCGTAAAATTTCGCGAGGCTTCGACTGGGTTGCCCGCGACCAAAGCTTATCTCAAACAGAGTTTGTGTGTCCTCCACGGCATTGTTGATTTGCTCTTTGTGCGCCGCTCGCCAATCCTTCTTGCTGTTTGCCATGCCTTCAAGCGTTTCTGTGATGAGGGCACGGGCACGATTGAGGCGCAGTGTGGCGGTGACCACTCTTTCTTTTAGCATGGCCTGCTCCGGATCATTGTTCGGATAGCGAGCGCGGAGCCTTGCAACTAGTTCTTCTGTCTCTGCCTGCTCCGCTTGCGTGGGGTCTATTTCTCCAGTGAGGCCATGCTTTCGGGGATTTTGCGCGGATCGGGCTTTACCTTCAGGAGATGAGGGCCCGCGTCCCTTGGCGCCATTCGCGCGGCTCGCCAATCCTTGCCGCTCGGAGCGGGGCGGATTCTTAGTCACTCAAATCCTCAACCACGTATTTGTTCGTGCCTCCAGCTTCGGCGACTTTGACAGCGTTTAACACAGCTGGCCGACGCTTTCTTTCGAACAACAAGTAGACGCGCTCCCGTTCGCGTCGCATCTTGTTGATTAGATCCGCTATGTCGCTGATGCGCTTCACATCAAGAGCCGTGAATTTGCCTAGGGCCGTACGAAACGCCGCGCTGCCCGTAGCGTCATGGAAAGATAAATCTTTCTTTTCAGGGAACTCGTTGCGGAGTTGCTGTTCAAGGTTATGCTTCTTGGCGAGATTCAGCGTTACAGAGGCTTCCAGGGTGCGGTAGTACTCGATTGTGGTGGTGAGCACCGCAATGTCGCTGAGCCAGATTTCTTCGAGCACATCCTTGGGGTTGAAATCGGCAAAAAGTTTGGCTTCGATTTCGGCGCGCCGCTTTGGATCGCGACCCACAAGGAACGGCTCGATTGCGCTTCCGACTGGTTTTTTCATTTCCCCGCCCTCCTTGTGCCATCATCCCCGATGCTGCTGGAGTTGCAAGTCGGTTGAAGTGCCCGACCAAATTTTCGCCGCCGGCGACTGCCTGTTGTCATGCACTTTCATCCTCAGGCCTGACTTGCTAAGCTTAAAAGCGTCGGCGCAAAATTGAGTTGAGTATTGATCATGATGCCCCCGTTTCGGCCTGCCCATATCCGCGCCTGGAGACAAAAGAGGGGCATGACCATGGTAGAGCTGGCTGCCAAGGCGGGGATGGACCAAGGGCACCTGTCCAAACTGGAGCGCGGCTTGCTGCAGTACACGCAACAGAACCTCGAAAGCTTGGCGGCGGCGCTTGGGGTAACCCCCGCGGTCTTGCTAGAATCGGGGCCGGTAAAATAATAATATCAATATCGTAGCGAAATTTAAGCTGCGCGCGCGAAATTCCTGCAGACCCAAATATGAACATTGGACATATTTTACGCTTGACTTCAATATGAATGACATTCATACAAGGTCAGTAGATCGATAATCGGCAAATTCAACGCTGCGCTGCCGAGCGCTTAAACCGCAGCTGCATCCAGGCTTCTGCGAAGGGAGAAACTCATGCTGACCCACAGCGAACAAATTGACCAAATCGCCTCAGCCCTAGCTGAGGCCCAGGCCGACCTTGGCACCGTGTTTAAGCACAGTCAAAATGACGCCTTTGGCTCGAAATACGCCGACCTCACCAAAGTGTGGGAGGCCTTCCAGCGTGTCGGGCCGCGCCACGGCCTCTCGGTCGTCCAAATGCCCGGGCACTATGATCCCTCGGTGCGCACGATGGTCATGTCCGTCAAGCTCATGCACAATTCCGGGCAGTGGCTGGGGGGCGATATGTCGATGCCGCTGAGCCGAGGAGATGCCCATGCCTATGGGTCAGCCTGCACCTATGCCCGCCGTTATTCGCTGGCGGCCTTGATCGGCGTTTGTCCGCACGACGATGATGGCAATGCGGCGAGCGGGATTGGCGCGACCTGGCCCGCCCACAGACCCAATGCACAGGCCCTATCCGACAAAGGACGCGGCCCTGCCATTTCTCGCCCTTCCCTGAGCCAAGGAAGTGCACCAACCCCTAGGCCGGCCGAGGTGGAAGCGAGCGCAAATGCGGTGGCGGGTGGCGGCGTGCCAGCAGATCCACAGGGTCTTTGCGAATTGCGCAAGTTGGCTGCCACGGCTGCAGTCGAGGAGGCGGCACTGTGCCAACACTACCGCGTCAAGGCGCTGCATGAGCTCAGCCCCCACGACGCCGCGCGGGCGCGCCGCGCGCTCAAGCGCAAAGTTCAGGCACTGGGTGGGGAGACGCACTGATGGTATCGCAGCACAATGACGCGGCACTCTCGCAAATCTGCCAAGACGCGGCCAGCGCCGACCAGGGTTCGTCTGCTTGGCACGAGGCGCGCCTCGGTTGCGTGACCGCCTCGCGCATCGCTGACGTGGTCGCGCGCACAAAGTCCGGCTATGGCGCCGCTCGCCAGGTCTATATGCGCCAACTCCTAGCAGAGCGCCTGACAGGCGTGGCTTCTGAGGTCTACATCAATGCGGCCATGCGTTGGGGCGCAGACATGGAGCCACACGCCGTCGCGGCTTATGAAGAGGCGACCGGCGCCGTTACCGAATTGGTCGGGTTCCTGTCGCATCCCGCCATTGCCTATGCCGGGGCCTCGCCTGATCGATTGGTTGGCGACGACGGCCTGGTTGAGGTTAAGTGTACGACGTCCGCTACGCATATTGATACGCTGCTAAGCGGCGCAGTTCCCGAGCGCTATATGCTCCAGATGCAGTGGCAGATGGCCTGCAGCAGACGCGCCTGGTGCGACTTTGTAAGTTTCGATCCCCGCTTGCCGAAGGCCTATGCCTGCTTCATCACGCGCGTAGAGCGCGACGATGAATGCATTGGGCGCCTTGAAGATGAGGCGCGCGCATTTCTTGAGGAGATCGAACAAAGGCTGGATGACTTGGAGACGCGCGCTGGCGCTTTCGCAATCCCGCCACTCGCCGCCGCCGCTCCAGGTGCCTAAATGCCGCGCTCCCTGCGCCCACCCAAGGAAGGGGGCACCGTCGGGCGGCGGACGTCGCGGCAATGATGGCGACGCACCTACCAAATCAAAAAGTGCAAAACAAACCCGAGGGAGCAAGAAAACTGCCATATGGTCAGCGTGATAGGGCCCGAAATCCCCTCACAAACGCCCCATTGTGCGCGCGTCTCAACTCAGCGGGCTTGCCATGGATGCGCCTCCCACTCGTCCCGCGCCTGCCCAAATTGGAAAGTAGACGGGCTGGCGCTCGCGCGCTGGCCTAGAATGAGGGGGAAGGTGCCTTTGAGATCTTTAGCTCAGCGCAATATCCGGCGCGTCTTCCTGCTTCATGCCGACCAAGTGATAGCCGGCGTCAACGTGGTGCGTCTCACCCGTCACCCCACTCGACAGGCTCGAAAGCAGGTAGAGCCCTGCCCCGCCGACATCCTCGATCGTGACATTCCGTCGCAGCGGCGAATTGAGTTCGTTCCATTTGAGAATGTAGCGGAAATCGCCGATCCCGCTGGCCGCCAGGGTCTTGATCGGGCCAGCCGAGATCGCGTTGACGCGGATATTGGCCGGGCCAAGGTCGTTGGCGAGGTACTTCACGCTGGTTTCCAGCGCCGCCTTGGCCACGCCCATCACGTTGTAATGCGGAATGACCTTTTCCGCGCCGTAATAGGACAGGGTCAAGATGGAGCCGCCGCTGCCGTCTTCTTTGGCGGACATCATCGCCGCTGCACGCTGGGCCACAGCCACCAGGCTGTAAGCCGAGATATTCATGGTCATCAGGAAGTTGTCGAGGCTTGTATCGAGATACTTCCCGCGCAGCTCGTTCTTGTCGGAAAAGCCGATGGCGTGAACCACGAAATCGATCGTCGGCCAGCGCGCGGCGAGGGCCGCGAAGGCGGCATCGAGCGCGTCCATGCTGGACACGTCACAATCGATCAGGAAATCGCTGCCCAGCGAAGCGGCCAGCGGCCGGACGCGCTTTTCCAGCGCTTCACCCTGATAGGAAAAAGCCAGCTCCGCCCCGGCCTCGTGCAGCTTCTGGGCGATCCCCCAGGCCAGCGACTTGTCATTGGCGAGCCCCATGATCAGTCCGCGCTTGCCTGCCATCAATCCGGTCATTCGTACTTTCCCCACATCCCTATCGCGAGCCATCTTCCGCTGCGGCATCGACAATCATGTCGCGTTCTTCGGGCGTCACGGCCAGGGCCGCGTTAAGCTCTGCTCCGACCACCATCCCTAGGCCAACCAGCCAGAAAAAGAAAAGCGCGATCATCACGCCGGCGAGGCTCCCGTAAGTGAGATCGTATGTGAAGAACCGCGCCAGCACCCAGGGCAGGGCAATCGTCACCGCCGCCCACCAGATCGTCACCAGCAGCGCGCCCGGCCATTTGGGATAGCGCCGCGCGCGATAGGCGGTGGGCGTGAGCGTGAAGAACAGCGCGTAAAGCGAGATGAACAGCACCACCGCCGGGATCAGGCGCGAGGTGGCGAGCGTCGCCGCCCAGTCGCCAAAGCGCGGCAACCATGCGGCGATCACCTGCTCGACCGTGCCGATCGCGACCTGCGCGAACAGCGAGGCTAGCAAGCCGATGACCGCGATCACGATCACCCCGGTGGAGATCAGCCGGTGGCGCCAGAACGCGGCGGCCGGGGGTGTGCCATAGGCGCGGCGCAGGATATCGCGGATCGTCTCGATCAGGCTGCCCACGGTCCACAGGCCAATCAGCCCGCCGATCCACAGCAGTAGGCCCGAACGCGCTTGGACCACGTCCTGCGCCACTGGTTCCAGCACCCCGCGCACCATCGGCGGTACGGCCAGCAGGAAGGTGCTGACCGACGCCTGGCGCTGGGCCTCCTCGCCGAACAGGGCGAAGATCGCGGCCACGGTGATGAAGAACGGGAACAGCGCCAAAATCGCCATGTAGGCCAGGTTCCCGGCGTGGATGAAGCCGTCGTTCCAGGCCC
>Ga0315902_10004588_pt1 | contig 19853 bp, 21 predicted proteins | sample LakEriMetagenome_9_FD_203523 | JGI IMG/M metagenome (GOLD analysis project Ga0315902, IMG submission 203523) | Freshwater fungal communities from buoy surface, Lake Erie, Ohio, United States - Buoy 12 MA117 | ecosystem: Environmental > Aquatic > Freshwater > Lake > Lake biofilm | place: USA... | reverse complement strand
TGGCGCACCCGACAGGATTCGAACCTGTGACCTCTGCCTTCGGAGGGCAGCGCTCTATCCAGCTGAGCTACGGGTGCCTGAGCCGGGCGAGCGGTTAGCAGCCTGATCGCGCCAGCGCCAGTGCCTTTATGTCTGACGGCTGGCCGCAGCGGCAGGCGGTTAGCGATTTGGCAAGCAGCAGTCGCTATGAACCATGCCATGAACGCGATGCCGCCCCATATTGTGCCGTCCCACTCGGGGACATCGGCTGCACCACCGGTCGGGGTCCTGCCAGGCTCGGGCCGGGCGGAATTCGGCCAGGCTTCCGCCAGTGCGATGAGCATGCAGTGGGCCGCCCTGCATGACGCGGCCGGCATCGTGGCACTGCTCGCCGGGATCACTGCCGAACCGATGAAGCCAGAGGTGCGCAATTTCCCCGCTGTCATGCGGGACACAGGCGGCTGGCGCCGCAACCTTGCCGAACAGGGCATTGCCGATCTGTCAGCGGTGATGGAGCCGGGCATTGCGGCAATCCTGGCGGTACAGGCCCGTGGGGCAAATCCGGGTGCGGCTGCGCTGGCACTGTGGCAGGAATTCCTGACTGCCCGCGCCGGACTGCTCGCCTTGGTACCGCCGCCCGGCCAGCACCAGCCTCCCCGCCGCATTGCCTGAGCACTTGCGCAGTTCCTGATATGTTCCTATGCTCTGGCGATGTCCGGAGCGCAACCCATTCCCCTCGATCCCGATCTCAAGGCTGCACAGGCCGTGGCCCGCGGGATTTGCCGGTTGTTTGCCCGTAACGATATCTGGTGCCTGCCGGAAATGCCGCTGCGGTCCAATCGCCGGGCGGACCTGATGGGGATTGATGCCAAAGGCCACCTGGTGATCGTCGAGATAAAGGTGAGCAAGGCCGACCTGCTGGGCGATGCCAAGTGGACTGACTACCTCGATCACTGTGACCGATTCTATTGGGGCCTGGCTGCCCACCTTGATCGCGACTGCCTTGAAACCGATGCATTTCTCCCCGATCGCTGCGGCCTGATCGTGGCTGACGGTTATGGCGCGGAAATCCTGCGACCGGCTCCGACCGTCCCGCTCAATGCCGCGCGCCGCAAGGCCGAGGTGGAGCGGCTGGCCCGCGCCGCCCTGCGCCGCCAGCTGAGCCTGACCGATCCGGGGCACACCAACTGGGATTGAATTCAGGCCCGGTCCTTTAGCTGCCGCAGGATGGCATGCTTCTCTGCCGGGTGGAGCATCGGCCAGTCGGCAATTTCGCCCAGAGTCCGCTTGCAGCCCTGGCACCAGCCGGACGCGGGTTCGATCCGGCAAGTGCCGATGCAAGGCGAATCCGGTCCGCGCCCAAGGCTGCGCGAGGCGGGTTGACGCATCAACGCCGGGTCGTCGGTTCGCGCGACAGGCGCGTCATCAGCAGCGCTGCCCGCTTGGCCTGGCGCCACAGGCTGGGCACATCGACGGTTTCCGCGGCGGTGTGATCGCCGGTGCTGGCCGGACCCAGCCCGGCCAGGCTGTCAACATCACTGGCCACGAAGCTGACGTCGCCGGCCCCCCGCTTGAGCGGATCAAGCACAGCCATCGCTGGTAGCCCAAGCGTCTGGTTGACTGCGTTGAGGCGGTCCAACAAGGCTCGGTTGCCCTCAGTCGGGGCCATCGGCGGATACTTATCCTCGAACTCCAGGGCGGCCGTGCCGCCATTGAACGGACGGGCGACAATGGCGCGCATTTTGGCCTCGGCCCGCTGGATCGATTCGGGACTGAGCGCGCGCAGGTCGCCCATGGCCACGGCCTGGGCCGGGATGATGTTGGTCTTGCCGGTTGCTTGAGCATTGGCCCCGCTCGGCGCGATCGACGCACTAGCCCCCCCGGCCACCATGCCGACATTGAAGGTCAGGTTGGGTTCGGGCAGTTCCAGCCGAAAGGCGGTGAGGATCGCAGCCAGCGGATAGATCGCCCCTTCGCCGGCAGCCGGTGAGAAGACTCCACTCGAGTGGCCGCTGCGGGCCGTGACGGTTACCTTCCAGTTACCGGCCGAGCGGCGCGCAATCGAGCCCATGTCCTGACCGTTTTCCTGGACCAGTCCCTCGAAGTCGAGCGCGGCATCGGCGCGTTTGCCTGCGGCAACCAGATCGGCACGGGCAATCGACAGGGGCAGGCCTGCCTCTTCTTCGTCGCCGGTCAGCACAACTTCGATGTTGGCATCCTTGAGTGCGCCCGCCTTGTGCATCGCCCGCAGCGCCGCAAGCATGACGATGATCCCGCCCTTGTCATCGGCAGCGCCCGGTCCCTTAACCTTGTCGGCGCCGATTCGCGCAAACTTCTGAAACGGATGGTCGAGCTCGAACACGGTATCAAGGTGACCGATCAGCAGCAGCCGCTTGGTGCCCTTCTTCCCCTTGTGCTCGGCGATGAAATGCCCGGCGCGGCCGACGGCTGCCTGATCGACCCAACGGACAGCAAAGCCCAGCGCCTCGAACTCGGGCACCAGCATGTCATGCACGGCGCGAACCCCCTTGAGGTTGCGTGTGCCGCTGTTCTGGTTGACCAGCCTTTCCAGCAAGTCGAGGTGACGGGTAGCTTCGGCGTCAACAGTCGCAATCATGGCCTGCTCCGCCTTGACAGGTGGTGCCGCCAGCACGGGAGTGGCAAGGGCGAACGGCAGGGTAAGTGCGGCAGCGGCAAGAGCGGAACGGATCATGGCGCGGTTCTAGCCAATTCCCCGGCCGGTGCAATCACGCTGCAACCCTGAAACGGTTCACCGCAACCATGGCCCGCGCGACCCCCGAGCTGGTTGGTTGCCCCAGCTTCGTTCATCTGCCAGCAAGCTTTGAACCAACAGGGCCTGGCGACAAGCAGGGACCGCATTTCTAGGAGTAGCGCCATGCGCATCTTGTCTCACCGTGTCGCGCGCCTTGCGCTTGTCGCCATGATCGCCGCCCCGCTGCCCGCTGGGCTTGCCGCGCAGCAGGCCGCCGGCGAACCAAACATCGTGGTTGAAGGCCAGCCGATCCTTGACCCAGCGACGATGACCAAGGGCCCGGAGGTAAAGGGCGTAATCTCCGCACGCAGCGGTGATCGCATCCGGGTGACCAGCCCCGACGGATCAAGCGCGATCATAACTGTCAACGAAACGACCAAGATCCGCAGTGGCGGCGGCCTGTTTGACGGTAGCCGTACCCAGCTGGGCCGCGACGCCCTGCTCAATGGCCTGCCCGTCACGGTGAAGACGCTCCAGGCGGGTGAGACCCTGCTGGCCAGCCAGGTTTCCTTCAAGAGCGGCGATTACAAGACTGCCTCGATGATCCGCACCGGCACAGCCCAGCAGTTCGCCGAGCAGACCGCAGCGACCGAAGCGCTGCGTGGACGGATGGCCGATATCGACAAGTACAACATCAAGGGCACCACCAACGTCTATTTCGATACAGGCAAGTGGGCGCTCTCGCCGCAGGCCAAGGTCGAGCTGTGCGCCACGGCCGCCCAGGCCGAAGCCACCAACAACGCGCTGATGCTGGTGGTGGGCTATACCGATTCGGACGGCAGCGACGAATTCAACCAAGCGCTCAGCGAAAAGCGGGCATCGGCCGTGATCAATTACCTGCAGCAGGACTGCCGCTGGAAGCCCTATCGCATGCTGACCCCGACCGGAATGGCTGAATCCGATCCGGCCGCTGACAACTCGACACCGGAGGGCAAGGCCCAGAACCGCCGCGTGGCGGTCAACGTGCTGGTAAGCAAGAGCATCGACGGCATTTGACGCCGATGGCGCGGCGGCCCAGGGTCGCCGCATCCAGACATGTTTGGGCCGGCATGATCCGGCGCATCGGCCGGTTCGCGTAATTTCCTTGCTTTTTAGAGCAAGAGTCCTTATGTCCCCAATCAGCGATTGGCGAACGGGTTCCTGACCCGGCGTAGTCCGAGGCAGCGTGAGGCCCGCCTGATAAGGCGAAACAGGGCCGGCCCGGACGGACGATCGCACCGCTGAAGCTTCCTTTTTCACGCAGGGTCGCATCGAACGACGCCTTGCTTCGCAAGACGGGACCATTCCGTCTGCGCCGCTCCATATTGTGAGTTTTCAATGACCTATTTTACTGACCTTGGCCTGGCCGAGCCGCTTGTCCGTGCGCTTGAGACCAAGGGCTATGCCGATCCCACCCCGATCCAGCGCCAGGCAATCCCCGCGCTGCTCGAAGGGCGCGACCTTTTGGGTATCGCCCAGACCGGGACCGGCAAGACCGCCGCATTCTCGCTGCCTTCGCTCCACCGCCTGGCAGCCAACCCCAAGGCGCGCAGCAATGCCGCGTGCCGGATGCTGGTCCTTTCGCCCACCCGCGAACTGGCCGCCCAGATTGCCGAGAACATGCGCGGCTATGCCAAGTATCTGAACCTCAGCGTGCAATGCGTGTTCGGCGGGATCCCCGTCGGCAAGCAGGCCCGCGCCTTGGTGCCGGGCTGCGACATCCTGGTCGCCACCCCCGGCCGCCTGCTTGATCTGATCGACCAGCGCGCCCTGACGCTGCGCAACGTCGAGGTCTTCGTGCTCGACGAAGCCGACCAGATGATGGACCTGGGCTTCATCGTACCGCTGAAGCGCGTCGCCAACCTGCTCCCGAAGGAGCGGCAAAGCCTGTTCTTCAGCGCCACCATGCCCAAGGCAATCGCCGAGCTGGGCAAGCAGTTCATCTCCAACCCGGTGCGCGTCGAGGTTACCCCACAGGCTACCACGGCCGAGCGGGTTGACCAGTTTGTCACTTTCATCAACCAAGCCGAAAAGCAGGCCCTGCTGTCGTTGCGGCTGCGCGCCGGCCTGGGCGATGGCTCGATTGACCGAGCGCTGGTTTTCACCCGGACCAAGCACGGAGCCGACCGCGTTGTCCGCCACCTGTCGACTGCCGGCGTGAACGCCGCGGCGATCCACGGCAACAAGAGCCAGGCGCAACGCACCGCCGCACTACTGGCCTTCCGCAAGGGCACTACACCGGTGTTGGTTGCGACCGACATTGCTGCTCGCGGCATCGACGTCACCGGGGTCAGCCACGTGTTCAACTACGAGCTGCCTAACGTGCCAGAACAATACGTTCACCGGATCGGCCGCACCGCGCGCGCCGGGGCGGACGGGATTGCCCAGAGCTTCTGCGCGCCGGATGAGAAGGCCTACCTGAAGGACATCGAGCGGCTTACTGGCGTCAAGCTGATGCCCATGCCGCTGCCCGAGGACTTCCAGAAGGAAGCCGCACGCCTGCCGCTCCCCAGCCGCAAGCCGGCCGAAGCCGAGCAGGACGCGCGCCGCGAGGCGCGTGACGCCAAAGGCCGTGGCGGTCAGCCGCGCGGCAACCAGCGCAACGGCGGCCGCAACAACAATCGCAGCCCGGGCGGCCAGTCGCGCGATGGCCAGAGCCGCGACCAGCATCACCGCAACGAGCGGGTCCGGCAGGAATGGGCACCGCGCGAACAGCGTGGTCCGGTGTTCAACCCGCTTGCGGCTGAAGAGCGCGAAGCGCGCGAATTCGGCACGATGCCAAAGAAGCCCCACGGAGATCGCCGGCCGGCCGGCCAGAGCGAACGTCGTCCGGCCCCGCAAGGCGATCGCCGCCCGGGGCATCCGGGCGAACGCCGCCCAGCCCCGCAGGGTGACAATCGCGGTGATCGCCGCGGTCCCAGCCGCAACGGCGGACGCAATGGCGGGCCAGGTCGCAACGGCCAGCGCCGCGCAGTCTGACGGGACTGGCGCGACGAGTCGCATGCAGGCATAAGCCCGGCGATGGACACGCTCGCAGGTTCGGGATGGCAGGCAGCCGGCTGGTCGGCACTGGCAATGACGGCAATCGTTGCCGTTCGCTATCTTCTGACCAGCGGCGCCTTCGCCTGGGCTACGCGGATTGTGCGGCCCGGGCTCTATCGCGGGCTTGAGCCGCAGATTCGCAAGGAGATCGGCTGGTCGCTGGCTTCGGCCGCGATTTATGGCGTGCCGGCCGGCCTCGTTGCCTGGGGCTGGCAACAGCATGGCTGGACCGCGATCTATACCGACTGGTCGGCCCTGCCGCTATGGTATGCGCCGCTATCGGTGCTGCTCTACCTGTTTGCCCACGATACCTGGTTTTACTGGACCCACCGCTGGATGCACCGGCCCTGGCTATTCCGCCGAGCCCATGCCGTACACCACGCCAGCCGGCCGCCCACTGCCTGGACAGCCATGAGCTTCCACCCGTGGGAAGCCCTTACCGGCGCCGTGGTGATCCCGGCGCTAGTCTTCGTGATCCCGATCCACGCCGCCATGCTGGCGCTCGTTCTGGCAATCATGACCCTAATGGGGATCACCAATCACATGGGCTGGGAGCTGTTTCCCCGGCGCCTTGTTCATTCGCGGTTGGGCGGCTGGCTGATAACCGCCAGTCACCACCAGCGCCATCACGAGAACTATCAATGCAATTATGGCCTTTATTTTCGCGTGTGGGATCGATTGTGCGGCACGGATCGCGGCCTCTCCTCGCTCTGACTCTGGCCCTGCCGCTGGCGGGAACCGCTGCGGCGGAATCCGTCCCGGCGCCCGGCCTTACACAAGTGAGCGTGGTGGTGACGGGCCTGCGTAACACCAAGGGCCAGGTCCTGGCCTGCCTTACCGCCCAACCCAAGGCCTTTCCCGATTGCCGCAAGGATCCAGCGGCTCGTGAAGCCATCGTGCCTGCGGCCACCAGCGTGCGGATCGAATTCGGCGCGGTTCCGGCGGGCCGCTATGCCATCTCGATGATCCACGACGAGAATGCCAATCGCAAGATGGACATGGCGCTGATGATGCCCAAGGAAGGCTACGGGTTTTCCCGTGATGCCCCGGTAAGGATGGGGCCACCCAAGTTCGACAAGGCCGCTTTCGACGTCAGCGGCGCCACGATCCAGCAGACCGCAAAGATGCGCTACCTTTTCTGACGTTTGCGCCGCCATGACGTCTTCGGCCAGCTGCCGGATGGAAAATGGCGCAACTTAACGGTTAATTTACCATGTCGCGCCAAAACCCCCGGTAACAGGGACTCAGTGGGGTTTTGCCACATGGATACGTACCGCGGGAATTTCGTCGATCGCGTCGATAGCGCAGACGATTGGCCCGACATCGAAAGCCACGATGACGACATCGTGCGCGAAACCCCGCCCAGCCCCGTCGGCCAGGACGAGCGCCGGATGCAGGTCCGCGCCTACAATCACTGGGCCAGTCTGCTGGGCGATCGCTCGTTCCCCTCAATAGAGGACCTGGATCCGGACAGCCTCCCTGATTTCGGGCCCTATTCGGTCCTGCTCGACTTCACCGGCGGGATCGATAATCCGGCCATCCAGTTCCTTGGCGACAAGCTGGCCAACGAATGCGGGGCCGATGACGAGATCGAAACCCTGTCCGATGTGCCGAGCCGCTCACTGCTGTCGCGCATCACCGACCATTACATGCAGATCCTCGCCAACCAGGCACCGATCGGGTTCGAGGCCGAGTTCGTCAACCAGCGCGAGGCGACAATCCTCTATCGCGGGATCCTGCTGCCATTCTCGTCCGACGATGACACGATCGATTTCATTTACGGTGTGATCAACTGGAAGGAACTGGCCGACCAGCAGACCACCGATGAGTTGTTGCTCGAGATTGACCAGGCGCTGGAAGTCCAGGGTCCCGAACTACGGCATGACGAGCTGACCGATTGGGCCGACGGCCCAGCCGAGGTCTCCGAAGACCTCAGCGAAGTCGGCCTTGCCGAAACCGAGTTGGATGATGCCAACGTTCTCGACCTCGGGGGATTTGTCGATGCAGAGTCGGCGGCCGATGCCGCCTTCCCGGAACCGTCGTTCGGTAGTTTTGCCAACAAACCCGCGGTGCAAGAATCGATGTCGGCCGATTTTGGCGCCGCCGATGACGCACCGGCGGCCGACCAGACTGATGACTGGGCACCGCTGGCCGGTTCGCAGACTGACGATGCTGCCGACATGGAACTGGCCGACTGGCTCGCCTCGGCCCGCGAGCTGGCCGAAGCCGCCCGCGGCAGTGAAGACCGCACCCGTCAGGCCCTTTATGCCGCGATTGGGCGCGCCTATGACTTTTCGCTGGCCGCCAGCGCAGCGCCAGAGGAATTCAGCGAACTGGTCGCCGATTCCGGACTGACCGTTCAGGACCGCGCGCCCATGACCCCAGTGGTCAAGCTGGTTTTCGGCGCGGATTACGACAAGACCCGCCTGACCGAGTATGCCTCGGCGCTCAGCCACGCCCATCGCCTCGGGCTCGCCCGCGGCTCGCTGGCTGACTATCTCAGCCGTGCGCCCGGCGGACTCAAGGGCGTTGTAACCGAAGAGCGCCGCGCCAAGCGCGCCGAAACCGGAGCGGTTGAAGAAGTCCGCGACACCCCGCGCGAGGCCCTGGCGCGTAAGCTGCGCGAACTGCAACAGTTCCCGTTTGAGGCCGTACCAGCCGATGGCAGCGAATTTACCCTGCTCATAGCGCGCCGTCTGCCGACTGGCGAAGTGGTGCTGCTGGGTGAAATTGGCGACGACGTACCGCTGCTCGAACGCGCCGCCCGCCGCCTACTCGGCTGAAGACCGGCCCTTCCGCTCAGCATGGGGCGCCGTGCCGCAAGGCATGGCGCCCTTTGCTTTTGCGCGCTAGACGGCTGGCATGACTATAGTGAGGAGACCGCGGCGGATGGGCTGGATCGGCTGGACCGTGCTTATACTCGCGCTGCTGGGCGGCGCGATCTACGGGGTCTGGCGCTATGCCCATGCCACAGGGGCCGTCGGCCTGCTCGAGTGGGCTGACCGAACAATTGGCGGAACCGCGGGTACCGCGCTGGCCGCCAGCGGCGTGCGCTATGGCAGCCTGCCCCCGCAGCGGCTCGACATCGTCGTTCCCAATGGACCGGGCCCGCATCCGGTGCTGGTGTTTTACCATGGCGGCGGCTGGCACATGGGACGACCAGAGGATTACCGCTTCCTGGGCCGGACCTTCGCGCGGGCCGGCTATGTGGTGGTATTGCCCGGCTATCGACTGGTCCCGGACGGCATCTATCCCCGCATGCTGGAGGATGGTGCACTGGCAGCGGCCTGGGTCCGGGCCAACATTTCCCGCTATGGCGGCGATCCGGAGCGGGTTGTCCTGATGGGCCATTCCGCCGGCGCCCACACCGCCGTCATGCTCGGCCTGGAACGGCAATGGCTGGGCCGACAAGGCTTGCCCGATGACTTCGTCAAAGGGGTGGTCGGCCTCTCCGGCCCGTACGATTTCTACCCCTTCACCTCAGATTCGGCGCGCAACGCTTTTGGCCATGTCGACCCGCCTTCTCTGACCCAACCAATCGCCTTCGTTCGCGGTGATGCCCCGCCGATGCTGCTGCTCAATGGCGATGCCGACACCACGGTGCGGCTCCGCAACAGCGTGGTGCTGGGCAAGGCCCTGACCGCGGCTGGCGCTCGTGCCGAGGTGCTGATCCTGCCCGGCATCAATCATGCCGATCCGGTGCTCAAGCTGGCCAAGCCCTTCGATCGCGACCCCCAGATTCGCCAACCGGTACTCGCTTTCCTGGGGGCGCTGAAGCAAGCTTCAGCGCCGGTTCAGGCGGCGGCAGAGTAAGTACGGCCCATGCGCCTCTTGTCTCGCCTGATCGCCCTGTTTGCCGCCCTGGCGATGACCGTGCAGCCCGCCGCCGCGCAGTCGGTTCTGCGCGATGCCGAGACCGAGGCATTACTCAATGACATGGCGGCGCCGCTGATCGCCGCCGCCGGGCTCAACCCGCGCAACGTCGATATCGTGCTGGTGAATGATGGCTCGATCAACGCCTTCGTGGCCGGCGGCCAGGTAGTCTATCTCCATTCAGGGCTGATCAACGCCGCCGGTTCGGCCAACGAGGTCCAGGGCGTGATCGCGCACGAACTGGGCCATATCACTGGTGGCCATGTGATCAGCGACGGTGGGGGCAAGGCTGCCCAAGGCATCTCGATCCTGTCGCTGTTGCTTGGCGTGGCGGCGGCCGCCGCCGGCGCCGGCGATGCGGCGATGGGAGTGATCATGGCCGGGCAGCAGGCCGCGCTGGGCAAGTATCTGGCCTTCAGCCGCAGCCAGGAATCGGCTGCCGATGCCGCCGGGGCCCAGTACCTGTCCAAAGCCGGTATCTCGGGCCGAGGCTCGATCGAGTTCTTCAAGCGACTGCAGAACCTCGAATTCCGTTATGGCTACACCCGCACGCCGGACAACGAGTTCTACCGGACTCACCCCATGACTGGGGATCGCATTGCCACGCTGACCGACACCTATCAGCGGGATCCGGCCTGGAACAGGCCGAACGACCCGCTTTTGGAAGCCCGCTTCCAGCGCGCCAAGGCCAAGCTTTACGGCTATCTCGGCGAACCGCAGCAAGTCCTGCGGACCTATCCGGAAACGATGACAGACGTTCCGGCGCGCTATGCCCGGGCCTATGCCTTCCATCGCCAGGCCTTCCCCGACCGCGCCCTCGCGGAAGCTGAGGCGCTGCTCGCCAAGGCGCCGAACGATCCCTATTTCCTTGAATTGAAGGGCCAGATCCTGTTGGAAACCGGCAAACCCGCCGAAGCGCTGAACTATCTGCGTCGAGCCACCGACCTTTCCGGGAACCAACCGCTGATTGCCACCATCTTCGGCCACGCGTTGATTGCCACAGAGAACCCTCGGAACTTCAAAGAAGCCGAAGGAGTGCTCAAGACCGCCGTCGCGCGTGACCGCGAAAACCCATTCGCGTGGTACCAGCTCGGCGTGGTCTATGCTGCCAATGGCGATATGGCCCGGGCCCAGCTGGCCAGCGCCGAGCGCCAGGTGATGAGCTGGCAGATGCCGCAGGCCCTGCGTAGCGCGCAGTCTGCCGAAGCCCAGCTGCCCAAGGGTTCGGCAGACTGGTTGCGCGCCCAGGACATCGCCATGCAGGCCCGTGAAGCGATTGAACGGGCGAACAAACGCCGCTAGGCGCGGGCCATGGCCGCTGACACTCCGACCCGCTCACCTTGGCTTTATGCCGGTTTCGTCGCTGTTGCCCTGATCGGTGCGGCCGGAGGCTGGTGGCTTGGCAGCAGCCGCAGCGCCCCCAATCAGGCAGCGATCGAGGCTGTCGTCCGCAATTACCTGCTCGAGAATCCGGAAATCCTGCCCGAAGCCATGGAACGGCTGCGCCAGCGCGAGACCGAAAAGCAGCTGGCGGGCGTCGGCGACGATCTGACCAGGCCATTCCCCGGCGCGATCCTCGGCAATCCGGAAGGCTCAGTCGTGCTGGTCGAGTTCACGGATTTCGCCTGTGGTTATTGCCGGGCCTCAGTGCCGGAGATCGATGCGCTGATCGCCGCCAACCCCCAGCTGAAAGTCGTGGTGCGCGAGCTGCCAATTCTCTCTCCGGCGAGTGGCGATGCCGCAAAGTGGGCTCTGGCTGCCGCCGAGCAGGGCAAGTTCGCCCAGTTCCACAAGGCCATGTTCGCCGCCGGGCGCCCTGATGCGGGGACCATTGCATCCGCCGCCCAGGCCGCCGGACTGGACATGGATCGCGCCCGCCGGGTGATTGCAGAACCGCGCGTGGCGGCCGAGCTCAACCGCAACCTCGATCTCGCGCGCCAACTCAAGATCGACGGCACACCCAGCTGGGTGGTTGGCGATCAGCTCTTTGCCGGCGCGGTCGGCCGGGAAGTGCTGCAGAAAGCAATCGACGAGACGAAAGGCTGAGCGCGATTACTCGGCCAGTTTGGCGTACATCGAATTGATCGGCCGGGCCATTACGCGCCGCAGCATCGGCTCGAAGAAGTCGAGCGGCTCACTGTCATAGTCGGGATCGAAGGCAGCCTGATCGTACTTTTCACAGAATTCGGCGCAGGCGGCGAAGTGCGGATGGTCCAGGAACCGGTCGCGAATGTTGCGGTCCATGCCGATGTAGTGGAAATAGTAATAGCCCTGAAAAGCGCCGTGATTCTGGCAGATCCAGTGGATTTCGTCGGAAACGAACGGCTTGATGATCGATGCCCCCACTTCAGGGTGGTTGTAGGTCCCAAGGGTATCACCAATGTCATGTAGCAGGGCCATGACCACATAGGCCTCGTCCCGCCCGTCACGGTGAGCGCGAGTCGCCGTTTGCAATGAGTGTTGCAACCGGTCGACGGGGAAACCGCCAAAATCGCCGTCCAGCAGGCGCAGGTGGGTAAGAACGCGGTCGGGCAGGTCCTTCGCAAAAGCCATGTATTCGCTGGAAATCAGCGCCCAATCTTCCTGGGTGCCTTCGGTCATGGCACGGAACTTGGCGCGCTCGTGGGCGTGGATCGGGCTGTCGATATCGGCCATTTTCGCTCTCCCTTGTTGCCCGCAGACTAACCCAAGCCGCACCGTCACGCAAAACATTCGCGGCGGGCCGGGCTTTTCTGCTATGCTCCACCGCATGGCCGTGCTGCCCTTTCGTCCGACACCGTTTTTCGCCAACAAGAACCGCGCTTTCTGGCGACTCCAGGCCGCAGGCTGGGGCGGGGCCATGCTGCTGCGGGCGATGTCGGGCATTGCCAACGGCCTGCCACTCAGCTTCCTGGTGCTGGTTCTGATCTCGACGATCACCGGCTTTTCGCTGACCCTGATTCTCTCGGTGATCTACCGCCAGCTGATCAATCGGCGGCCGCTGATCACCTGGGGGGTCACCGCCCTGGTCCTGCCGGTGGCTGTGGGGATCTATGCCTTTGTCGATGCCTGGGTGAGCTCGCTCTACTACGCTGATGGTTCGGCCGGGGTGGCGCAACGATTCATCGGCCTCTTCTACATCGGCCTGACCCTGCTGGGGGCCTGGTCGGCACTCTATTACGCTATCAACTTCTTTCTGCAGATCGAAGAGCAGAACGATCAGCTGATCCGGCTGGAAAACCAGGCAACCCAGGCCCAGCTCGCCATGCTGCGCTACCAGCTCAACCCGCATTTCCTGTTCAATACGCTGAACTCGATCTCCACCCTCGTACTGCTCAAGCAGACCGAGCCGGCCAATGCCATGCTCAGCCGGCTCTCATCGTTTCTGCGCTACACCCTAGTCAACGAGCCAACCGGCCGGGTGACAGTGGCCCAGGAGGTGGAAACACTGAAGCTCTACCTCGATATCGAGCGGATGCGGTTCGAGGAACGACTGCGCACCGCATTCCGGATCGATCCTGCGGCCGAAGCAGGGCTGTTGCCATCGCTGCTGCTTCAGCCGCTGGTCGAAAATGCAATCAAGTATGCGGTCGGTCCACAGGAGGCCGGGGCCGAGATCACCATTTCGGCGCAACTCGTCGGACCCAACCTTCGCATCACCGTCTCCGACACGGGTCCGGGATTGCAAAACACGGGGAGCGACAACAGGTTCGATGGAGTGACTTTCGATGGCGGCGAACCTGTATCCACCGGCGTTGGGCTGGCCAACATCCGCGACCGGCTGGTGCAAGCCTATGGCGAAACGCACCGGTTCGAGACGCTGGAGCCGCCGGAGGGCGGCTTTGCCGTGCTGATCGAGATCCCGTTCGAAAAGCGTGAAGCCGTTGCCGCCTCTGCCCCGCGCATCCCCGCGCTGGCTGGCTGACCCCAAAGGACCTGCCAATGACAATCCGTACCATTCTGGTCGATGACGAAAAGCTGGCAATCCAGGGACTGATGCTGCGGCTCCAGGCCTTTCCCGATGTTGAGATCATCGACACCTGCTCCAACGGGCGTGAGGCGATCCGCAAGATCAAGACTGAAAAGCCGGACCTGGTCTTCCTGGACATCCAGATGCCCGGGTTTGACGGCTTCAGCGTGGTCAAGGGCGTAATGGAGATCGAGCCGCCGCTGATCGTCTTCGTAACGGCCTATCAGGAACACGCCGTCCGCGCGTTTGAGGCCAATGCAGTCAATTACCTGATGAAGCCGGTCGACGAGGATAAGCTTGCCGACACGCTTGAACGGGTGCGTCAGCGTCTGGCCGAAAAGCGTTCCGCCGAAGAGGCCGAAAAGCTCAAGTCAGTCCTGGCCGAAGTTGCACCCGATGCCATGGAGGCCCTGCCCGATGAGGCCGAGCCGGCGGCGGCGCGCTATGAAAAGCTTATCAATATCAAGGACAAGGGCCAGATTTTCCGGGTCGATGTCGATTCGATCGAGCGGATCGAGGCGGCGGGCGACTACATGGTGATCTACACCGCCGATACCAGTCTGATCCTGCGTGAAACGATGAAGGACCTGGAGCGCCGGCTCGATCCGCGCGTTTTCCAACGCGTTCACCGCTCGTGGATCGTCAATCTCAACAACGTCCGCCAGGTCAAGCCGCATACCAACGGCGAATGCTTCCTGGTGCTGGAAAGCGGGGCCGACGTGAAGGTGTCGCGATCGTATCGCGACGTGGTGGCCCGCTTCGTGCATTGACGGGCCAGGGCTGAGACTGCCGCCAAGCTCCATTCGTGTCGAGTATAGTCGATACACCTGACCTGCCGTGTCTCGACTATGCTCGACACGAACGGGGATGTTTGCAATTGAACCTGGCATGACCAGCTTCACCTTGCCCGGCTTTGACCTGACCGCCTTCGTCCGCGCCACGCTGGACGAAGACCTTGGCCTGGGCCTGCCCGGCGGGGGGCATGACGTGACCAGCGAAAGCGTGATCCCGGCCGCTGCGCGGTTCTCGGGCGTGATGGACAGCCGCGATGCGATCACTGTGGCCGGCCTGCCGATTGCGGTTGCCTTCTTTCGCGCGCTCGATCCCGGCATGGAAATCACCATACTGGCCGAGGAGGGACAGCAGGTTCCGGCAGGGACCGACCTGATGCGGCTGTCGGGCAATGCGCGGGCCATGCTGACGGCAGAGCGCGCCGCGCTGAATACGGTTCAGCACCTCTCGGGCATTGCGACCATGACGCGGGCCTATGTGGCCGCGATGCAGGGCAACGCCACGCTGCTCGATACCCGCAAGACCATCCCGGGCCTGCGCCATCTGGAGAAGTATGCCACGCGCATGGGTGGAGCAAAGAACCACCGGATGGGCCTCTGGGACGCGGCCATGATCAAGGACAACCACGTCCTTGTCGCGGGCGGCGTGGCCGAGGCGGTGCGGCGCGCGCGGGAAGCCGGGGTGCAGAATATCATCTGCGAGGTAGACCGGATCGACCAGATCGAACCCGCCATTGCTGCCGGGGCCAGTCATATCCTGCTCGACAACATGGACGTGCCGCTGCTGCGCGAGGCCGTAACACTGATTGCAGGCCGCGTGCCCTGCGAAGCCTCCGGCGGGGTCAGGCTTGACACGATTTCGGCGATTGCCGCCACCGGGGTGACCTATGTTTCGGTCGGCCGCTTGACCCAGAGTGCCCCGGCAGCCGACATCGGGCTCGATTTCACGCCGTTATGATTCGGCCTGCTCTGGCTGCCGCCACGCTGCTGCTGCCGCTTCCTGCGCTGGCGCAGGCCTACCAGTGCCGCATCCCGGAGCGACTTTCGATGCCCGCGCCGCCGCGCCAGGACGAGCCCACGGTGCGCATGCCGGTGGCGCGCTATAGCCTGGCGGCCAGCTGGTCGCCCGAGCACTGCAAGACGCGGGGCCGCAATGATCTCTTGCAGTGTGGCGGGCAGGCTGGCCGGTTCGGCTTCATCCTGCACGGCCTTTGGCCCGAAGGCGCCGCGGGACGCTGGCCGCAATGGTGCGCATTGACGCCGCGCCCCAGCCTGGCCGACTTGTCCGAACACATTTGCATGACTCCGAGCCCGCGCTTGCTGGAGCGCGCCTGGGCCAAACATGGATCATGTATGGCGGCCCGTCCCGATGCCTATTTCAAGGCGGCGGCAATCCTCTGGCGCTCGGTCAAATGGCCCGACGCCGATGGCCTGTCGCGTCGGCCCGACCTGACCGCGGGCGATCTGCGCGAAGCCTTCCTGGTCCGTAATCCGGACTGGCCGCGCGCGGCGGTGGGCGTTGCCACCTCCCGCACTGGCTGGCTGCGCGAACTGCGGCTCTGCTACGGGCGCGATTTCATGCCGCAGGCCTGTCCGCGTAGCACCTTCGGTCCGCCCGATTCGGCCCGGCTGAAGATCTGGCGCGGAACCTAGCGCCGCGCCGCGAAGAACTCGCGAAGCAACGTGCCCGCTTCGCTCTCACCCATGCCCGAATAGACTTCCGGCCGATGGAGACATTGCGGTTGATCGAACACCCTGGCGCCATGTTCCACCGCTCCGCCCTTGGGATCGGCCGCCGCGTAGTAAAGCTTGGCGATTCGCGCATGGCTGATCGCCCCGGCGCACATCGGACAGGGCTCCAGCGTAACCCACAACTCGCAACCATCGAGCCGTTCGTTGCCCAAGGCAGCGGCGGCGGCCCGAATCGCCAGGATTTCGGCGTGAGCGGTTGGATCAGATTGGCCGCGTGGCTGGTTATGCGCTGCGGAAATGATCCGTCCGTCCTTGACCACCACAGCCCCGATCGGCACTTCACCCGTGGATTCGCCTTTCCGCGCCTCGGTCAGGGCCAATTGCATCGGTTCGGGCAGGGGCCAACGGCTCATTTCTGCGGAATTGGCGGCAATACCTTGACCGCACAAGGGTGAATCGCTAAGGGCGCGCCTTCTCCCCACTCGGGTAGCCATTTTTCTAAGCGAGTTTTGACATGTCCCGCATTTGCGAACTGACTGGCAAGGGCCGCCAGGTTGGCCACAACGTCAGCCACGCCAACAATAAGACCAAGCGCGTCTTTCTGCCCAACCTGCAGAACGTCACGCTGATGTCGGAAAAGCTGGACCGCAGCTTCAAGTTCCGTGTTTCGACTCACGGGCTGCGCTCGGTTGAACACGTCGGCGGGCTGGACAACTGGCTGCTGAAGACCACCGACAGCAAGCTTTCGGCCAATGCGCTGAAGGTGAAGCGCGAACTGAAGAAGGTGGCCGAGGCCGCCTGATTCGCGCGGGTCGCGGTAACGCGCCCAGCCCCGAACATAGCGTGAGGCGTCCGGTCAATCGGGCGCCTTTTGCTTTGCCGGGGTGCCGGGCAGGTTGGCCGGGTCCAGTTCCAGCCGCAGCAACAGCGTCCGTTGGGTCACCGCGCCGTTCGCATCGCTGGTCAGCCAGATGGTCAGCCGCCCATCGGCCAGCGGCTCGATCGCCAGGCCTTCATAGTTCTCTTCGAGCCCCGTGCCTTCTAGCGAAACCAGTGGGGTGCCCCGCCAGGGCCGGCCTGGCGCGATCTGCCGCGGGTCAGCAAGGACGATCTGCGTGCCGAATCGCGGCGGCATCGGCCAGCGCAACCGCCGGGTGAGGACCAGGATCCGGCCATCGGGCAATTCGGCCATGTCGGTAGGCCGAAACCCGGCCGGGCCGATGAAACTGAACCGTTCAGCCCGCCCCGGGCCGCCATCGCGCTGTGGGGCAAAGCGCAGCGCCTCATGCCCGGTCCCGCCGCCGGTCCAGCTGCTTTCCGCATAGGCTTCGGCGAGGATCAGGAACGAGCCGTCCGCCCGCCGGAGCATGGCCTCGGCCCCGCTGTTCACCGGCCAGCCGCGCATCGCGGGCGGGGCGAACCGCGCCGTGATGCGCCCGCCCGAATCAAGCCGCAGCAGCGCATTGCGCCCTTCTGCCGCCAGCCAGGTTTCGCCGGTGCGCGGGTCGCGGCTGGCTGCCTCGACATCGCGCATGGATTTGTCATGAGCCTCGCGCCCGAACAGCGCGGCCTGAAAGGCTTGTCCGGGGCGGCCTGGTTGCGGCAGTTCCAGCCGCTGTCCCAGATCGCTATAGGCCCGCAGCCAGCCAGGTGCCGGAACGACCAGCGCCGAATAACCGCCAAAATTGCTGTTGGCGCTGGTCAGTCGCCAGGCGCCGGTCAAGCTGAATGGCGCCAGGCTGACCGCAACCGGGTCTGGCAAGGCGAGCGGAGTTACGGCAACTATCTGGCTGGAATTGTGCCGATGCGGGGGATCGCGCAGCCAGACCGTGGCAACCAGCGCCAGGATTGGCAGAAGGATCAATAAGCGGCGCAGCACTGGCCAAGCTCTGTTCGCTCAGCCGCCACAAATCAAGCGCGATCGAACCGGCAACCGGCCGGGCGCGCCGATCAACCCCCGCCCAGCGTGCCGTTGGTGTGGCCCTTGTTCATGTCCTGAACGAGGCCACGCGCTTCCTCGTTACCCTGGGTGATGACGCGATCCCATTCCCGGTTGGTCCGGCAGACCTTGCGGCGCATGGCGATCGAACCGGTCACCGGCTGGCTTTCGCAGCGGATATAGGCGGGATGATCCTTGTCCAGACCCTCGTTATAAGCCTTGATCTGCGCGGCTTTCATGCGGATCGGGCCGCGCAGTCCGGTCGTCTGGACTTCAGCAGTCTGCACAACGGGAGCGGGGGGCGTACCCGCAGGCAAGGTGGCTGGCGCCGCAGTTGCGGTAAGCGTGATGGCGAGCAGGACTGACACGATATGGCCTCGATCGGGAAAGTGGCTTTTTATCAGGTTACACCCGTTTGGCCTGTTGCGGCAATGCGGCTGAGCAACTGGTGCATCGGGCCAGTCGGGTAGGGCGGGCTGATTGACCTTGGCGGGCAGCCGTCGCATGCTTGGCCCGATTGATCCGAGGAGTACTGCGATGTTCCGTCTGCCGCCTGCCACCGCCCCGCTGACAATAGCGCTGGCCCTGCTGGCCGCTCCGGTCGCTGCGGCCGACACGGCGGAGCGGGACGACAGGGCGGGCCAGGGCGGCAAGGACGACGGCCCGCCGCCGCCGGTGTTCCAGGCCGTGCTTGATTGCAAGGGCCTGGCCGATCCTGCCGCGCGGCTGGCCTGCTATGACAAGGCCGTAGGCGCAATGGACGCGGCCCGGGCCGCCAAGGACCTGGTGGTCACCGACCGGGCGACCGTGCGCGAGGCCAAGCGCGGGGTGTTCGGCCTGTCGCTGCCCAGGCTGAAGCTATTCGGCGGGGGTGACGACGAGGACGTGACCGAGATCGAAAGCACGATCGCGGCAATCCGTTCGGCCAGCGACGGCAATCCGGTTTTCACCCTGGCCGACGGCGCGCGCTGGAAACAGACCGAAGGGCGCAATACCTTCCCCAGGGTTGGCCATCCGATCCGGATCCGGCAGGCCGCGATGGGCAGCTACATGGCCAATATCAACGGTAAGGCGGCGGTGCGGGTGGTCCGGCTGGCGAACTGAGGTCGGCCTAGGTTCAGGACCCTAGGGCCGGAACTCTTCCTCGCCGACAGCCCCCAGAACCGCCGAGCCGCTGGCAAAGAGTCCGCGGATCAGGTCGCGTTCGGCCAGGGTCAGCCACGGGTTCCAGACATCGAAGATCAGCACGGCGCGCAAGTGGTCGCTGTCGTTCCAGGCCTCGTGTTCGATCGTATCGTCAAACACGAAAGCCTCGCCCTCGTGCCATTCGCGGGTCTCGCCCCCCACCCGGAAGCCGCAGCCTTGCGGCACGATCAGCGGGAGGTGCACGATCGATCGGATGTTGGTGACGCCGGTATGCGGCGGGATCCGGGTACGCGGCTTGAGCAGCGAGAAGAATGCGGTCGGCCCGCGTCCGGGGATATCGGCACGCTGGAACGCCTCCAGCGCGGCAACGGTCTGCGGGCAGGCTGCGTGGATGGCGGGGTTGGGGCGGCCGAACTCCCACAGGAAGATCGCCCCCCAATCGAGCGAATTGTCGAGCGGGGTCCACTTGTTGTCGGGCGTGCCTTTGCGCTGGGTGACGTAGGGCCGCAGCACCGCGCCTTCGCCCATGAGCAAGGCGCGCAGCTCGTCGCGGATCGCATCGGTACGGGCCTCCAGTTCGGCCAGCCAGGGGAAATGATCGCGCGCGAAGAACTCATCGACGGGGAGGAAGGGAAATTCGATCCCGTGGCATTCGTTGCGATAGATCCGGCGGCGGCCCATCAGCACGTC
>Ga0315902_10004586_pt1 | contig 19862 bp, 18 predicted proteins | sample LakEriMetagenome_9_FD_203523 | JGI IMG/M metagenome (GOLD analysis project Ga0315902, IMG submission 203523) | Freshwater fungal communities from buoy surface, Lake Erie, Ohio, United States - Buoy 12 MA117 | ecosystem: Environmental > Aquatic > Freshwater > Lake > Lake biofilm | place: USA... | reverse complement strand
TGACTCAGCTTACATAATTTTAAATCGACCAGGAAAAGAGTGCTCTGGTAACTTCTTTATTGATGATGAGGTGTTGGCCAGTGAAGGAGTAGTTGATTTAGATAAATACGCGGTAGTTCCTGGCACAAAAGAGTTTATAAAAGATTTATACGTAGATTAGAGTCTAATCTCAGTATGTTGATGCTCCGTCTCTTTGATACCTGAGGAGTAGCGAGCCTCATATCTTCCAAGGCGCCATATCAAGACTGAGATAAGCCAGGCGGCTACAAATGAAGCAACTATAAAATAACCCACACGATTTAAATCAAGTGAGGCAATGAAAGTAAATGGCTGGTAATTATCAATATTTGTTTTATTTGCAAGTACGTTGACAAATTGAATTGTTCCAATAACAAATGCAACAAAGATTGATAAGCCAGTTGTGGTTATGTTGTAATAAATTTTACGAAGCGGTGAGGTAAAGGCCCAGGCATAAGCTTTAGTCATGAAAATTCCATCTAATGAGTCCATTAGCGTCATGCCTGCAGCGAAAATCAGAGGCAAGGCTATGATTGCAAGTGGTGGTAAAAAACCTCCGACAGTTCCAACAGCGGCTGTGGCAGATAATGCAAGAAGTGCAACCTCTGTGGCGGTATCAAAACCTAAACCAAACAAAACACCAACTGGATATAATTGTCTGGAGTTATCAAAGCCTTTCTTAAAAACACCACGAAATACTCGGCGCATTAACCCTCGCTCATTTAACAACTCAGTTAAATGCTCATGAGAGAATTTTCCAGTTTTAGCCTGCTTCCAAACCTTAATAATTCCAACCAAAATTACTAAGTTCAGGATTCCAACTAGGTATAAAAATATTGTTGAAACGGAGGCACCAATTAGTCCACCAGTCTCTGCGAAATCTTTTTGAAATTTAGCAGCTTGCCTGGCTGCAAATGCAACGCCAACACAAAGAGCTAAAACAATTGTTGAGTGACCGAGCGAGAAAAATAAGCCAAGTGCCAATGGATTCTTTCCCTTAGCCAGCATTAATCTGGTGGTGTCATCAATGGCGGCAATATGGTCGGCATCAAATGCGTGGCGTAAGCCGAAGGAGTAGGCCAAGGCACCAGCTCCTGCATAAACTAATGCGCCAGTTGAATTAGTTAGTGAGCTATAAGCAGGATTTGAGTTGTAGTGAATGAATAAGCCCCAACCTGCAATATGCAAAAAGGCGACTACGGAGAAGACGCCAATAAGGGTGGGGATCTCCTGTTTGGTAAAGCGCAGGTGTTGGCGCAATTGCTTTGATTTACTCACTGCACTAGGTTATTGCAAACGATTTGCATCTGCAAATACCTTGGAAGAAGAGTTGATAAGGTGTATACATGGGGATCAAAGGTAATAAGCAAAGAATCCCAGCATTACTTTTGGCCTTACTTCTACTTCTATTCACTCAGCAGCCAGCAGCTGTGGCCCACACCAAATTACTTAGCGCCACTCCAGATATCGCAAGTGAGATTGATAGCTGGCCCACCTCGATAACCCTTGAGTTTGATGAGGAGTTACAAAATCTAGGGGATGAGAAAGCAAACTTTGTCGTAGTTAATAATGCGGTCGGTGATCAGGTTAGTGAAACAGATGAGCAGATTTCAGGAAATACCATCACAGTCACACTTTCTGCCAATGAAGTTAAAGGACCAGTCCTGGTTTTCTACCATGTGGTCTCAAGTGATGGCCATCCAGTTGAGGGGGAGTACAAGTTCACCTATGGCATTGGTGAGGTTACAGCGCAAGGGGTGGAAGATAACAAAGAGGCTGAGTATCCAATTGGGATTTATTTAGTATCTGCAATTTTCATAATCTCGGGTTTGTTTTTTGCCATCTACTCATACCGACGAAGGAATAGATAATTTTGAGTTTAGCAACCCAAAAACTTAAGGAATTTCTAAAGGAAAATTACCAGAACGTTGTTTCACCTGATCCAGTAATTAGGAAGATCACCCTCTCCTCATTTATTAACACATTTGGCAACGGGGTCTTTATGACCACTGGAATTATCTATTTCTCACTGATTGTTGGATTAGGGGCTCAGAAAGTTGCGCTCGCTTTTTCACTCTCAGGTGCGTTAGCTCTTTGTCTCAGTATTCCATCTGGACATTTTGCAGATCGATATCCACCAAGATTGATCGCATTTGTTTCCTTAATTGGATCTGGCATCTGTTCAATCTCATTACTTTTTGTGGAAAGTTGGTGGCCACTTCTTTTAGTTTTATCACTCTGGGAAATATTTGATGTATTTGGTCAAAATGCCAGAATGGCTTTAATTGCTCGAATTGGCGAAGGGGAGGAGCGGGTGAAAATACGTGCCTACACCAGAGCAGTTACAAATCTTGGAATTGCCTTTGGCACAGTTGTGGCAGGTTTTGCTTTAGCGATTAATACCGTTACCGCCTATAAAACTATGATCGCAATTGATGCTTTCACCTTCTTTTTAGCCGCTTTTACCTACTTACGTGTGCCAAATGTGAAGCCAAGCCTCTCAGAACATGAAAAGTTTGATTGGACGATCCTAAGAGATATTCCATATATCAAAGCTGCCACTTTGCATGGAGTAATGACGATGCATTTTGTCTTGCAAAACATTGCAATTCCAATTTGGGTTGTCCAGGAAACCAATGCACCAAGGTGGTGGGTTTCAGTAATTATGTTTGTTAATACCGTTGCCATTGTTTTATTCCAGGTGCGAATGAGTAAAGGCATTGCTAGTGCCCAAATTGGAGCTGCGCAATTTAGAAAAGCAGGTTTCTACATTGCACTTGCCTGTTTGTTATATGGCGCAGCCAAGGGATTGTCCGCTCCAGCAGCAGCAACCTTGTTGATCTTGGCCATGATGGTGCATGTAGTTGGTGAATTACTTAGCTCAACTGGTGGTTGGTCAATTGCATTTGAGATGGCTGATCAAAATCGCCAAGGTGCTTATCAAGGTTTGTGGCGAATGGGATTTGGTGGCATGGGAGTAATCGGGCCTTCTTTGGTAATTTTCTTTGCCATCGGACTTGGCCAATTAGGTTGGATAATCATGGCCGGCATATTTGCCATAACTGGAATGTTAATGACCACTATTGCAGCAGGTAAAAAGTAAAAAGCCCCAGTCTTTGACTGAGGCTTTTTAAGTTTAGATCTTAGAGATCGTAATAAAGTTCAAACTCAGCTGGATGTGGACGCAATCTCACGTAATCCACCTCTTGCTTGCGCTTGAAATCAATCCAAGTATCAATTAGATCCTTTGTAAATACGCCGCCACGAGTTAAGAACTCATTGTCGCGTTCTAGATTATCTAGAACTGCATCAAGTGAGCCAGGAACTTGTGGAATTGCTTTGGCTTCATCGCCTTCTAATTCATACAGATCTTTATCAACTGGCTTTGGTGGTTCAATTTTGTTTTGAATACCATCAATACCAGCCATTAACATCGCTGCAAATGCTAGATATGGATTAGAGGATGGATCTGGGCAACGGAACTCAATTCGTTTAGCCTTTGGATTAGATCCAGTAATTGGAATACGAATACAAGCTGATCTATTTCTAGCTGAGTACACCAAGTTAACTGGTGCTTCATACCCTGGTACTAAGCGCTTGTATGAGTTAACTGTTGGGTTAGTAAATGCTAGAAGGGATGGCGCATGCTTTAACAAACCACCGATATACCAACGAGCCATGTCAGAAAGATTTGCATATCCATCTCCCCAGAACAATGGCTTGCCATCCTTCCAAAGTGATTGGTGAACATGCATTCCGCTACCGTTATCGCCAAACAAAGGTTTTGGCATAAAGGTTGCAGTCTTACCAGCTGCCCATGCAGTGTTCTTAATGATGTATTTAAACTTCATTAACTCATCCCCAGCTGTCAAAATATCGCTGAAGCGGTAGTTGATTTCCATCTGACCTGCAGTACCAACTTCATGGTGAGCACGCTCAACAAGTAATCCAACCTTGCCAAGATTCATAACCATTTCATCGCGCAGATCGGCAAATTGATCAGTTGGTGAAACTGGGAAGTAACCGCCTTTGATTCGGGTGCGATAACCACGGTTTGGTGTGCCATCAGCATCCTCTTCAATTCCAGTATTCCAAGCACCTTCATATGAATCAATGTGATGAAATGCTTGGTTCATTCCTGTTAAAAATCTAATTCGATCAAAGACATAAAACTCTGCCTCTGGTGCAAAGAATGCGGTATCAGCAATACCGGTGCTTCGCATGAAATCAACAGCTTTAGCAACAATTCCACGAGGATCTCTTGAGTATGGAGTGTTGTCATCTGGATTATGAACGGAGAATAGAATTATTAAAGTTTTCTCTTTGCGGAATGGATCAAGATATGCAGAGGATGGAACTGGAAGTAACTTCATATCTGATTCATGAATTGACTGGAAACCTCTAATAGAGGATCCATCAAACATTAATCCATCCTTAAATACGCTTTCATCAAATGATTCAACTGGCACATTAAAGTGATGCTGAATACCTGGTAGGTCAATAAATCTAACGTCAATCAACTTCACATCATTCTTCTTGATGTAATCGAAGATCTCTGCGGAATTCTTAAACATCTATTCTCCTAAGATAAATATTGCTGAAAGTAGGGCGACTTTGCTCCGCTTCAGATGGGTAAAACATAGTAGAAAATAATGAAAAAGCCGTAAAGCACGTGTTACATCTATGTTTCATTTTCTCCCCTTTGGGCTAGGGTTGCCCGCATGAGTTGGGAAGCTACGCCAAATTTACTGCCGGAGGCCTCACTAGGTAGACGGCTATTAGCCCTAGTTATTGATTGGACTATGTGCCGGCTGATCGCTGGATTACTCAGCCCATCGGTAATTCCAGACAATACCTTTTCAACCTTAATCATTTTCTATATTGAGGTTTGTCTATTCACCATTGCATTTAGCGCATCAGCTGGCCAACGGATTATGGCAATTAAGGTTGTGACATATCCAGATCAACAGCGGGTTAAAGTTGGCAGAATTGTGTTAAGAACTTTGTTAATTTGTTTAGTGCTACCGGCAGTTTTTACAAACAACGGCCGGCCACTTCATGATCACTTTGCAAATAGCCAAACAGTAAGAGAGAGATACTAACTTTTTACCTGCGTGGCATCCTTACATTAGTTGGCATTGGCCCCTTAGGCATTGGCAGGTTTAATCCGCCAACTGATCGCAATCTTGCTCTTACTTCGCGCAATTGAGCAGTGTTTAATTTCTTTGGCAACTTCTTAAGATGCTTATGTAATTTTTTAATTGAAACTTGGCCTGAACTCTCACCAACCATAACCTCAGTTACTGGCACACCAGATAGGAAACGTTCCATCTTGCGTTTTTCATCTTGCATAAGTGATTTAACACCAAAGCCGCCTTCACCAACCAGAATAATTCCAGCCTTACCTGATACTCGGTGGACCATATCTTGATCGCGGTTAACATTTACAGCAGGGGTGGTAACAAAGCCTCGCTTAATTGACATCAAAACACTTGCACCAGCTCCTAATTGTCCTTGAATAGAAGCAAATGCTGCGGTGTTGGCATAACGAGTGAAAAGAAAGAATGCGGCTAAGAAGGCAACTGGTAATGTAATGAAACCAGCATAGATTGGGTGACCTAAGTTATTTCCAATAATTATGCCAAAAGTTAAAACTAAAACAAATATAACTAAACACCAAACTACGGCAAGTGGGGAATCCTTTTTAACTAACCGATAAGCATCCTTAACAACAGCTAATTGCGATTGCTTCTTAGGGGCATCACCTTTTGCCGCTGCCTCTTCTTTTTTCTTCTTTCTGCCAAACATATCTCTCCCTTACTTAACTGCCCGGGCAGCCATCGCTTGGTTATACAAGCGACCTGCTCTATAGCTAGAACGTACCAATGGACCACTCATAACGCCAAGAAATCCTATTTCCTCCGCCTCTTTACTCAACTCCACAAACTCATTTGGCTTAACCCAGCGCACAACTGGATGGTGTTTTGCAGTTGGCCGCAGGTACTGAGTAATTGTAATCAAATCACAACCAGCACCGCGAAGATCAACCAGTGCTTGCGTAATCTCTTCTCGAGTTTCACCCATTCCAAGAATTAAATTTGATTTTGTAATCAAACCAAAATCTCGCGCCTGCGTGATTACATTTAAAGATCTCTCATACCTAAATGCAGGTCTAATCTCTTTGAAAATTCTTGGCACAGTCTCTAGGTTATGGGCAAAAACTTCCGGTCTAGTTTCAAAGACCTGATTTAATAAATGTGGGTGACCACTAAAATCTGGGGCCAACATTTCAACTCCTACACCAGGGTTTAATTGGTGAACTTGTGCAATCGTCTCGGCATATAACCAAGCACCCTCATCATCTAAATCATCACGAGCAACACCTGTGATAGTTGCATACTTTAAGTTCATACTTCTTACTGATTCGGCAACTCTTCTAGGTTCATCACGATCTAGCGGTAATGGTTTACCTGTATCGATATTGCAGAAGTCGCATCTTCTAGTGCATGCTTCACCACCAATTAAAAATGTTGCCTCTCGATCCTCCCAGCATTCAAAAATGTTCGGGCAGGCCGCTTCTTGGCAAACTGTGTGCAAACCTTCTTTAGCTACAAGTGAGCGAAGTTTTGTGTACTCAGGTCCCATGTGGGCGCGAGTTTTAATCCACTCTGGCTTCCGTTCAATTGGTGTTTGAGCATTTCTAGCTTCAATTCGAAGCAGCTTTCTTCCATTTGGATCAATACTCATTGGGATAACCTCTCTAAAACTGGGGTTAGCTCTCTGATTAAAGTTGGCATAACCTCATCAACAGTTATGGATCGATCTAGCTCTTTTGCTAAAGATGTAACCTGCGCATTGGCAATGCCACAAGGAATGATTTTGGAGTAAGCAGAAAGATCTGGATTCACATTTAAAGCAAAGCCATGCATGGTTACGCCCTTAGCAACACGCAATCCAATTGCAGCGATCTTTCGATCTCCATTTTGATCTCTTATCCAAACTCCACTGCGTTCGCAGTAACGATCAGCTTTAACTCCAAAAAGTTCACAAACTTGAATCAACGAAGTTTCTAACTCCCGCACAAAGCCAACTACATCAGTTGAATTCTTTAACCTCAATATTGGGTAGCCCACAATCTGGCCAAGACCGTGCCAGGTTATTTTTCCCCCGCGATCAACATCAATTACTGGTGTGTTATCAATTGGGCGGTCGGCTAATTGCGTTCTGCGCCCTGCTGTATAAACCGATGGATGTTGAAGCATAAGCAATCTATTTTCAATTTGATTATTTGCAACTTTTTCTTGAATTTGTTTTTGCAATTCCCAAGCGGTTAGGTAATCAACCACGCCAAGCTCTTCAACTTTAAGGCTTTTAACAATAGATATGGTTGAACTCACACACCTAGCCTAATTGCCACCTTAATATTTAGCGAAAGTTTGCATAAGAAGCGCAGGCTTGGTGTGAGCAAAATGGCATCGCTGATAGATTTCACCCCTCACCAAACACCTTGAAAGGCTCATTTTCCTATGGCTACTAAAACCAAATCAAAAGGCTCAATTAAGGGTCGCAAACCACTTTGGATTGCAATCGTGGCCATCATCGCCTGGTTAGGTATCTCATCAGTTGCAGGACCAACATTTGGAAAACTTTCAACAGTTCAAGAAAATGATAACGCTGCATTTCTGCCAGATAACGCTGAGTCCACGGTGGCTAGCAAGGTAATTGTTAAGTTTACTGATAGCTCAAATGATCAAATCCCTACCTTATTGGTTTTTCTAGGCGATGTTGATCCAAGAAAGAATCCAGCAAAGTTAGGTGAAATCCAAAATTATTTAAATAAACTAGGTGAGAAAATATTGCCAGAATCTGGCAAGCCAATTAGTTCATATATTGTTCCAGGATTTCCAATTCAGGCTATTCCGTCAGAGGATGGCAAGGCGGCGCTGGCAAATATCGCCCTTAATTCAGACATCGGAAAATATTGAAGAGAAGCCAACCTTGCCAATTCTTATTGAATTCATTCGCGAGGATTTAAAGCAAAACTTTGAAGCCAAAAATCTCACCACCCATGTAACGGGATTTGGTGGAATTTTTGCAGACTTATTTGGTGCATTCGGTTCAATTGATACAACCTTGCTATTAACAACATTGATAGTTGTGTCAATCATTTTAATTATTGTTTACCGCTCTCCATTGCTGTGGATTCTGCCGTTGTTTACTGCTGTTACTGCATTGTCATTGGCTGGCACTGTGGTTTATTTTCTTGCAAAGGCAGGCACGATTGATTTGAATGGACAGTCGCAGGGAATTCTCTCTGTTCTGGTGTTGGGCGCAGCAACTGACTATGCCTTGCTACTCATTGCCAGATACCGAGAAGAGTTGCATCATCATGAATCAAGGTATGACGCAATGAGAATTGCATTGCGTGGCGTTGTTGAACCGATTTTGGCTTCAGGAGCAACAGTTATTGCTGGTCTATTAGTTCTTCTGCTTAGCCAATTATCTGGCAACAGGGGCTTAGGACCAGTAGGAGCAATTGGAGTCGCTTCAGCAATGATTACTGTGCTTACATTTTTACCGGCTCTTTTAGTTGTTTTTGGTCGCTGGATCTTTTGGCCAAAAGTTCCCCGTTTTGATGATGTTGATGAACAACTAAGTGGTGGCTGGGCAAAAATTGGTGCTGCTGTAGAAAAGAATCCAAAGCGAATTTGGATTTCAACTGCATTGTTGCTAACTATTTTCGCTGGTTTCTCTTTCACTCTTAAGGCTGATGGCTTGGCTAATACTGAGGCTTTCACTACTAAAACAGATTCGGTAGTTGGACTTGAAAAATTAGGCGAGCACTTCCCAAGTGGTGAGGGATCTCCGGTTGAGATAGTTGTAAAAGAAAATGATGTTGCCGCTGCGACTGCAGCTCTAATGAGTGTTTCTAATGTGGCATTTGTCGAACCAATAGTTGCTGGTCAAAAGATTCCAGGACAACCCATTCCGCCAATCAAAGTGGTTGAAGGCAAAGTGTTGTTGAATGCTACGTTAAAGGTGGCACCGGACTCAGTTGAAGCTAGAAACACAATTCCATTGATTAGAAATGCTGTGAAAGAGGTCGACAAAGATATTTTGGTCGGCGGTGGAACAGCAGTTCAATATGACACCGATGTGGCATCACGTCATGACAATCGATTGATCATTCCAGTCGTGCTGGTAATTATCGGAATTATCCTAGGTCTGTTGCTGCGAAGCATTTTGGCAGCAGGCATTCTCTTACTCACAGTTGTGCTTTCATTCATGGCCACCCTTGGCGTTTGCCAACTTGTATTTGAGCATGTCTTTGGTTTTGCTGGCGCAGATGCATCATTCCCGCTTTTTGCCTTCATCTTCTTGGTTGCATTAGGTATTGATTACAACATCTTCCTTATGACTCGAGTTCGTGAGGAGTCGATGAAGATTGGTACGCGAAAAGGTGTTATCAAGGGCTTGACAGTTACTGGCGGTGTAATCACATCAGCAGGCATTGTTTTGGCAGCAACCTTTGCAGTTCTTGGCGTCTTGCCACTTGTGTTCCTGGCCCAACTTGGCTTTGCGGTTGCCTTTGGAGTTTTGCTGGACACAATTATTGTTCGATCCTTGTTGGTTCCAGCACTGGTTCACGTAATTGGGCCAAAGATCTGGTGGCCTTCAAAGCTGCAATATGAAAATAAGAAGTAGGATTTAAATATGGCTCCCCGCGTTGGTATCGCAGGATACGGATTAGCGGGGAGATATTTTCACGCACCCTTACTTGTTGGTGCCGGCTTTGAGATCGCATCGATTTTAACTAGAAATGAACAGAGAATTCTGGATGCAAAAACTGATTTTCCAAGTATGCAAATTTGTAATTCACTTGAAGATTTACTTAAAACCAACATTGATTTATTAGTTGTGGCTTCTGCAAATCAGTCTCATGCCGAACAAGCAATCGCCGGATTAAAAGCGGGTATTCCTGTTGTGGTTGATAAACCAATGGGGCGGAGCTTAAAAGAGACTGAAGAGATAATTGCAGTTTCAAAGCAAACTGGAGTTGGTGTTTCAACATATTTCAATCGCAAATGGGATTCAGATGCTTTAACGATTAGAAAGATTATTAGTGAAGGTGTATTGGGTAAAATTTTTCGCTTAGAGTCTAGATTTGAAGTTTTCCGTCCACAATTAAAGGGCGGATGGCGAGAGAATAAGGATGTTGAGCAGGGTGGTGGAAATCTGCTTGATTTGCAGCCACATTTAATTTCAACCGCATTAGATTGGTTTGGTCCAGCACAATTGATAAGTGCTTCTGTTAGAGCGATCCGCGGTGGATCTGATGATGACATTGTGTTAACTCTTAAACATCAAAGCGGTGTTGATTCATATTTATCAGCAAGTGCGATTATGGGCTCTGCTGGTCCTCGAATCAGATTAGTTGGTGATAAAGCCACATTGGTAATCAAAGATTTAGACCCGCAAGAGAGTTTATTGCGAAGTGGGGTGATGCCAAAGGATGGAAAATGGCAGCAGAGCACAAAGAGTGATGCATACATCCATACTGGTGATCAAGTTGTTGAATATCAAGCAGTTGATGGAAATTACACACAGTATTACCTAGAGGTGAAAAATGCGTTAGCTGGCGGTAAGTGGCCGGTAAGTACTGAAGAAGCTTTAGCGGTAGCGAAAATTATTGATCAAGCTAGAGAGATCTCTTTCAGATAAGAATGAGTTTTGATTGCATAGTAGTTGGCGCAGGGTTAGCTGGATTAAGCGCTGTGCGAGAGCTAGAAAAATCTGGCAAATCTGTATTACTTCTTGAGGCCACAGATTCTGTAGGCGGCCGAGTTAAAAGTGATTACATTGATGGATTTATCTGTGATCGTGGCTTTCAAGTAATCAATCCAAAATACCCAGAGGTTACAAGAAGCGGAGTTCTAAAGAGTTTAGATTTTAAATATATTTCAGGTCAAATTAGCTTGGCTGATTATCAAAGAAAATTTGGATATTCATTTGCCACATTTTCTTCCAAATTCGGCTCAGTTGGGGAGAAATTAAACTTGCTTGGCTTTGTTGCTAATCCAAGGGTGAGTAATTTAAAAAGTTTTGGTGATTACACCGCCTCTTTTCCAACGCTGTATGAGCGGGTCTTAAAACCGTTTTTGACTGGTGTATTTCTAAGTGATCCAAAAAATATTGCCGCAGATGTTGCGCAGGAGATTTTGCGCAGTTTTGTTAAATCTCTACCTGGCATACCCGCTGGGGGAGTTGGCCAGTTCTCCCAGGCCTTGGCAGCACGGGTTGCGATCCTGAAATTAAATGAGCGGGTTGAGTTGGTGACTAATGGAAAAGTTGTGACAACTTCTGGACAGTACAGCGCTAAGTTCATAATTGTCGCCACCGATCCAACTACTGCCGCACAATTAGTTACAGGAATCTCTCTTCCAAAAATGTTTGAATCAACCACCGCTTACTTTGCTACCTCTGAGCTACCGATGGATGGAAAAAATCTAGTCATCTCTTCAAACTCAAAGTTAGTAAATTCAATTGTAATTAGTCAGGTGTCGGCAAAATATGCTCCAGCAGGTCAGCACTTAATAAGTGCAACATCACTCTCTCCAATAACTGAGAGTGTGTTCAGGAAAGAGCTAGCAAGCATTTGGCAGATGAACACTCAGCGATGGCAGTATGTTGCTAATTATGAGATCAAACAGTCACTGCCAGCACATTTGCCAGGACAGAGTAAATCTCGAAATCCATTTGTAGCAGATGGTATTTATATCGCCGGTGATCATATGGCAACACCATCCCAACAAGGTGCGATGAAAAGTGGTTATTTAGCTGCGAAGGCGATTAATCAACTAATGCAGTAAGTGCTGCAAGCAGATGTGGGTAATCAAACTCAAAGTTGTTATCCATTAATACTTTAGGAATAACTTTTTTAGAACCAAGAACCTCGGTTGAAAATCCACCAAGAGCTGCTCTGATTGCAAATGCTGGCGCTGGAAAAAATGCTGGTCGCTTTAATGCCCGGGCTAATGCGGCAGTGAACTCTTGATTAGTGACTGGATTTGGCGCAGTTAGATTGACTGCTCCTTCAATTTTTGAGTTCATTAAGAAGGTCATTGCTCGAATTTGGTCATGCAGGGTTATCCAGGACCACCATTGTTTGCCAGAGCCTAACTTGCCACCTAAACCAAATTTAAATATTGGCATCATTCTTCCAAGGGCGCCACCAGTTGGATCAAGCACTAAACCAGTTCTTAGCTTTACAGTTCTAACACTTGGCGCCAAGTTTGCAACTGCCTCCCACTCGCGGCAAACAATTGATAGAAAATCCTCACCGCCTCGATCTGTCTCCACCACAGCACGATTTCCAGTTTCTCCGTAGTAGCCAATTGCACTAGCTGAAATGAATACCTCTGGCTGTAATTGCTCACAGGCATTAGCAATTGTGGTTGTTCCAAGTAATCGAGAATTTAGAATTTCAGAGCGATATGCAGCAGACCATCTCTTGTCGCCAACACCAGCTCCTGCTAAATGAAATACCGCATCAATTCCCTCTAGTGGTTTTAAATCGATCTCACCTTTAACAGGATTCCAGGTAACCTCATCAGATAATCGAGTTGGCCTTCTGACTAACTTTAAAACTTGATGGCCATCACTTTTTAGTTGCGCACAAAGTGCACTACCAATTAAGCCAGATGCACCGGTAACTGCTATTTTCTTAGAACGTGGCAAATTACAAACCTAGATCAGATTCGAAACGGCCCTCTTCAAGTCTTTCTTTTAATGTAACTAAGAATCGTGCAGCATCTGCGCCATCGACGACTCGATGATCGTAGGAGAGTGCAAGATAAACCATTGATCTAATCGCAATAGTTTCACCGCCATCAGCACCTTTAACAACCATTGGACGCTTAACAACCGCACCTAAACCAAGAATTGCTACCTGTGGTTGATTAATGATTGGTGTATCAAATAGAGCACCACGAGATCCTGTATTTGTAATGGTGAAAGTGCCACCACCTAATTCATCTGGAGTAATTTTGTTTTCTCGAGTTCTAGCTGCCACATCTGAAATCTTGCGTGCAACACCGCCCATATTTAAATCACCAGCATCTTTTACAACCGGCACCAGTAAGCCGCGGTCAGTATCAACGGCAATTCCAAGATGCTCAGAGCCGTGATAGGTAATTTGATCACCCTCAACTGAGGAGTTTAGAACTGGGTGTTGCTTTAATGCCTCACATACTGCCACTGCAAAAAATGGCAGGAAGGTTAACTTCACACCCTCTCTTGATTCAAAAGAAGCCTTGGCAGCATTTCTTAATCGATCAATTTTTGTAACATCTACTTCAACTACAGTAGTTAACTGCGCAGAGATTTTAAGTGACTCAACCATTCGATCTGCAATAACTTTTCTAAGTCTGGACATGCTCACAGTTGTGCCACGAAGTGGTGAAACCGCAAGCGGTCCACGAGTAGCCGCAGCAGTTGAAGCCATCACAGTTGCAGTTGGTGTTGCAGCAGCGCGTGGTGTTGCTGCCAAAATATCTTCTTTACGAATTCTTCCGCCGACGCCGGTTCCTTTAATTGTTGCCAGATTTACACCAGCTTCTGCAGCTAACTTTCGAACAATAGGAGTTACATACGCATCATCTGCGCGAGATGAGCTAATCGGCGCAGCTGCAACTGGAGCAGGAGCAATAACTGGCGCTGGCGTAACAGCAGGTGCAACAGGTGCAGGTGTTGGAATTGGAGTTGGCGCAGGTGTTGCAACAGGTGCTACAGGAGTTGGTTTAGCAGCAGGTGCGGTTGAGCCGGAGACTCCAATTGAGGCTAAGCGAGCACCAACTGCAACAGTTGAATCAACTGGAACATCAATACTTAATACGGTGCCAGATACTGGAGAAGGAATTTCAGTATCAACTTTATCTGTTGAAACTTCCAGTAATGCCTCATCAGCAGCTACAGCATCGCCAACCTTCTTCAACCATCTTGTAACAGTTCCTTCAGTTACAGATTCACCTAATGCTGGCATTGAAACAATTGTGGCACCGCTACTTGCTGGCGCAGGTGTTGGAGTTGAAACTTGAACAGGTGCAACTGGAGTTGGAGCAGGAGTTGCTACTGGTGTTGGCGCAGCAACTGGTGCAGGGCTCGGTGTAGCAACTGGTGCAGGAGTTTGTGCTGCAGGCTTAGCAGCAGAACCAGATTCAGCAATTACAGCAAGCTCTGCGCCAACTGCAACTGTGGAATCAACTTGCACAACAATTTTTTGTAATACGCCGGCAACCGGGGATGGAATTTCAGTATCGACTTTATCTGTTGAAACCTCTAGTAATGGCTCATCTACGGCAATTGAATCGCCCTCTTTTTTAAGCCAACGTGTAACAGTTCCTTCAGTTACAGATTCGCCAAGTGCTGGCATGGTTACTGAAAATGTCATTTATCTTTCAACCTTTCTATTAACCATGTTCAAATTATCCGTGAGCATGCAATGGCTTACCGGCCAGGGCTAAGTGTGCCTCACCCATTGCCTCAGACAAGGTTGGATGGGCATGAATGTGTTGGGCAACATCGGCAGCATCTGCTTCCCAGTTATAGATCAACTGAGCCTCAGCTAGTAACTCACCTACGCGAGAGCCCACCATGTGGATACCTAATACCGGACCATTCTTCTTGGCTACCAATTTAACTGAACCAGCAGTTTTTAAAATATTGGCTTTACCATTTCCAGCTAAATCATAATTTAACTCAACTACATCATTTCCAGCAGCTTTTGCTGCAGCAGTAGTTAATCCAACGGAGGCAACTTCAGGCTCTGAGTAGGTAACTCGTGGAACGCCATCGTAATTAATTGCTCGAGGATTTAACCCAGCAATTTCCTCTGCCACCATAATTCCTTCAGCAAATCCAACATGAGCTAATTGCAATGTTGGAATCAAATCTCCAACTGCCCAAATACCAGCCACATTGGTGCGACATTTGTTATCGACGAGCACATAACCACGATCCATCTTGATGCCAGCCTCTTCATAGCCAAGACCTGCTGATACTGGTCCGCGACCGACAGCAACAAGAAGTATTTCAGCTGAGAACTCTTTGCCATCTTCTAAGGTGATCTTTACATCTTTCTTGCCACGCTCTGCAGATTTGAATTTAACTCCAAGTTCAAAATTAATTCCACGTTTGCGGAAAGCTCGCTCTAATTGCTTGCTGGAAGATTCATCCTCTAATGCCACTAAGTGGTTAAGGCCTTCAATGATTGTTACCTCGGCGCCAAATGATTTCCATACTGATGCAAACTCACATCCAATTACTCCACCGCCAAGGACTATTACAGATTTTGGAACGTAATCAAGTTTGATTGCTTGCTCACTGGTAATGATTTGCTTGCCATCAATTTCAAGTCCAGGAAGAGTTTTTGGATAAGAACCAGTTGCCAGAATTACATTCTTGCCAGTGTATTTTGTGCCATTGGCTTCAACTGTGTTGTTTGAAACTAACTTTCCACTACCTTGGACATAGGTAACATTTCTTGATTTAACTAATCCCTCTAAACCTTTGTGAAGCTTTGCAATCACACCATCTTTATAGGTGTTAACCGCTGCCATATCCATCGAGTGAAAATCAGCTTTAACGCCAAAATCTGCTGCATGTCTGGTGCTATCTGCAATCTCACCGGCGTGCAGGAGAGCCTTAGTTGGGATGCAACCCTTATGTAGACAGGTGCCGCCTAGTTTTTCTTTCTCGATTAAAACTACTTTTTGACCTAACTGGGATGCACGAAGTGCTGCTGCGTAACCACCACTACCGCCACCGAGAATTACTAGATCAAAATCGGCCATGAGGTAATCCTGCCACGAATCGTTCCCCTTGATAAACCAATGAAAATATCGACACTATGACTGTGAGGAAGCCAACTCAGCTAATTGCACAAGTGAGCGCAAAGCGATTCCGGTGCCACCAACTGGTGTGTAGCCATGTGCAGTTTTTTCGTTGTAGGCAGGACCTGCAATATCCAAGTGCAACCATGGTGTTTGCGGATCAATAAACTCTTTTAGGAATATTCCAGCAACTAACATGGCACCCATTCGATCACCAATATTTGCAAGATCTGCAACTGGTGAATCAAGGGAAGCGCGAAGTTCTACAGGAAGTGGCATTGGCCAAAAAGCTTCACCTGCAATTTCAGCAGCCTTTAAAAACTGATTACTAAACTTATCATTATTTGTCATAACTGCAGAGGTTCTTGTGCCAAGTGCAACTACTTGTGCGCCAGTTAATGTGGCAACATCAATAATCCCATCTAAGCCACCAGCCTTCTTGCCCACCTCAGCAGCTTTAACCAGCGCATCTGCTAAAACTAAACGACCTTCAGCATCTGGATTTAAAACCTCAACAGTTTTTCCGCCGTAAATTGTTATGACATCACTAGGTCTGGTGGCGTTATCGCTAACCATATTTTCAGCAAGTGGCGCCCAGCCATCAATTGCGACTGGCAATTTAAGTTGTGCGATGGCAAAGACTGCTGCGATCACCGCTGCCGCCCCAGACATATCTGATTTCATCGCTTCCATGCCATTTGCAGGTTTTAGTGCAAGACCACCGGTATCAAAGGTGATGCCTTTGCCAACAAATGCATATCTCTTTTTGGCTTTAGCTGGTGAGTATGAAACATGTAGTAAACGTGGTGGGTTTGCTGAGCCTTGGCCAACACCAATGATTCCGCCGTAGCCACCTTTTTTAAGAGCAGCATCATTAAGAATTTCAGCCTTAACTCCATACTTAGTAGATAGTTTTTTAAGCTGTTGCGAGAAAGAATCTGGCGTTAAATGACTTGGTGGCGTATTAATTAAATCTCTAACTAAATAAGTTTGCTCAGCAATGATTTCAGCACGTTTTACAGCTGCTTTAGCTTGGGCGGTATCGGCAAATTTAGAGATCACACTTACCTGCGAAAGCGGCTCTTTTTGATCTTGCTTACTACTACTACCTAGAAATTCTGTGAAGGTATAGGCGCCAAGAGCAGCACCCTCTGCAATAGCTGCTAATTCGACAACTGATTTATGGGGCAGTGAAAAGGTTGCACTCTTATTACCATTTAGATCTCGGGCTGCTGCCCCTGCTGCACGTCTTAAATTTTCGGGATCAAATGCGGATTTAATATCACCTAAACCGGTGAAGACGACTAGTTTTGTATTTTTGCCAGGCAACTTAATAACTTCATCTGCTTTGCCAGTTGCACCCATGGCATTTAATGTTGCAAGAAGTGAGGCACTATCAATTTGGGAAGCGCCAGATTCAATCTGTAACTTCTTATTGGATATAGCAAGGCCAACAACTAATACTTCACTATCAACTTTAGAAGTTAATTTCACCTTGGCCATTGCACTCCTGTTTTAACAAAATCGCAGTTTCTTATATCTGGGATAAGCCTAAGGGATTCTCATAAAAGGTGATAATTATGGGTATTACCAATGAGTGATTTCCATAAATAAGGCGTGTAGGTTTGGGTCATGAACCAATCACCACTGGCTGATAGACATTTAGCTCTTGATGCAAAGATGGCTGATTTTGGTGGCTGGCTGATGCCAATTGAATATCCTCAAACTGGTGCAATTGCCGAGTACACAGCAGTTCGCCAACAGGTCGGCATCTTTGATGTTTCACATCTAGGAAAAATCTCGGTAATCGGTGATGGAAGTGTTGATTTCATAAATAAGATGGTTACAAATGATTTGACCAAAATAACTACTGGACAAGCCCAATACACCTTGCTTTGCAATGAGGATGGCGGGGTAGTGGATGACCTGATTATTTATCGTAATTCAGATTCAGATCTATTTCTCATTCCAAATGCTTCAAATACCTCCGCTGTCTTTGAAATATTAAAAAGTAATTGCCCTACTGGTATTGAGGTAACAAATCTGCATCATGATTACGCGGTGCTTGCGGTGCAGGGACCAGATTCAGCTAAGGTTTTAAGCAAGGTTGGGGTAGCAGCTGAGTTAGATTACATGTCATTTGTTCATGCCAAGATTGATAATTGCCCAGTCATTTTGTGCCGCACTGGATATACCGGTGAGTTTGGTTTTGAAATTATCCCGGCTTGGAAAGATGCGCAGCAGGTATGGGACAAATTGGTCTCAGCGATAAGTGAATTATCAGGTGCTATTTGCGGTCTTGGCGCGAGAGATCTACTTCGTACTGAGATGGGTTATCCACTTCATGGTCATGAGTTATCCCTAACAATCACACCTGTTGAAGCAGGCGCTGGTTGGGCAGTTGGATGGAGTAAAGAAGTGTTTCGCGGCAGGAATGTTTTGTTAAAGCAAAAAGAGAGTGGCAGTAAGTTAAAGTTAAAAGCGATTGTTGCAACAGATCGCGGAATTCCACGAAAAGATATGCAGGTTAAAGATTTAAATGGGCAATTAATCGGCGTAGTCACCAGCGGAACTTTTTCGCCAGCTTTAAAAAAGGGAATTGGCCTGGCCTTAATCGATTCAAATGTGAAAAAAGATGATCAAATTGTGATTGATATCCGTGGCAATGACTCAACCTTTAAGGTTGTTTCCTTGCCGTTTGTGCCATCTAAAGTTCGATAAAGCCAAGCCAGTTTTTTAACAGGCGATTTTTAGCAAGCACCCCATAGACGCCAGGCGTACTCAGCGATTGTTGTGCCGATGTAGAGAATTCCGATGTGAGCGGAGAGTCCCAAGATTTTTGCAAACAGTGATTTAGTGGCGGTGGTTTTCTTTACCGACACAATCACAGGCACTTGATGGCTAGATAACATTATTACTCCTACTCAGGAAACTTAACATTACCATTATCGGCAAAAACAAAGGCGAGAGAATCACCAGGTTTTAATGCTAACTCCGCCACACCTACCTGGGCCCATGCCCACTTAGCATTTAGATCGGCTGGATTTGGCAGTGGTTGCTTGCGCTTTTCTAAGACCGCCCAATAGGCAAACTCAGCAGGCATATCTTTGCAACTTTCTATGTAATCCTCATGACCCTTAATACCTATCGGTTCATCAGATTTAGGAAGATTGTTTAATCTGCAAACAATTGCATCACCATATTTATCAGTGCCCTCTAATTTAAAGTTGGCACTTTTCATTAGCTCTAGCGCTGTGATTTCATTATCTGTGGCTAGGCACTTCTCATAGGGCTTATTTTCTGGATCTAAAACACCATAATCAATTACAAGATTTACACAATTTTTTGTAGTTTGAGCTGAATAAAAGGTGATGCCACCAATTACCAGCGCTACTACTGCGATTGCAGGTATGAATTTCTTTCCTGCCATAAAGTACTTACTGAACATGTGTTGCCTCTCAATTAGAGAGTTTCACGTAAGCGAAAAAACTCAACTAAATGAGAATTCCCGCCCCGCAATCCTCGACGGGTGGTAAAAAAATAAAATGTGTTGGGTAATCCGACTTGAAAAGAAATCTTTCTTACGGTTGCGGGACAGCGTCGGATTTACACCGACTTCCCCCAGTCACACTCGTTTTGCTTTCGTTATTAAGTTGTAGGCGGATTTTGCTGGTAAATAGGAAGGAAGGCAACTCACCACGCACATTGCAGGCTGCCCCTGATCGAGTTATTGTTGGAATATGGAATATAGACGCCTTGGCAGTACTGGAATGTATGTATCTGAAATAACTTATGGAAATTGGATCACCCATGGCTCCCAAGTTGAGGCAGAGGCAGCAACTAAGTGTGTTCGTGCAGCCCTTGAGTATGGGATTACCACATTAGATACCGCCGATGTATATGCCGGCACCAGAGCTGAAACTGTCTTAGGAAAAGCATTAAAGGGTGTTAGAC
>Ga0315902_10004585_pt1 | contig 19871 bp, 20 predicted proteins | sample LakEriMetagenome_9_FD_203523 | JGI IMG/M metagenome (GOLD analysis project Ga0315902, IMG submission 203523) | Freshwater fungal communities from buoy surface, Lake Erie, Ohio, United States - Buoy 12 MA117 | ecosystem: Environmental > Aquatic > Freshwater > Lake > Lake biofilm | place: USA... | reverse complement strand
CCGCATCGCCCGTGCCGCCTCGGCCAGGGTCCGCCCGGCGAGGTGCGCGGAGATATAGTTCGAAGCCTGCTCGAGAGCGCCGGGTGCCAGGCCGATCGGCAGTTCCACCACCCGGTTCTCAACCCCGCCATCGGCGCCCACCAGCACGGCGAGCGCCCGACCGGGAGCCAGTGGGACCAACTGCAAATGCTGCAAGCGCGGCTCGCGGCGCGGGACCATCACGACGCCGGCGGCGGCGGACAATTCGGACAGGATCGCACTGGTCGCCGTCAGCGCCGCCTCGATCGGCCCCGGCTGGCCCAGGCGGCTTTCGATCGCGGCGCGTTCCTCGGGCGTCGGCTCGGCCACTTGCATCATACCATCGACAAACAACCGCAGCCCCTGATCTGTCGGCATACGCCCGGCGCTGGTATGCGGCGCGGCCAGCAGGCCCAGCATTTCAAGCTCGTGCAGGACCGATCGGATCGAGGCGGGCGATAGGTTCACCCCCGCCCCCGCCAGAGTCTTCGAGCCAACCGGGCTGCCGGACGTCAGATAGCCTTCCACCACCAGGCGAAAGATATCGCGGGCACGAGAGGTCAGTTCGGTGATCGGCGGGGTGGACATTGCGGGCCTAATGTAAAGGCTGGGCTTGCAGCCTCAAGCCCATTGCGCCTAACGCGGCGCGAAACCAAGCAAGGATTACTTATGCGACCTTCCGGCCGCGCGCCCGACGAGATGCGCGCTATCAGCTTCGAACCGCACTTCACCAAGCACGCCGAAGGATCGGTGCTGGTCAGCTTTGGCCACACCAAGGTGATCTGCACCGCCTCGGTCGAAGAGCGGGTGCCGCCCTTCCTGCGCGGCAAGGGCGAAGGCTGGGTGACGGCGGAATACTCGATGCTGCCCCGCGCCACCCACACCCGCGGCAGCCGCGAAGCAGCCAAGGGCAAGCAATCGGGCCGCACCCAGGAAATTCAGCGCCTGATCGGCCGCAGCCTGCGCTCGGTCACCGACCTCAAGGCACTCGGCGAGCGCCAGATCACGCTCGACTGCGACGTGATCCAGGCTGATGGCGGCACCCGCACCGCCGCGATCTCCGGCGCCTGGGTAGCGCTGCGCCTCGCGGTTGATGGCCTGATCAAGCAGGGCCTGATCACCAGTGACCCGCTGCCGCGCAAGGTCGCGGCTGTAAGCTGCGGGATCTTCAAGGGCAATCCGGTGCTCGACCTTGACTATGACGAGGATTCCTCGGCCGATGCCGATGCCAACTTCGTGCTGATCGAAGGCGGTCACATTGCCGAGGTCCAGGCCACAGCCGAAGGCGCGACCTATGACGAGGAAGGCCTGCTGCGCCTGCTCCGCCTCGCCCGGATCGGCTGCAACGCGATCTTCGCGGCGCAGGATAAGGCGGTCGGCAAATGACCCGGCGGCTGGGCGGCGGAACCCTGGTGATTGCCACGCACAACGCGGGCAAGCTCAAGGAAATCGGCGCCCTGCTCGATCCCTATGGGGTCAATTGCATCTCTGCTGGCTCGCTTGGGCTGCCGGAGCCGGCCGAGACGGGCAAGACCTTTGTCGAGAATGCGCTGATCAAGGCGCGGGCAGCGGCGGAGGCTTCGGGTCTCCCCGCCCTCGCTGACGATTCCGGTCTCTGCGTTGCGGCGCTCGATGGGCGCCCCGGCGTCTACACCGCCGATTGGGCCGAACGGCAGTGGTTCGAAGGTCCCGCGGGTCGCGATTGGTACATGGCCATGGGCAAGGTCGAAGGGCTGCTGTGCGAGCTGGGACCGGATACAGACCGGTCCTGCCACTTCGCCTGCGTCCTCGCGATGGCCTGGCCCGACGGCGAAAGCGCCGTCTATGAAGGCCGCGCCAACGGCTCGCTGACCTGGCCGCCGCGCGGCACCATGGGCTTTGGCTATGATCCGGTCTTCGTACCCCTGGGCGACACCCGCACCTTTGCCGAGCATGACCCGGCCGAGAAGCACGCCATCAGCCACCGCGCCGATGCCTTTGCCAAGCTGGTCGCGGAGCAGTTTGGCGGGTAAGAGACCGCCATGGCCCGCGCGCTCTACATCCACTGGCCGTTCTGCCTCGCAAAGTGTCCCTACTGCGACTTCAACAGCCATGTCCGTGAAAGCGTCGACCATGCGGCTTGGGAAAAGGCTCTGCTGGCCGACCTGCGGCACGAGGCGGAACTGGCGAGCGGCGCAGCGCTGGACAGCATTTTCTTTGGCGGTGGCACCCCGTCGCTGATGCCACCGGCCCTGGTCGCGCGATTACTGAGCGAAGCGGAAAAGTTGTGGGGCTTTGCTTCAGGGATCGAGATCACGCTGGAGGGCAATCCATCCTCGGTCGAGGCAGCAAACTATGCCGCTCTGGCCGCGGCTGGAGTCAACCGCGCCTCGCTGGGTCTGCAGGCGCTGGATGACCAGACCTTGCGCTTTCTGGGCCGACTGCATGGCGTGGCCGAGGGGCTGCGGGCCGTCGAGACCGCCCAGAATGTCTTCGATCGGGTGTCGATCGACCTGATATACGCGCGCCCGGATCAGACCGCCGCCAGCTGGGAAGCGGAACTCGCGCAGGCCTTGGCGCTGGGTACTTCGCACCTGTCGCTTTACCAACTGACCATTGAGCCCGGCACCAGGTTCGAGACGATGGTGCGCAAGGGCGACTTCACGCCGCTGGATGATGACACCTGCGCCGATCTCTTCTCGCTGACCCGTGAACAGACGGCAGCAGCCGGCCTGCCGGCCTACGAGATCAGCAACCACGCCCGCCTGGGTGAGGAGAGCCGCCATAACCTGACTTACTGGCGCTATCAGGACTATGTCGGGATCGGTCCGGGCGCCCATGGCCGGCGCGGCGGTGCGGCAACCGTGCGCCACAAGAAGCCGGAGAACTGGTTGAGCGCCGTTGCCGCAAATGGGCACGGCATCGCCGAAAGCCGCGTGCTGGGAACGCGCGAACAGGCGGCCGAGGCCATGCTCATGGGCCTACGCCTGCGCGAAGGGATCGACCTTGCGGCCATGGCGACGCGGTTCGGTTTGGCTCCGGCGGCCCTGCTCGATCCGGCCAAGGCTGAGCTCTACCGACAGCAAGGCCTGGTCTGGCAGGATGGCACGAGGGTCGGCGTGACCGAGGCGGGAATGCCGCTGCTCGATGCGCTGCTCGGTGAGCTGGTCCCCGCTGAACTGGTGGCAGCATGAGCGCTTCCATTGTCCTCAATGCCTGGCACGATCACCTTGCCCAGGGTCGCCGCCGTTCCCCCCATACTGTTCGCGCCTATGTCGCCACGGCCGAAAGGCTGATCGAGGCCACCGGTCTGACGGACTGGGCCGCCCTCGCCCGGATTGATGCGACCGCCCTGCGCCAGCAGCTCGCCCGCCGCCGCGCGGACGGACTAGGCAATGCCTCGACCGCGCGGGAACTCTCAGCCTTGAAGGGCTTCATCGCCTTCGCGCGTGGCCAGGCGGGGATGGCCGATCCGACACCGCCGCGGATGCGCGGGCCGCGGATCAAGAAGGGTCTGCCGCGTCCGGTGACCCCCGACGAAGCGGTGAATCTGGCCGCCGGGGTTGAGGAAAACGCCGCGATCGAGTGGATCGGCGCGCGTGACCGGGCCGTGTTGCTGCTGCTTTACGGCGCCGGGCTGCGGATTGCCGAAGCCTTGTCGCTAACGGGCGCCGCCCTGCCACTGGGCGATGTCCTGACGGTTACCGGCAAGGGCGGCAAACAGCGCGCGGTGCCGATTTTGCCGCTCGTGTCGGCCGCCGTCGCTGATTATGCTGCCAAGTGTCCGGGGCCAATCGAACGCGACAAGCCACTGTTTCGTGGTGCGCGCGGCGGGCCGCTGTCACAGGGCATGGTGCAGAAGGCGATGGCGCAGGCCCGCAAGGCTCTGGGCCTGCCGCCAAGCGCCACTCCACACGCGTTGCGCCACTCCTTTGCCACGCATTTGCTGAGCGCCGGGGCGGACTTGCGGTCGTTGCAGGAACTGCTTGGTCACGCCAGCCTGGGCTCAACCCAGATCTACACCAAGGTCGATGCTGCCGTGCTACTTGACGTCTACCGCAACGCCCATCCCAGAGCGCTGGAGGGCTGAATACCTAACTCAGTGGTGGTGTTCTGTACCTGGCACCAGTTCGGCATCCACTGGCCCTTCAAAGGCAATGAAGAGCAAGCAGGGAACCTTGCCCTCGCACTTTGCCGAATGCGGCAGACCAGCAGGCCCATATGCATAATTGGAGCGATTGAGGACCGCGACTGAGGCGCCATCATATTTGACCGAGAGCCGCCCGGCCAACAGGATCATGCGCTCGGCTGAGGTGTGCTTGTGCCGGGGCAAAGTTGTACCGGGGCCAACCCGCAAGACCACGTCTGAATTGGGCTTCGCGGGATCGCCTTGCAGCACTGTCATGGCGCACGCACCGGGAAAGATCGGTGGGCAAGGCCCCCATTTGACCCCGGAGCTGGTGACAACGGTCGCCAGAGGTGCCGTCGGCGCCTCGGCCGAGGCTACGGTCGACAGCGAAAGCAACGCGATTGCGATGAGTCTTTGCATTGGAAGGCTCCTTCCGAGTCCAGTCCCGCAGCGAATTTCGCCGCTCGTCCCGGTAAGCCGATGTTCCCGATTATCCTAACGAAAACGTGCCAAGCGATAGCAGCCTGCTTGGTTGGTTCATCAGCCCTTCGGCTTCCAGGTCACAACGCGCCAAAGATAGGTCAGCACTATCGCCGCGATCACGGCTGTCGACAGCGGCCCCAGCCACTTCTCGACATCGCCGAACTGCGAACCTAGGAAATAGCCCGCGCCAGCGAGCGCGGCGCTCCAACCGAGGGTGCCAATGGTAGAGAAGACCAGGAAGCGCCGCAGCGACATCTTGAACAGACCGGCCGGAATCGAGATGAGCGAGCGCAGCGTCGGGATCATGCGGGCGACCAGGACGATGGTCGAACCGTACTTCTCAAACAGCCGCTCGCCGCGTTCAACCTCATCCCAATCAAGCGTCAGCCAGCGGCTGTACTCGTCGATGAACACGTGCATCCGCGCTTCGCCGAACTTGATTGCCAGCCAGTACCAGAACCAGTTGCCCAGCATCGCCCCGGCGGTACCCGCCAGGATCGTGCCCTCCAGCGTCATGGTGCCGCGCGCGGCGGAGACGCCGGCCACGGTCATGATCACTTCGGATGGCACCGGGGGAAACACCGTTTCCAGCAGCATCAACGCGGCAACACCCCAGTAGCCGGCCCATTCAACGAGCCGGATGATCCAGTCTTCCATCGGTGTCTTATCCTGCCTGGCGGGCGGCGAGCCGCGCCTCGATTGCGTCCCAGATCCTGGCCGGCGTGTCGGTACCGTTGAACCGGTCGATCGCCTGAATGCCGGTGGGTGAGGTAACATTGATCTCGGTCAGCCACTGCCCGCCGATCACGTCGATGCCGACAAAGATCAGGCCCAGGCGCTTGAGCTCTGGCCCCATAGCCGCGCAGATTTCCTGTTCGCGCGCGGTCAGCTCGGTCGCCTCGGCGCTGCCACCAACGGCCAGGTTTGAGCGGAACTCGCCCTCGCCCGGCTTACGGTTGATCGCGCCGGTCACTTCGCCATCGATCAGCACGATCCGTTTGTCACCCTGCGCCACCTCAGGGAGGAACGGCTGAACCATGTGCGGTTCGGGCCAGGTCTGGTTGAACACCTCGAACAGCGCGGAAAGGTTATCGCCCTCGGCGGGGACGCGGAAGATCGCCTTGCCGCCATTACCGTGGATTGGCTTGACCACTACCGCGCCATGCTGCGCCTGAAACGCGCGGACTTCGTCGACCGAGCGGGTTACGAGTGTCGGCGGCATGAAGCGCCGATAGTCCAGCACCATCACCTTTTCCGGCGCATTGCGGACCGAACGCGGATTGTTGACCACCAGCGTCTCGTGCTCGATCCGCTCGAGCAGGTGGGTGGCGGTGATATAGCCCATGTGGAACGGCGGATCCTGCCGCATCAGCACCACATCGATATCGCGCCCAAGGTCGAGCCGGACTGGAGCGCCCTTGGTAAAGTGATCGCCGGCAACGCGCTGCACCGTCACCGGATGGGCCACAGCGGTCAGGCGGTCTTCGGCGTCGAGTGTCAGCGCGTTGACATCGTAATGCCAGACCCGGTGTCCGCGCGCCTGGGCGGCGAGCATCAGCGCAAAGCTGGAATCGCCGTTGATGTTGATCGTTTCAATGGGGTCCATTTGGACCGCGACACGCAGGGTCATGCAAATTCCTCAAGCCGCCAGGGCGTTCACCAGATGGCGCGGGAAGCGCCACGGCGCAAGAAGGAGAACGTCGATCCGGACAAGATCGCCCGGCCGGGCATGGCGATGGGCCACCGCCTCGGCCGCTGCAGCAACTCGGCGCAGGCGGTAGGGATCAACTGCCTCGTCCAGCAGTTCGGCGGACGAACGCCACTTCACTTCAACGAAGATCACCGTCCGCCCGCGCCGCGCGATCAGGTCAATCTCGCCGCGCGGGGTCTTGAGGCGCTGGGCTAGGATGCGCCAGCCAGTAAGGCGCAGATACCATGCGGCCAGCGCCTCACCGCGCCGCCCCTGGGCTTCGCGGCGGGCCCGCTGGTTCATTTTAGCTCCATCGCCCGGCCATAGAGCGCCTTGCGATCCAGCCCGGTCGCCTTGGCGACGGCAGCTGCAGCTTGCGAGGCCTTGCCGATGCTCAGCGCTGCACGCAGTAGGGCATCGACGTCATGCTCAATCGCCGCGGCCTCGCCCGGCGGCGCGATGACCAGCGCGATCTCGCCCTTGGGTGGGTGGGCGCTGTAATGCGCGACCAATTCATCCGCAGAGCCGGTGCGGCATTCCTCGAACCGCTTGGTCAGCTCGCGCGCCACGGCCACCTCGCGGCCCGGCAATTCCTCGCCGATGGCGGCCAGGGCATCGGTCAGGCGCGGTGCCGTTTCATAGAACACCAGCGTTGCATCGACAGTCGCCAGCCCGCGCAGGGTATCGCGGCGAGCCTTGTCTTTGTTCGGCAGGAAACCGGCAAACAGGAATCGGTCGCTGGGCAATCCGGCAAGCGTCAGCGCCATGATCGCCGCGCTCGGTCCGGGCAGACTGGTTACCGGAATGCCCCGTTCCCGCGCAGCGCGCACCAGCTTGAAACCGGGGTCCGAGATCAGTGGTGTCCCTGCATCGCTGACCAACGCGACCGGCTGCTGGCTGGCCAGCGCCAGGATATGATCGCGCGTCGCTTCGCTGGCGTGATCGTCATAGCGAATAAGCTTCTGTTTTATCTCGAAATGATGGAGCAGCTTGCCGGTGACGCGGGTATCTTCACAGGCTACCGCAGTTACGCCACGCAGCGTCGCTATCGCCCGCAGGGTGATATCGCCCAGATTGCCAATCGGCGTGGCCACAATGTAGAGTCCTGCGGAAAGCGGCGCGTCCATGACCAGCTAATGGACCGCTACGAGGGGAGCGTAAAGTGATGACCTTCAATCGGCGCAACGTCGTCATGGTCGGGGCCATCGTGCTGCTGGCGGGCTGCAAGGTCATCCCAAAGGGCACCCCCACCCCCGCGCCGCCGCCAGAAGACCGACCGACCGACGCCCTGCCGGCGGACCAGATGCGGCATCGCGTGGCGCTGCTGGTGCCAATAAACGGCCCCACTTCAGACGTCGGCCAGTCGCTCGCCAATGCAACGACGATGGCACTGCTCGATACCAACGCGCAGAACATCCGGATCACGACCTATGACACCTCGGCCGGGCCGGCTGCGGCCGCGACCAAGGCGATCCAGGATGGCAACAAGCTGATCCTTGGTCCGCTGATGGGGGATGAGGTGCAGGCTGTCGCCACCGTCGCCCGCGCTGCTCGCGTGCCGCTGATCTCCTATGCCAGCGATACCGGCGGCAATGCCCGCGATGTCTTTGCCATGGGCACGGCGCCGGGCAATTCGATCGGCCGGACAGTCGCCTTTGCCAAGGGACGCGGGATTGCGCGCTTCGCGCTGCTCGTCCCCAATGGCGACTATGGCGCACGCGTGCGGGTTGCCTATGACCAGGCAATCAAGGCTGCAGGTGGCAGTCTGGTGGCGAGCGAGGCCTATGATCGCTCCAACCCTTCGATCGTCAGCGCCGCCAGGCGGCTGCGGACGCGCGGCGGGTTCGATGCCGTGCTGATCGCCGATGGCGCGCGCTTTGCCGCCCAGGCCGCACCGCAGCTCAAGACCGCCGGCACCGCCAGCCCGCGCATCCTGGGCACCGAGCTGTGGAGCGGCGAAAGCGTGATCAGCTCCACCCCGGCGCTGCGCGGGGCTTGGTTCTCGGCGATCGCCGACACCCGCTTCAAGACCTTTGCCGAAAGCTACCAGAGCCGGTTTGGCGCGCGTCCGTTCCGCGTCGCCACCCAGGGCTATGACTCGGTCCTGCTGACGATCCGGATCGCGCGTGAGTGGCGCCCGGGCAGCCCCTTCCCTACCGCGCGGCTGAACGACGCTGGCGGTTTCCTGGGGCTGGACGGCCCATTCCGCTTCACGCCCTCGGGCCAGATCGAGCGGGCGCTGGAAGTGCGCGAGGCCCGCGCCGGGACCGTCGCCGTGGTCAGCCCGGCACCGGACAAGTTCGCGGACTGACGAAAACCCCGGGCTACGCCTTGCTTAGCGGAATCGCTGCGTTCTATAGGCGTTCCCATGGCCGATGACCTGTTTGAAAAGCTGCCCCAAAGCAGCGGCGATTCCTATGATGGTTCTGCGATCGAGGTGCTGGAGGGGCTTGAGCCCGTCCGCCGCCGCCCCGGCATGTACATTGGCGGCACCGACGAGCGCGCGTTGCACCACCTCGCGGCCGAAGTGCTCGACAACGCGATGGACGAAGCGGTCGCCGGCCATGCCAACCGGATCGAGGTGACGCTGGAAGAAGGCAACCGCCTGACCATCACCGACAATGGCCGCGGGATCCCGGTGGACGAACACCCCAAGTATCCCGGTAAGTCGGCGCTTGAGGTGATCCTCACCACGCTGCACTCGGGCGGCAAGTTTTCGGGCAAGGCGTATGCCACCTCGGGCGGTCTGCACGGGGTCGGCGTCTCGGTGGTCAATGCGCTGTCCACCCTCACCCGGATCGAAGTCGCCCGGAACAAGGAGCTTTACGCGCAGGAATTCTCGCGCGGCCTACCCACCGGCCCGCTCCAGCGCCTGGGCGGCACGCCCAACCGGCGCGGCACATCGGTCACCTTCGTGCCCGATCTCGAGATTTTCGGCGAGGACGCAAAGTTCAAGCCGGCGCGGCTGTTCAAGCTGGTCCGTTCCAAGGCCTATCTGTTCGCCGGGGTCGAGATCCGCTGGAAATGCGCGCCCTCGTTCGTCAGCGAGGAAGTGCCGGCCGAGGCCGTGTTCCAGTTCCCCGGCGGTCTGGCCGATCACCTCAAGGACCAGCTCGGCACGCGCGAATGCGTGACCAGCCAGTTCTTCTCTGGCAGCCAGGATTTTCCGGGCGAGGAACAGGGCCGGGTCGAATGGGCCGTCGCCTGGCCGCTGTGGAGCGATGGGGCCTATTCCTGGTACTGCAACACGATCCCGACGCCGGATGGCGGCACCCATGAAGCGGGCCTGCGCGCCGCGCTGACCAAGGGCATTCGGGCCTTTGCCGATCTGGTCGGCCAGAAGAAGGCCAAGGACATTGCGCCCGAAGACGTGATCACCGGCAGCGAGATCATGCTCTCGGTCTTCATCCGCGACCCCCAGTTCCAGAGCCAGACCAAGGACCGGCTGACCAGCCCGGAAGCCGCGCGCATGGTCGAAAGCGCCGTGCGCGATCACTTTGACCATTTCCTTGCGGACAACATGGAGCGCGGGAAGGCGCTGCTCGGCCACGTGCTGGAGCGGATGGACGAGCGCCTGCGCCGCAAGCAGGAGCGTGAGGTCAAGCGCAAGACCGCCACCAATGCCCGCAAGCTGCGCCTGCCCGGCAAGCTGACCGACTGCACCGGCGAAGGCGACGCCGAAACCGAGCTGTTCATTGTCGAAGGGGACAGCGCCGGCGGCAGCGCCAAGCAAGCGCGCGATCGCAAGACCCAGGCGATCCTGCCGATCCGCGGCAAGATCCTCAACGTCGCCAGCGCCACGGCTGACAAGATCCGCGCCAACAGCGAAATCGCCGACCTCGGCCTCGCGCTCGGCTGCGGCTTCCGCAAGGACTGTAACCCCGACAACCTGCGCTATGACCGCGTCATCATCATGACCGACGCGGACGTTGATGGGGCCCATATCGCCACCCTGCTGATGACCTTCTTCTTCCAGGAAATGCCGGAGATCGTGCGGCGCGGGCACCTCTACCTAGCCCAGCCCCCGCTCTACCGGCTGACGGCGGGCAAGGAGAGCGCCTATGCGCGCGACGACGCCCACCGCGCCGAGCTGGAGGCGACCAAGTTCAAGGGCAAGAAGGTAGATGTTGGGCGCTTCAAGGGCCTGGGTGAAATGAACCCGGGGCAGCTGCGCGAGACGACCATGGACCCGGCCAAGCGCAGCCTGATCCGCATCACCCTGCCGCCCGAATACGAGGGCCGTGCGGCCGTGAAGGACCTGGTCGACCGGTTGATGGGCCGTGATCCGGCCCAGCGCTTCATGTTCATCCAGAACCGCGCGGCGGATATCGATCCCGACCTGATCGACGCCTAAGAAAAGTGCCAGCCCGGCACAGCCCTTGAGACCGCACTTCCCGCTTGCGCCGCCTCGCACCCATCCCTATCGTTTAACCGAACGATTAACCGACCGGGGATGACCACTTCCATGCAGCGCTTCGAAGGGACCAAGAATTACGTCGCCACCGATGACCTTAAGGTCGCGGTCAACGCTGCGGTGCTGCTGCGCCGCCCGCTGCTGGTGAAAGGTGAGCCAGGCACCGGCAAGACCGTGCTGGCGCACGAGATCGCCAAGGCCGTCAATGCCCCGCTGATCGAGTGGAACATCAAGTCGACCACCAAGGCCCAACAGGGCCTTTACGAGTACGACGCGGTCGCCCGCCTGCGCGATGGCCAGCTGGGTGACGAGCGGGTCCACGACATCTCGAACTACATCAAGAAGGGCAAGCTGTGGGAGGCCTTTACCTCGCCGCAGCTCCCCGTCCTGCTGATCGACGAGATCGACAAGGCCGATATCGAATTCCCGAACGACCTGCTCCAGGAACTCGACCGGATGAGCTTCGACGTTTACGAAACGAAGGAGCGGATCGAGGCCAAGGAACGCCCGATCGTCGTCATCACTTCGAACAACGAGAAGGAACTGCCCGACGCTTTCCTGCGCCGCTGCTTCTTCCACTATATCAAGTTCCCCGATCGCGACACGATGCAGGCGATCATCGACGTCCACTTCCCCGGCATCCAGAAGACCCTCGTCTCCAAGGCGATGGAAATTTTCTACGAAGTCCGCGAAGTGCCGGGTCTGAAGAAGAAGCCCTCGACCAGCGAGCTGCTCGACTGGCTCAAGCTGCTGCTGAACGAGGACATGCCGCTCGACGTGCTGCAGAACCGCGATCCGGCCAAGGCGATCCCGCCGCTCCACGGCGCGCTGCTCAAGAACGAGCAGGACGTGATGCTGTTCGAACGCCTGGCCTTCATGGCGCGGCGTCAGAACTGATCAGGAACGGCACGGGGCCATGTTCTTCAACTTCATCGACGAGCTGCGCAGCGCGGGCATCCAGGCGAGCTTCAAGGAGCACCTGGTCCTGCTCGAGGCGCTCGACAAGGACGTGATCGAGCAGACGCCCGAGCAGTTCTATTACCTGTCGCGCGCCATTTTCGTGAAGGATGAGGGCCTGCTCGACAAGTTCGACCAGGTTTTCAACAAGGTCTTCAAGGGGATCCTGAGCGACTATGGCCAGAACCCGGTCGACATTCCCGAGGAATGGCTGAAGGCCGTTGCCGAGAAGTTCCTGACGCCCGAGGAAATGGAAGCGATCAAGTCGCTCGGTTCCTGGGAAGAGATCATGGAGACGCTCAAGAAGCGGCTCGAGGAACAGCAGAAGCGCCACCAGGGCGGCAACAAGTGGGTTGGCACCGGCGGAACCTCGCCCTATGGCAACGCGGGCTACAACCCCGAAGGCGTGCGGATCGGCGGCGAAAGCAAGCACAAGCGCGCGCTGAAGGTCTGGGAAAAGCGTGAGTTCCAGAACCTCGACAACACGCGCGAGCTCGGCACCCGCAACATCAAGGTCGCGCTGCGCCGCCTGCGCCGCTTTGCGCGCGAGGGCAACCCGGACGAGCTCGACCTGGAAGGCACGATCGAGGGTACGGCGAAGCAGGGCTGGCTTGACATCCGGATGCGGGCCGAGCGCAAGAACGCGGTTAAGGTGCTGCTGTTCCTCGACGTCGGCGGCTCGATGGATCCGTTCATCAAGCTGGTCGAGGAACTGTTCAGCGCGGCCACGACCGAGTTCAAGAACCTGGAGTTCTTCTACTTCCACAACTGCCTCTACGAAGGCGTGTGGAAGGACAACAAGCGGCGCTGGTCAGAGCGGACCAACACCTGGGACATCCTCCACAAGTATGGTCACGACTACAAGGTGATCTTCGTCGGCGATGCGGCGATGAGCCCATACGAGATCACCCATCCGGGCGGCTCGGTCGAACACTTCAACGAGGAAGCCGGCGCCGTCTGGCTGCAGCGTGTCGCCCACGTCTATCCGGCGACGGTCTGGATGAACCCCGTGCCCGAGAAGCAGTGGGGCTATTCGCAAAGCACCAAGGTGATCAAGGAAATGGTCGGCGGCAACATGTTCCCGCTGACGCTTGAGGGCCTGGACGGCGCGATGCGCGAGTTGACGCGCAAGAAGCATTGACCGATCGGCCGCGCTCCTTGGCCGAATGCTATGCGCTGTACGGCGACAGCTTCACGATCGACGATCCGCGGCCGGTCATGCAGGCGGCGCGCTATACCTTTTTCACGCCTCCGTCCGAAGCCTTCGCGGCGGTAGCAGCCGGGGACTGGATCAAGGCGATCTTTCGTTCGGTCCCGGCTGATCGCAAGTTCGACGCCGAGCGAATGTGGGTGAAGGTTGAAGAAGTCCTGCCCGATGGCTTTGCCGGACGGCTGGATACGACCCCATCCGACATGCCACAGCTAGCTCTGGGAGCGGCCCTGTTCGTACCGCGCGACTGGGCGATCGACATTGACTGGGCTGAAGACCACGAGCCGCCTGACTATCCGCCACGTCGCCATTACTGGGAGCGCTGCATGGTCGATGCCTGCGTGCTCGATGGCCGCAGCCAGGTGGACTATTTGTATCGCGAGGCCGGCGATCTGCATGGGCCCGACGATGAATATCGAGACAGTGGCTGGCGAATTCGCGGCACAGAGGAAGGCATTGCCGAGGACAAACACTTGGGATTGTCACCCAGCTATGTCGCCCTCGGAGCCGTTCTCAACCAGGATGACCGCTGGCTGCATCTGGTTGACGAGCCAGAAGGCGAACACTTCCAATGGTGGGACGAAGAAAGTCGATTTGTTCGGTTGGATGACTAGTACAAGCGAAAGTTGCCGCCAAAGCAGCATAGCTATGTTGGCGAGGACAGTAGCGACCACCATCTTGTAGGCATGACGCAGCGCCTCCCTGCCCTGTTCCTCGGCCACGGCTCGCCAATGACCGTGATTACCGACGGCCCCGAACGCCGCGCCTGGCAGGCTCTGGGCCAGGCATTGCCGCGACCCAAGGCGATCCTGGTGATCTCGGCACATTGGGAAAGCAGGGGCATGATCCACCTTACCGGGGGGGCAGCACCGCGAACAATCCATGACTTCGGCGGCTTTCCGGACGAGCTCTATGCCATCCAGTACCCGGCGCCTGGCTCGCCGGAGCTGGTTAGCCGGATTATCGCGCTACTGGGTGAGGACCGGGCCATGGCCGACGAGACCTGGGGCTTCGATCACGGTGCCTGGGGCGTGGTGCAGTCGATGTATCCGACCGCCGATATCCCGCTGGTGGTGATGAGCCTCGACCGCAGCCTGTCAGCCGAGCAGCATCTTCAGACCGCCGCAAAGCTCGCACCCTTGCGCGATGAGGGCGTGCTGATCGTCGGCAGCGGCAATGTGGTGCACAACCTGCGGCTGTGGCGCCAGTATTCGGGAACAGTGCCCGACTGGGCGCGCAGCTTCCAGGACCGGATCAATGAAGCGGTCGGAACCCTCAATCACGCTGCCCTCACCAGCTTCGCCGCCGATGACGAAGCGGCCAGCGCGGCAATCAACAGCGCGGAGCATTACCTGCCGCTGCTCTACGCGGCCGGAGCCCGCCTGCCGGGCGATGCCACGGCCGTATTCAGCGACACCATCGACGGCGCACTGTCGATGACCAGCTACCTGATCGGAGATACCGCGCTGCTCGCAGCCTGACGCGCAACTGTGGAGCAACTGGCGCGCGGCTGGCAGCCCTTCTGGTCACGGGATAGAAGCGCCGGATGGACAGCCAGCTCTTCGTCATCTGCCTGCTGACCGCAGCGATCAATCTGATCGGCACGCTGGCCTATGCCGCGCGGATCGCCGGGGTGCGGACCCGCCGGATTGCCATGAGCTTTGCCCTGTTCAACATCCTGGTGCTGGTCAGCCGCACGTCCAACTCGTTCCTTGGACCCTTCCTGGCCAAGCGGATCGAGGTGCGGATCTCAGAGGGTGGCGGCGAGGCGCTGCTGTTCGATTTCCACCTGGTGCTGGCCTCGGCTTCGCTGGCCGTGCTGATCGGGATCCTGCTGGTACCGACAGGCCAGCGGCTGTTTGCCAAGGCGATCGGCCACTTCCAGGAGCATCGCTCAACCACGCGAATGCTGCTGCGCACAGCAACCCCGGCAGGCCTGCATACCCTGCGCGAGGCGCTTACCCCGCCCAGTCCCAAGGTCCTCAAGGAACTGGTCAAGGAACGCGGCGTCGGCTGGGGCGTATTGCTGGCCAATTGCCTGGCCCAGGTGCTGATTACGGTCGGCGTGGTCGCCTCGCTCTATGCCGGGTACCTTAACCCGGAATTCCGCGTGACCGCCTCGCAGCTCTCCGCCGTGGTCAACGGCTTTGCCACGATCCTGCTCTTCGCGCTGATCGACCCGCAGCTCTCGGTGATGACCGACGACGTGGTCGAGGGCCGGGTCAGCGAGGCGCTGTTTCGCCGCACCATCGTCTGGATCAGCCTCAGCCGCCTCGCCGGCACGTTGCTGGCGCAGTTGCTCTTCCTGCCATCGGCCCAGGCCATCGCCTGGGTCGCGAACTACGTCTGAACGCTCAGCCCTTCTTGTCGAGCTCCTCGTTCAGCCGCAGGCTGGCCCGCCAGAAGAAGAATGAGGGGATCAGCCCCATCAGCGCCGCGCCGTAAAGCACGTAGCGGACGCTGTCCGGCCCGGCCATTGGCTTGATCACGTCTGACAGGATGCCGAAGAACAGCGGCCCCAGCCCCAGCCCGATCAGGTTCTGGGCGAACAGCAGCACGGCCGCTGCCATGGCCCGCGCGCGCAGCGGCACCAGGCCCTGGGCGCAGGAATAGGTCGGACCAAGGTAGAGGCCATTCAGCACGGTCGGCAGCATGATCAGGATCAGCGCGACCCACCAATTCTGCTGCCAGTAGGCAGCAATGGCGAGCGGGATGGCGACGGTCATGCCAATCGCCGGAGCGGTCAGCACGTGGCGACGGTTGGTCTTGCCATAGCGATCGGCGAACCAGCCCCCGGCATAGGTGCCCAGTACCCCGGCAATGCCCCCGCCAATCCCGAACCAGAAACCGACTTCGCCAGGCGTCAGGTTATGGGTGCGCTGGAAGAAGATCGTGGTCCAGGTTGCCTTGCCATAGCCGAGGAAGGCTGCAGCCGAACCCGCGATCATCAGGTAGATGAACGCGCGCGAGCTCAGCACCTCGCGGATCGCTTCCTTGGTAGACAGCGTCGAAGCGGCCGGCCGGTTCTCAACCAGGGTCGACATGCGCGGATCGCGCAGCACGAGCCAGACCACCAGCGCCATCAGGATGCCCGGCAGGCCGGCGACGAAGAAGGCCACACGCCAGCCATAGGCATCGGCAATCAGGCCGCCCATGACCATGCCCAGCAGGCCGCCGATCGGAATACCCAGCGAATAGAACGAGATCGCCGAGGCGCGCTTTTCCGGCGGCGCCAGGTCGGCAATCAGCGAGTGTGCTGCAGGTGTGCAGCCCGCTTCACCAACCCCCACCCCGATGCGGGCGAGCAGCAGCTGGATGAAGTTCTGCGCCAAGCCGGACAGCGCCGTCATCCCCGACCAGATCACTAGCGAGATCGAGATCAGGCTGACCCGGTTGGTGCTGGGGCGATCAGAGTAGCGGGCGATCGGAATGCCTAGGAAGGTGTAAAACGCCGCAAAGGCGATACCCGTCATCAGGCCGATCTGGGTGTCCGACAGGCCAAGGTCACGGCTGATTGGTTCGGCCAGGATATTGACGATCTGGCGATCGAGGAAATTGAAGATGTAGACAATCAGCAGGACCCAAAGCGTAACACGCAGCGAATTGGCAGGCTTAGTGCCTGCAGCAGCTTCTGCCATCGATCATCCTCTCTTGGCCCCGGCACTTTTGCACCGCGAATCCCATCCACCAACAAGGTGGCGGGCCAACGAAGCCGGGTCAACCCGGCTCAAGGATAGAGCAGGTAAGGTTTGGATGTTTCCTGCCAGGCCGTCTCATCACGCGCCGCGACGGCTTCCAGATCGCCAGCCACTGCCGCCGCATCGTCAACCCACTCGCGCAAGGCCGGGCCGCCGTTGATCACGTCGATCGCAAGGCGGTTGAACTCGTACTCATAGGGAAAGTCACGCCACAGCTCGTAATCCGGATAGAGCCGGCGGATCGCCTTGAAGGCCAGCGCCTGGAGCCGCCAGGGACGGAAAGCGTGATGATCGTAAAAGCTCCCTTCGGCATGGATCATCAGGCCGTTGCAGAGCGTCTTGGCATGCTTGTGAAAGGTCGGCTCGAACCAGCATTCGCGCAGCGCGGCGCCCGCCAGCCATTGCGGCGCGATATGCTGCATTTCGGCCAGGACGGCCTTGGCATCAACGTCTGGCGCTCCGAACAGCACTTCGAGCGGACGGGTCGTACCGCGCCCTTCTGAAAGGGTCGCGCCTTCTAGCATGACCGTTCCGGCATAGGCGCGGGCCATGTTGAGGCTGGCGGCATTGGGGCTGGGATTGATCCAGATCCGGCTTTCGGGCCAACCCCAGCCCGGTCCGGCTTCCGGTGTCCAGCCCTGCATCTCGATCACGCGGTAAGGCAGGTCGAGCTTGTTCTCGGCGATAAACCACTGGCCCATCTCGCCCAATGTCAGGCCGTGGCGCATCGGCATGGGGCCGGCCCCAACAAAGCTCTCCTGCCCCAGCACCAGCAGCGTACCTTCGACCGGGCGTCCAGCCGGATTGGGCCGATCGAGCACCCACACTTCCTTGCCGGAGCCCGATGCGGCCTCCAGCAGGTAAAGCAGCGTGGTGACGAAGGTATAGATCCGGCAGCCCAGGTCCTGCAGATCGAACAGGAAGACATCGGCGGTCGACATCATTTGCCCGGTCGGGCGGCGGACCTCGCCATAGAGGCTGAAGATCGGGATATTGTAGTGCGGATCGAGCTCGTCCGCGCTTTCCACCATGTTGTCCTGCTTGTCGCCCTTCAGTCCGTGTTGCGGGCCGAAGGCGGCAGTCACGTTGATCCCTGCCGCGATCAGCGCATCGAGCGAATGGATCAAGTCGGCAGTAACGCTGGCCGGGTGCGAGACCAGCGCGACGCGCTTGCCTGCCAACGGCGCGCGTAGCTCCGGCTCAGCCAGCAAACGGTCGATCCCGAACAGCACGCTCATGTCGGCAGCCCCAGCGCGCGGCATTTGCTGGCGTGGAATTCGGGCGCGCCGGGGCGGAAGGCCAGCGCCCAGAAGCGGTTCACACCGTCCGCGTCCTCGATGATGCCGTTAAGTGCGACCGTCGCCGGCAGCGGCAGGGTTGAGCGGATTTCGGCGGTCAGTCGCAGTTCGCTGTCGCTGACTGCCACGGTGATTTCCACCTCTGCAGGGGCATCGCGCATACCTTCGCGGAAGGCATCGAAATCGTAGCAGGCCCAGCGGGTCGAAGGTGAAAGGTTGAACTCGCGATAGGTGGTACCGTCATGGCTCCAGAAAATCTCAAAGCAGGTCGTTTTCCAGAGATTGTCGAAGCGGCCCGGCGTGGCGACCGTCGGCACGGCAATCTGCGCCACATCGCCTTTGGCAATGAAGGTGGCACGGCAGCCGTCGGCGGTGGGGACAATCTCGGCCTCGATCGAGTGGATCGATCCGGGCGCGCAATCGGGGTGGAGAACCAGGCTTTGCATCGCCGCCTAATGCCCGCTGCCATATTCCGCTTCAAGCTAGACGTGATGCGACACTTGGGCTTGTCCGCAACCGCTGCTATGGGCGCGGCGCGATGACTTACCAATCCAGCCTCTTGCGCCTGCTCGATGAGCGTGGCTACATCCACCAGATGACCGATGCCGAGGGTCTCGACGCCCTCGCCATGAAGCAGGTCGTGCCCGGCTATATCGGCTTCGATGCGACCGCGCCCTCGCTTCATGTCGGCAGCCTGGTGCAGATCATGCTGCTGCGCCGCCTGCAGCAGGCTGGACACAAGCCGGTCGTGCTGATGGGCGGCGGAACGACCCGGATTGGCGATCCGACCGGGCGCGACGAGAGCCGCAAGATGCTGAGCGACGAGACAATCGAAGCCAACATCGCCTCGATCCGGACGATCTTCGAACGTTTCCTGACCTTTGGCGATGGGCCGACCGACGCGATCATGGTCAACAACCACGATTGGCTGGGCAAGCTGGGCTACATCGAACTGCTGCAGGAAGTGGGAACGCACTTCACGGTCAATCGGATGCTGACTTTCGATTCGGTCAAGCTGCGGCTTGAGCGCGAACAGCCGATGACCTTCCTGGAATTCAACTACATGATCCTCCAGGGCTATGACTTCCGGCATCTGGCCAAGAACGCAGGCGTGCGGCTGCAGATGGGCGGCAGCGACCAGTGGGGCAATATCGTCAACGGCATCGAACTGTCGCGCCGGATGGACGGGACCGAAGTGTTCGGTGTCACCACGCCGCTGCTGACCACGGCTGATGGCGCCAAGATGGGCAAGACCACCGCAGGCGCCGTCTGGCTTAACGACGATGCCCTGCCCGCCTACGATTTTTGGCAATACTGGCGCAACGCCGATGACCGCGATGTCGGGAAGTTCCTGCGTCTGTTCACCGATCTGCCGCTCGACGAGATCGCCCGGCTTGAGGCGCTGGAAGGCGCCGAAATCAACCAGGCCAAGATCGTCCTGGCAAATGAGGTTACCCGCCTGTGCCGCGGCGAGGATGCCGCCATTGCCGCCGAGGCCACTGCTGCTGCCACCTTTGCCGGCGGCGGCGTGGGCGAAGACTTGCCCGAGCTGGCGCTCCCTGCGGAAGGGCTCGGCCTGATCGACGCGCTGGTCGGGATTGGCTTTGCGGCGAGCCGGGGTGAGGCCAAGCGGCTGATCGCCGGGGGCGGCGCCAAGCTCGACGGGGTCAGCGTTACCGATGAATCGCATCACATAGCGGGTGGTTCCGAGGTGCGGATTTCGGCCGGCAAGAAGAAGCACGGAGTGCTGCGGCCGGCTTAAAGTACTGGTACCTGGCAATTTCTGGCTGGTTTACGGTTTGTTTGCCGATTGCCTTCACAACAGCGCCTGGATCAACTTGATGGAGGCGCGCGGAGCATGGCTTCGGGAGCACAACTGACTGTCACCGACCTGCGCCGCGCCACGCGGCACCCGGTCGATCACAAGGTCATCGGCGAACACCGCCGCCTCGGCGACGTGCACCTGCACATCGCCAATATCTCGGCGCATGGCTT
>Ga0315902_10004584_pt1 | contig 19872 bp, 14 predicted proteins | sample LakEriMetagenome_9_FD_203523 | JGI IMG/M metagenome (GOLD analysis project Ga0315902, IMG submission 203523) | Freshwater fungal communities from buoy surface, Lake Erie, Ohio, United States - Buoy 12 MA117 | ecosystem: Environmental > Aquatic > Freshwater > Lake > Lake biofilm | place: USA... | reverse complement strand
GGTATGCCCCTCACGCAGCTCACGAAAAAACTCGGTAAGAGTCGCCGGTGGATCTACAATGCCTTTGAGAATGCTTCGCTTTCCATTGAAGTGATTTTAGAGATCGGTAGGATCATTCACCACGATTTTTCGAACGACATCAACGAACTCAAAAACTACCGCCAACTTACTACCGAGGCGGTCGAAATACACTATTCTGCCTACGGTGAAAACACCGTTGAATATTGGAAGAATAAATACCTGATCCTGCTGGAGAAATACAATGCGCTCCTGGAAGACAGGAACTAAGGATTTGATGGTTTGATGATTCAAATAAAATAATCTTCAATGCCGAAGGCAAAATTTTCGAATCTTCGAATCCTGAATAATCTACCTCCACTTGCTTGTTTTCCGTTCGATTTTTAACAGTGTGAAATAAACCGACTGTTTTCTCCCGCTGAATCGGGCAAATCTTATAATTTTGTGTTTCCATATTTGTGCACAAAAACCATGGATAAAGTTTCTTACGTGGGGAACGCGGATGTCAACGCGATCGATCATCTTTACAGCATGTACCGTCAGGACCCCAAAAGTGTGGATGTTGGCTGGCAAAAGTTCTTTGAAGGCTTTGATTTCGCCCGAACCAATTTCGAAGACGGAGGAGAGATCCCTGAAAACTTCCAGAAAGAATTCAAGGTACTGAACCTGATTAACGGATACCGCACCCGCGGACACCTTTTCACGAAAACCAACCCTGTTCGAGAGCGAAGAAAGTACGCGCCAACACTCGATCTAGAAAACTTTGGGCTGGACAGTTCAGATCTCGAAACGGTTTTTCAGGCCGGTGAGGAGGTGGGTATCGGAGCGGCAACACTTCGTGCCATTATCGATCACCTGGAGCAAACCTACTGTCAGTCGATAGGAATAGAATATACTTACATGCGGGACCCGGAAAGGATCGCATGGTTCAAAAATAAAATTGAGCTGAAGAACCGCCCACAATTCGATCAGAACAGAAAAGTTCAGATCTTTAAAATGCTCAATCAGGCATCAAATTTCGAAGCCTTCTTGGGCAAAAAGTTTGTCGGACAGAAACGTTTCTCCGTTGAAGGTGGTGAAGCTTTAATTCCGGCATTGGATACCCTTGTTCAGAAAGGATCGGCGCTCGGAGTGGAATATTTCGTGATGGGAATGGCGCACCGCGGACGTTTGAACACGCTGACCAACATTTTTAAGAAGAGACCACAGGATATTTTCTCCGAGTTTGAAGGAAAAGAGTTCGACAGCATTGACTACTTCGACGGTGACGTGAAGTACCATCAAGGCTTTACATCACACGTGACACTGCCAAATGGAAAAAAAATCGGTCTGACCCTTTCACCCAACCCATCTCACCTCGAGGCGGTCAACACCGTAGTAGAAGGAATCGCGCGCGCTAAGGTCGATCATGTCCTGAAGGATGAAAAGAAGATCTGCCCGGTATTGATCCATGGAGATGCTGCAATTGCCGGTCAAGGAATCGTCTATGAAACGATCCAAATGGCACAGCTCGACGGATACCGTGCCGGTGGAACGATCCATATTGTTGTCAATAACCAGGTTGGGTTCACTACCAATTACCTCGATGGTCGTTCGTCAACTTACTGCACGGATGTGGCGAAAACAACTCTATGTCCGGTGTTCCATGTGAATGGCGACGACGTTGAAGCTGTCGTACAGACGATCGAGATCGCCATGGAATACCGCCAGGAGTTCAACCGTGATATTTTCATCGACCTGCTATGCTACCGTAAATACGGACACAACGAAGGTGATGAGCCTAAATTTACCCAGCCGAGTCTTTACAATCTCATCGCCAAGCATCCGAATCCGAAAGATATTTACCTGAAACAACTGGAAACGGAAGGTGTATTATCGAAAGATGAAGCGAAGAAGATCGAAGACGATTACAACACTTTCCTGGAGGAAGAATTCGAGAGCTCCCGCAAAATGGACAAAGCACTTGTGTACGATTTTCTCAGCGCTACATGGGAAGGATTTGTCCATGCGCACGCTGAAGATTTCGATGCTTCACCGGAGACCGGAGTAGACAAGAAACGTCTTTTTGATCTGGGTGTAAAACTTTCAACTTTACCGGAAGGCAAAAAATACTTCCGCAAGATTGCAAAGATCTTCGAAGATCGAATGAATGCTGTCAAGGAAGACAAGCTGGATTGGGGAACAGCCGAGATGCTGGCCTATGCAACCTTACTTGAGGAAGGCTTCCCCGTGCGGATTTCAGGACAAGATGTGGAAAGAGGTACCTTCTCTCACCGTCACGCTGTAGTGAAAACAGAAGACACCGAAGAAGAGATCGAAACGTTGAATCTTCTTTCCGATAAACAAGCCAAATTCTCTGTTTACAATTCCCTGCTTTCGGAGTATGGGGTGCTTGGATTTGAATACGGTTATTCTTTGGCTACCCCTAACGGTTTGACCATCTGGGAAGCGCAGTTCGGGGACTTCTTCAATGGCGCGCAGATCATGGTGGATCAGTTCATCTCTGCCGGTGAGGACAAATGGGCTACGCAAAGCGGACTTACCATGTTGTTACCGCACGGTTATGAAGGTCAGGGAGCGGAACACTCATCCGGACGCATGGAACGATTCCTGCAGCAGTGTGCAGACCTAAACATGCAGATCGTGAACACCTCCACACCGGCGAACCATTTTCACTTGCTTCGCAGACAGCTCAAGCGCAATTTCCGCAAACCACTCGTGGTATTCTCACCAAAGATGATTTTGCGTCACCCGGCAGCAGTGTCTTCATTGAACGATATGGCTTCAGGGCGATTCCAGGAAGTGATCGATGATCCGAGCGGAAACGTTGCCAAAGTTGATACACTCGTTTTTTGTTCCGGTAAATTCTATTACGAAATGAAGGAAAAGGCGACAGAATATGGAGCAGAGAACATGGCCTTTGTGCGTGTTGAACAGCTGTATCCCTTGCCAAAGAAGCAGATCGATGCAGTGATCGCCAAGTACAAGAGTTTGAAAAATATACTCTGGGCACAGGAAGAACCTGCTAATATGGGTGCCTGGACGCACATTGCGATGTCCATGCGCGACATTCCGTTCATTGGTATCATGCGGAATGCTACCGCAGCAGCAGCAGAAGGATCTAAAAAGCTGCACGAGAAACGCCTCAAGCAGTTGTATGCGGATCTCTTCCAGTATGCAAAAGTGAAAGTGAAATAAGAACGCAATAAATCGAACTGATATGTCAGTATTAGAAATGAAAGTGCCAAGCCCGGGAGAATCCATCTCTGAAGTAGAGATCGCTCAGTGGTTGGTTGCTGACGGTGATTATGTTGAAAAGGACCAGACGATCGCTGAGGTTGATTCGGATAAAGCAACATTGGAACTTCCGGCAGAGGACAGCGGTATCATTACGTTGAAGGCTGCTGAAGGCGATGTGGTGAAGGTTGGACAGGTTGTATGTCTGATTGATACTTCTGCCGCACGACCTGCCGGCGCCGCACCAAAAGCTGAATCTGCTCCTGCAGAGGCGAAGGTGGAAGAAAAAGCTGCTCCGGTGGCCGCTGCGGCTGAAAAAACAGTCGTTCCAAGTCCAGATCCGATCAAGAAACCAGAAAGTTACGCCGCAGGTACTGCTTCTCCGGCAGCTTCAAAAATGCTGGCGGAAAGTGGAATTAACGCTGCAAAGATCAATGGCACGGGTAAAGATGGACGCATCACCAAGCAGGATGTGATCGCCGCAATGGCGGGAGGCTTCTCTGTTGATGCCGCGCAAGGATGGGGAGGTACACGCGACCAGAACCGCGAGAAAATGTCCATGCTGAGAAGAAAGATCGCTGAGCGTCTTGTTTCCGTTAAAAACGAAACGGCCATGCTCACCACGTTCAACGAAGTGGATATGAAGCCGATCATGGATATCCGTGCGAAATACAAGGAAGCTTTCGCGAAGCACCACGAGGTGAATCTTGGCTTCATGTCTTTCTTTACAAAAGCCGTAACTGAAGCACTGAACCTTTTTCCAGCGGTGAACGCGCAGATCGACGGGAATGAGATCGTTTTCCACAACTATGCGGATATCGGTATTGCCGTTTCTTCTCCAAAAGGATTGATGGTTCCGATCGTGCGAAACGCTGAGCAAATGTCTCTGGCAGAAATTGAAAGAGAGATCAAGCGTTTGGCGATCAAAGCTCGTGACGGGAAGATCACGCCAGACGACATGACAGGAGGAACATTTACCATCACGAACGGTGGAGTTTTCGGTTCGATGCTTTCTACGCCGATCATTAACCCTCCGCAGTCAGCTATTCTGGGCATGCACAACGTGGTTGAGCGTCCGGTAGCGATCAATGGAAAGGTGGAGATCAGGCCGATCATGTATGTGGCGCTTTCCTACGACCACAGGATCATCGATGGAAAAGAATCGGTTGGATTCCTTGTGAAAGTGAAAGAAATGCTCGAAAATCCGGAAAGAATGATATTCGGTTCCAAGGACCCAATGGAGGTGCTTCTCGGTTTATAAACGAAAATGACTTCTAAACAAAGAATGGGGCCTTGCATCGATGATGCTTTTTCAATTTCCAAATGAATAGTATATGGCAACAATCACACTGAAAGGGAATACATTTAACACGTCGGGGCAATTACCAACTGTCGGAGAAAAAGCGCCGGATTTCAAGTTGAAGAAAACAGATTTATCCTGGACATCCCTTTCTGACTATGAAGGGTTCAACATCATCCTGAATATCTTTCCAAGTATCGATACAGCAACATGTGCAATGTCAGTACGTCAGTTCAACCAGCTGGCTGCAGGACTGGAGAATACTAAGGTGATCTGCGTTTCAAGAGATCTTCCATTCGCACAGAAAAGATTCTGCGGAGCTGAGGGCATTGACAATGTGATCACTGCTTCTGACTTTGCCTACGGTGATTTCGGGAAGACTTATGGCGTTGAATTATTAGACGGTCCTTTGCAGGCTTTACACGCCCGTGCAGTGGTCGTGATCGATGCACACGGTATAGTCAGATACACAGAGCTTGTAGCTGAACTCGCGAACGAACCGAATTATACGGAAGCACTTGCAGCATTGTAATTAATTTTCAGTTTATCCAGGTAACTGCACTAACCTGGAAATGATGGAATATAAACCCCTTCGCCTCTGTTGGAGGGATGTCAGAAATAACAAAAAAGCCGACTGTTTAGTCGGCTTTTTATATTTTATCTGCACAGGATCAGAAATCAAACGTTTCCATGAACTTCGTGGTGAAGTTTCCTTTGCGGAAGTCTTCATTGTCCATAAGCTTCTGATGGAACGGTATTGTTGTTTTTATACCCTCAATAATGTATTCATCAAGGGCGCGTTTCATTTTAAGTATTGCTTCTTCACGTGTTTGAGCTACAACGATCAGCTTACCGATCATTGAGTCATAATTTGGTGGAATAGTATAACCGGCATAAGCATGGGTGTCGATCCGAACACCATGTCCGCCTGGTGAATGGTAAGAGGTGATCTTTCCGGGAGAAGGTCGAAAATCGTTATACGGATCTTCCGCATTGATGCGGCACTGAATAGCATGCAGATGCGGATAATAGTTTTTTCCCGAGATCTTATCCCCTGCTGCGATCTTGATCTGTTCCTTGATCAGGTCATAATCGATTACTTCTTCCGTAATGGTATGTTCCACCTGTATACGCGTGTTCATCTCCATGAAATAGAAATCACGGTTCTTATCCACCAGGAACTCGACCGTACCAACACCTTCGTAGTTTACCGCCTTTGCTGCCTTGATCGCCGCCTCACCCATACGTTCACGCAGTTCTTCAGTCATGAACGGAGATGGTGTTTCTTCAACGAGCTTTTGGTGACGGCGCTGGATCGAACAGTCACGCTCTGACAAATGGCATGCGTTTCCGTATTGATCGCCCGCGATCTGGATCTCAATGTGACGTGGTTCCTCGATGTATTTCTCCATGTACACGCCATCATTTCCGAATGCTGCTGCTGCTTCCTGACGAGCGGAATCCCAGGCTGCTTCCAGATCTTCTTCTTTCCATACAATTCGCATCCCTTTACCTCCACCTCCGGCTGTTGCCTTTAGAATCACAGGATACTTTATCTCCTTCGCTGTTTTCTTCGCGTCAGCCATGTCCTTCAATAGCCCCTTTGATCCGGGAATACATGGAACTCCAGCAGCGATCATGGTTGCCTTTGCCGTAGCTTTATCCCCCATTGAGGCAATCTGATCAGGCAATGCTCCGATGAACTTGATACCGTGCTCCTGACACACCTTAGAGAACTTTTCGTTCTCAGAAAGGAATCCGTAACCTGGATGAATGGCGTCGGCATTGGTGATCTCAGCTGCTGCAATGATATTCGGAATGGATAGGTACGACTGCTTGGAAACAGCCGGTCCGATACAAACGGCTTCATCAGCAAAACGAACAGGAAGAGAATCCTTATCAGCTGTTGAATAAACTGCAACTGTCTTAATTCCCATCTCCTTGCAGGTACGAATCACGCGTAATGCGATCTCACCCCTGTTTGCGATCAATATTTTCTTGAACATAGTTTACAATTTGGAATTCAGAACTCGAAATTCAGAATTCAGAATGTATTATGCAGGTTCTACGAGGAAAAGTGGCTGATCGTATTCAACCGGAGAAGCATCATCCACAAGTACTTTCACGATCTTACCGGAAACTTCGGATTCGATCTCGTTGAAAAGCTTCATTGCTTCAATGATACAAATGGTACTTCCCGTGCTGATCGTATCACCAACATTTACAAAAGAATCCTTGTCCGGACCAGGAGAACGGTAGAAGGTTCCGATCATTGGTGATTTGATAGTGATCAACTTTGAGTCATCCGCAACCGGAGCCGGGGCTGGTGTGGCAGGGGCTGCCGGGGCTGGTGATGGTGACGGAGCACTAACAGCAACCGGCAAGGCAGCCGGTGCAGCTGCCTGAACGATGATCGGCTGATCGGCAGCTTTTAGCTTCGCTTCAGCTTTAATTGTGATCTTAAAATCTTTCTGTTCGATCTCGACTTCAGTAACACCTGATTTTGCTACAAATTTGATCAGGTCCTGTATTTCATTCAGATTCATAATCATCAGTTTTATCGCGTAAAAATAATTCTTTTATCCGTTGTAAGCCCATTTGAGATAAACCGCTCCCCACGTAAATCCACCACCAAATGCTGAGAGGATGATATTGTCGCCCTTCTTCAGCCTTTTCTCATAATCCCACAGACACAAAGGTAGTGTTCCCGCCGTAGTATTCCCGAATTTTTGGATGTTGATCATGACCTTATCGGTTGGAAGACCCATGCGTTCAGCTGTCGCGTCAATGATCCTCAAATTTGCCTGGTGGGGGACTAACCAGTCAACATCTTCACTGGTCAAGCCGTTCTTCTCCATGATTTCAGCAGATACTTCTGCCATATTCGTTACAGCAAATTTGAACACCTGCTTACCTTCCTGCTTTACGAAATGCATTCTTTTTTCAACAGTCTCATGAGAGGGAGGACATGCTGATCCGCCGGCAGGCTGCACCAGATACTGACGACCTGAACCATCGCTTCGGAGGATATAATCAAGCACACCAAAGCCTTCATCATTCGGCTCTAACAACACTGCGCCTGAACCGTCTCCAAAGATCACACACGTAGTACGATCTTGATAATCAATGATCGAAGACATTTTGTCAACACCGATCACCAGCACTTTTTTATGTCTGCCTGTTTCGATGAACTGAGCACCTGTGGAAAGAGCGTAAATGAACCCTGAGCACGCCGCATTGATATCAAAGCTCCAGGCATTCTTCATACCTACTTTATCACAAACTACGTTCGCCGTGCTTGGAAAAGGATAGTCAGGCGTTACCGTTGCCACGATGACCAGCTCAATGTCAAGAGGATCGATTCCTTTCTTTTCGAGCAATTTTGTAACTGCACCAGCAGCCATATCGGATGAGGCACCGTCCTTCATGATCCTTCGTTCCTTAATTCCGGTACGGGTTGTGATCCATTCATCAGTGGTATCAACGATCTTGGCAAGATCATCATTGGTCATCACTGTCTCCGGAAGGTAGCCCTGAACTCCGGTAATTGCTGCCGTAATCTTTCCCATATCAGTTAAATGCTTCATTAACACGCATGGCGAGGCCGGACTTGGCTACTTCATAAGCATGTTTTATCATATTCTTTACTGCAATATCATTGGAGATGCCATGCCCAATGATCACATTGCCTTTCACTCCAAGGATCGGCGTACCACCGTAATTCTCATAATTAAACCGGTCGAAATATTCGTCTGAGATGCCTCTTTTTTTCATTAGGGTATAGATCCCTTCAGCCTCTTTAAGCACGACATTTCCGGTAAATCCATCACAAACGATCACATCTGCCTTGCCCATGAAAAGATCACGGCCTTCCAGATTGCCAATAAAATGGATCTGATCCGATTCGGCCATCAGTCTGTGTGCCGCAAGTGTCAACAGATTTCCCTTTGACTCCTCTTCACCGATGTTCAACAATGCAACTCTCGGTTTCTCCACGCCATACACGTTTTGAGAATACAGTGAACCAAGCACCGCAAACTGATAAAGTACGTCGGCTTTACAATCTGCATTGGAACCTACATCGAGCAAAATAGTCTTCGACCCATCGATGGCAGGTAGTGTAGAGGTGATACATGGTCTGATGATTCCCGGGATCGTGTTGATCTTGTATATCGATCCGACAAGCATGGCGCCTGTATTACCGGTTGAGGCGAATACGTTGATCTCCTTGTTTGCGAGAAGATTGAATCCTACAGCTATACTGCTGTTCGGTTTCTGAGGAATAGCTCTGGTCGGGTGATCATGCATCGTGATGACATCCGGAGCATGTACGATCTCATACTCGGACGGATCTTCACCAAACGCCAAAAGGCCACGGGAGATCTGCTCTCCGTCGCCTAATAAAACCAGCCTAACGTCAGTTGGAAGTTCCTTCTTCGCGAGTACCGCACCTGATACATTAGCGTCAGGAGCGAAGTCGCCGCCCAGAATATCGATTCCAATCTTCATGAAAAAGAGCAGATTTTGCAGTAATTACACTGCAACTTCCTTCTCAGCGACTACTTTTCCTTTGTAATACAGTTTGCCTTCATGCCAGTATGCATGGTGGAAAAGGTGCGGCTGACCTGTAGTAGGGCATGTAGCGATGTTATGTGCAACTGCCTTGTCGTGAGTTCTTCTCTTATCACGGCGCGTTCTCGATATTTTTCGCTTAGGATGTGCCATTTTATTTTGTTTATATTAAGTACTAATTTAAATTTTTTAACGCTGACCATCTCGGGTCGATCGGATCATCATCGTCCTCATCATCTTCATCTTCCGACTCCTCATCCCAGTCATTGTCTTCCCAGTCCTCATCATCATCCGGATCCTCTTCCTCATCAGGTTGATGTGAATATTCCTTCAGCAATGCGATCATTTCTTCGTTGCATTCTCCCGTCGGATGAACCATTCTCACCGGAAGGGAAACTGTTATGAACTCATAGATCGGGTCCTGCAGATCGATCTCATAGGCATCAGGATGGAGCACTACCAACGTTTCATCATCTTCCTTGTCTAAACCGAATTTGAAGATCAGCTGATACGTTCCTTCTACAGGCACCTCGATCGGATCATTGCATCTATCACAGCTGGTATGCACATCGCCTTTGATCGTAAAAACACCGATCAGCATGGTCTCTTTTTTTTCGAGACTAAGGTGAACATGCACATTACCGCTGTGGATAATGGAATATTCCAGGTCATCAAAGAACTTATCCCCGATCTCAAAGTCAAACTCATGAATCCCGGTCTTCAGACCGATAAAAGGTATCACGTATGCTCTTTTCGACTTCAAGACGCCGGAAAATTGGAGGGCAAAGGTAGCAATTTCTCTGAAACCCTGCCAATTCAAGGTGATTTTTTCAGAAACAAAGTAAATTACTCAATCTCTGATCCTGATCTTTTTTTCTCTTTCGGTGCACTTTGCAACGGATTTGCAGTGATCTGTCGGATCCGCTTTCGGGTGCGGAAAATGTCCATGGCCAAGAATATGGCACTTCTCATGCTTAACGCGGAAGCTTTATCCTGACCAACAATATCATACGCTGTCCCGTGGTCAGGTGACGTTCGAACGATCGGTAAACCGGCTGTATAATTGACTCCTTCCTCAAAAGCAAGTGCCTTGAAAGCAGAAAGACCCTGATCGTGGTACATGGCAAGGACACCATCGTACTGATACCTGGAAGATGAACCAAAGAAACCGTCAGCCGGATATGGGCCGAATGCCAGAACATCCTGATTTCGTGCTGCATTGATGGCCGGCATGATCAGCTCCTGCTCCTCCGTTCCCATCTTCCCATTCTCGCCTGCATGCGGATTCAATCCAAGCACTGCAATTTTTGGACGGATGATGCCGAAATCTTTTTTCAGGCTTGCATCGAACATATTGATCTTCTTGAGGATCCCATCGCGCGTGAGGGAAGTACTCACATCCTTGAGCGCAATATGAGTTGTTACGAGTGCTACTCGGAGCGAGCTGGATACCATCACCATCAGTGCCTCATGCTCCCCCGCCAGATCAGCCAGGTATTCGGTATGCCCTGGAAACTGGAAGCCCGATTTGCCCATGGCATCTTTGGAGATCGGCGCTGTAACCAACACATCAATCTTCCCTGAAGCAAGCTCCTGGGTAGCCCTTTCCAATGCGAGAAAAGCGCATTTTCCTCCAATTTCGGTTGCCTGTCCTGAATCGAAATTCACCTCATCATTCCAACAGTTAACCACATTGATCTTGCGGTGCACGGCCTCTTCTACTGACTTACAGGACTGGTAAGTGAATTCCTGATCATTCAGGATCTTCTTGTAGTGTGCAAAAACCTTAGTCGAACCATAAATGATGGGTGTACAGTCCAATAGGATACGGTTATCACCAAGCGCCTTCATGATCACTTCAGGACCTATCCCGTTGATGTCTCCGATGGTGATCCCCACCCTGATCGGATTTGGATTGCCTGGTTCTCTCTCCTTTTCCTTTTCCATTTTATTTGAGTTTTTTCAAATAGGTATACAGCAATCTGACTCCAGTTCCCGTTCCGCCCTGGCCTTTATAATCCTGCTTCGTGTCAAGCCATGCCGGTCCTGCTATATCAAGGTGTATGTATGGATCTTTAACGAAATGCTCCAAGAATTTTCCTGCCGTTATCATGCCTGCATTCCCGGCGCCCAAATTATTGAGGTCAGCGATCGGTGATTTCATTTCCTCTGCATACTCATCCCAGAAAGGAAAACGAACGATCCGTTCATGACAGGTCTCGCCCGCTTTTTCAAGCTGTTGAAAGGTTTTGTCAGCAGCGTTTCCCATTGCTACGCATGCCTTATTACCGATCGCCCGCAGCGCCGCACCGGTCAAAGTAGCCACACTGATGACCAATTGAGGTTTGTACTTGCCAGAATATGCAAGTGCATCCGCAAGGATCATTCTGCCTTCAGCGTCGGTATTTCTGACCTCAACTGTGGTCCCATCGAACATGGTAATGATGTCACCCGGTGTGTAAGCATTCATCCCGGGTCGGTTATCGGTGGCCGGGATCAGCGCGATGACATGTACGTTCAGTTTTTGCAATGCAGTTAGAAATACAGCACCGGCAACAGCTGCAGCGCCAGCCATATCGCATTTCATTGAGTCCATTGAACCCGGCGTTGGCTTGAGACTCAGTCCGCCAGTGTCATACACCACTCCTTTACCAACAAGGACAACCGGCTTCTTATTTACCGGTTTCTCCGGCTTGTACTCCATGATCGTGAATGTCGGTGGGTCAATCGATCCTTTGTTCACTGCCAGCAAACCGCCCATTTTCAGCGATTCGATCTGTGTTTTACCGAGGGTTCTGACATTTATTCCTGCTGAATTGCCCACTGTACTGATCTCTTCTGCGAGTTTTTCGGCGTTCAGGTAGTTCACCGGTTCGTTAACCATGTCCCGTGCCCAAAAGACAGCCTTCACCGTTTGCTCCAGTTCGTGCGCTTTTTTCTTGGCTACACCGGGCGGAAGGAAGACCGTCTCCAAATGGACTTTGTCCTTTCCGAGATCTTTACGGTATTTGGAAAAACGATAGGCTGACAGCAGGATCCCCTCCGCAATGGACAGAACGGCCGCTTCATCGCCATCCAGAAAAAGCTCAGTAACCTTTTGACTCAGTGTGCCTAAAATTCGACTACCGGCAACACGCAATGCCTCCGAGCTCTGTTCTGCTTTCACGAAAAATACAAATCCTTCGGCAGAACGCAAGAAATCAAACGTCGCATCACTTTTGATGAACTCTTTCAAAAAGCCGGTATCTTCCGATGATAGTGCAGGATTGGCCTTGTACTTCTTGCCCACAAGCAAGACCGTGGACTTTCCCGTAATTCCCGAATGGTAGGAGAGCTGAATCATACCTTTGTTTTAGATGTCAAAGGTACGAACAAAACATCATCCGTATTAGTCGTTACCGGTTTATTATCCGTTTCCGAGTTCCGGTAAAAGACATTCTTTACGGCTCCGGTACTTCTTCATCAAAATTATTAAGGTTCACATCGTAGAACTCCTTATTCAGTGCTTTTCCCATCCGGTAATTGGTGATCACAATATCAATGAGTTTTTCACGGTATCTGATCTCTTCTTCCAGGTTCGGTAAATTGGGGTTGAGGCAAATATCACCCAGGTATTTGGTCTTCGAAAGGTCACCTCCCAACCATCGGCCATTACGTTTCCCGAGTACATATTCTCCCACCTGATTCAAATTACCGTATGGATCGTAATATTTCCATACACCCGAAGGAAGACCGTTTTTCATCGTTCCCTCGCTTTGCAGCACCCCATTATCATAGTAGTTCTTGACGTATCCGTTCTTTCTTCCAACACTATCCGAAGCCTCCCAGATCGTCATGAACTGACGGATCTCGTAGTGATCAGAATGCGAGCAGTCGTATTTCTCAAACTTTTCGATGATGTAGCTTTCACTCAGCTTGTTACCCTGCGCATCATAGTCCGTCAAAATACCCTTGGATCGGAACTGAATAGTGTCATTGACTTTAACAATGGTATCAAAATAGTCAGCCTCATAAAGGAGCTCGCCTTCGTAACTGCGGAATTTCCAACATCCCACCTTTTTACCTGCAGATATGCCTCCATCCCGGGCTACAGAGTCATTCGGATAGTATTTTGTCATGTGGTAATCAATTCCCGTTTTTTCGATCAGACTCGGACGACCGTAATAGGGCAATTCAAGGTACTCCTGGCCAATTCCCAGATCGTACAGCACCTTTTCGAGCGACTGCGTAGATGTAATATCGGAAGGTTCAAAGACGATCGAATCCCTCCAATCGAAAAGATAACGGACACTGAGCTCATTTTCTTCCCAGATCTTTTCCTCTACGGGGTAGGAATACTGGAATTTGACATAGTGGTACTTGAATCCCAGCGTATCAAAGGCTTCATAGTCATCGATCGGTTCTCCGTTCAGGAAAAAGCCCTTTTTCGCCAATTGGCCGTTGATGTGATATGATCGGGACTCACCCTGCAGCATTCCGTTTTGAAAATTAAGGTCGAAAAGGAGCATGGAATCTTGAGCAGGTAATGTAAGCCATGTTCGCACATATCCGTCCAGCATACCCTCACTGTAATTCAACTCGGTATGCGCCAGATCGTTTCGCTCAAAAGACCGCCCTTCCTCAAAACCATCCTTGTACTGAACGGTTGCAACTATTTCTCCAGCCCAATTGAAATCGACTGTAGGACCGTTGGGAATCCCATTCTTGTACTCTGCTGTGCGACTCAAGTGGTAAGTAATTTTCTTCGGAAAGGTAACTCCCGGCTCTTGACTCATGTAGTCATACGGTTCCTGAGGGTATGCATAATTGTAGAATTTCAGCACACCATTGATCTCTCCATTCAGGAAAGGTATCTCGCAGTAGATTTTTCCTTTTTGGTCCTTTACCTGCCACATACCGTCGGGCTTCCCATTCACAAAACGACCTTTCATCTGTTTTGGCATTGGATAAAAATCAGCCCTTCGATTTACATAACCCAAATCGTAGGGGTACTCTATGAACTGAAAGAAGAAACTCCCAAAAAGATTATTGTAAATGGTGGACGAGAAATCTTCATCCGTTTCAGAAGCATCAATGATACTGAGGATCTCCTCACTCCTTGCTTTTCCCGTCTGACGGTATCGATCAATATCTTTCCTTAGTCGTCTTGTTGTACGCCAGTTATTCGTTCCCATGCAAGAAAGTTTAACACCCCCTTTATCAGCATTAATTCCAAAGCTGCCCTCGCCGAAGGCTATGGAAACATTCCCGCTGAAAGGCGTTCCAGAAAATTTAAGGACATGGTCCTCATTCAACTCGAAGGATTCATCGAAGCTGTTCACATATCTCTGAGGAACCGAGTCCCTTCCAAAATCCGACATAAAGGATGCTGAGCTGCTCGTCTCGAGTTGCAGATTACCTGCAGTGTACTTTTTCCATCCCGTCCAGCTTTCAAAATTCTCAGCAAACAGTATTTCGGCTTTTAGCGTGGGATTGCCCATCACGGAGTACAACTCAAAATCCAGTTTTCGATCTTTAGGTGAATAGCTGCGTGAATAGAGCAAGGAGGTATCGCCAACGTACCATGACCGGAAAATGACCAGAGAATCGGAAAGCTCATTGGAAAGGGTATCGAGCTTATCGTAGAAGAAGTACTTGTCCTCAGCGCTACGCAGCTCCGCAGCAAAACCGTCTATTTCGATGCGCTGACTCGTCGTTGGTTCGAAGTTAACTCGCAGGAAATGTCCGCTCGAGTCAAAAACGATCTGTTTGAACAGCAAACCTGAATAATCGTAGATCGTTCGGGTATATTGTGCTGAATCCTGATCGAAACTTACCACGTCGTATGGCTTACCGTTATCCCAATAAATAGTGTCCTCCTCGACTAAATTACCATCCACGAATTCGTAACGCATCATTAATTTTCCATTCGGATAACGCCGCTCGTAAACACCGGAAAAATTAAAAATAAGACCCAAACTATCGATCAGGTCAGAATAACTCTCTACTTCACCGGTTTCATAGTTCATGCGCATACGCTCATAGCTGACATCTTGGTACTCGTCTTCGTAATATTCCTCTTCGATTGCTCTTTCCTCGCCTCCTTCGTAGGTGGAAATCTGTTCTTCCTCCATCTCAAGGGCTTCGTCCACGGCCTCATCTTCATTCAGTCTGTATAACCCATTAAAATCAATATATGGGGTGTATTTTGCTTCAAAATCGAAGTTCTCATCATAGAAATACTCCAAATTAGGGATGAGCGTGTTCCGCACTAAAGGCCTTTTTACCGGAATATTTTTCTCGTCGTGACTATAGCGAAAAGTCACTACGGCATTTTCACGATTGCGTTTTCTTTTCAGACCGACGGTTGTGTATCCGATTTCTCTCTCGAGCCATTCGCCAACCATTTCATTGTCTTTAAAGTTTCCTTCTTCAACGGGGTAAGCCGAATTCTCAAATCGTCGGTAAGGACCCTCGAAGATGCCTTTCGTATAGTTGATGTATTCCGTGGTAGTATCCAACTCCGGATAGCCTAATGCAACGTAATGCATTGCATTGTAGCGACTCATGGAATATTCGGTATGACGCGACTGCAGCATCCATTCACCCACTTTCTGTCCCTTGGAGAACATTCCTTTTTTCAGGGTATCCCCCTCAACCGATAACCAAACAGCCGGTCCTTCGAGCATGTTATCCTTGATGAAGAAGACACCGGAAACCCTGTCACCAATCTGTGTTGTTCGGCCACTGGAACCTATCAACGCAAACGTATCGAAGAACTGCACGTATTTGCCGTCAGGTATCGGATCCAGCGTGGGAACGATATCCTTATCCATCGTATATCGCTTCTCGAGCAGGGGGTATGGATTCTTCCTGATCGCCTGCTTGAACTTTCGCGATCTCAAATAACGGTCTTCTGTCATCCGGTTCTCCCTGTCGATGTCCTTCAAAAACTTTTTGTACGCCTTGAATCCCTCGCTGTCAAAGACACCCCCATTCATGAGCATGAAGGAAGACTTCGAATACATATCTGCGCCAAAGCCCTTGCGCATACCATTGAAATAGGCATTATGGTAGTTGACTTCTGTCCGGTACGGATACACGTACATGTCTTCACCAAAAACAGCAGCCTGCGAGACCTTTTGTGCAGACGTGTTCAGTGCAAAAGTCATTGCCAATACGGTGAGTGTTAGCACTAAACTACGGCTGGTCCTGATAATATTCATACGTGTACTTTTCAATGGAAACTATATGGTGAGCCCCTTGCTGATGCTTATTCAGACGCTCAAGCTTTGCCGGGAGATTCCTGCTGTTAAATGTAAATTTTGATTGCGTTGCTGTGAGAAATGTTTTCCCGGAGAACGTTGAATCGATGTATCCGGTACAGTTGCCTTTTTTATCGTATTGAATTGTTCTGGTGATATCAAAGGGGTATTCATTTCTCGTGAATGAGTGAAGCATATCACCATTGTTCTGGTAGCTGTAAAGTTGAACATTTCGTTCGTGAACTTTATTCTTGACCTGGTACTGCTTGTGGGGTTTGAATGGTGTCCCGAGAATAACGAGGTCATTTGGCCCCGGTGAAAGGACAGAATCTACAGACAATGGGCCGAAATCCTTTTCATTCAACATGTAGTGGAAAACGAGTCCTTTAGTCTCATCTTTGAATGACAGGTGTTTTCTGCTTTCACCTTTACGATCGAGCAGTACAAATGGCAACTCGGAATAGGTCAATCCACCTGTATCCGGCATGCGCACTGTTTTTTGCACGGAACGATAATATCCGTACTGATCAGATTCACCGCTGTAACAGAAGCTGACCTCACTGATCTTTTGTCTATCGTAGTAAAAATCTATGCGAACTGAGTCGATCTTCCCTCCCCGATTGAAGAAATAATCACGGACCTCGCGGAGTTCAGGCGCTTCTCGGCCACTTCCTGAGCTTGCATTCAGCGAGCTGTGGTACATGTTCCGGGTAATACGAAACAACTTGCTTTTCGCAACTTCAGACTGAAGAAACCAAAAAGGAAAGGACATTAAATTTTCACTTTGCGTAAAAAAATGCTGCATGTTGAACAAGAAAGGCGCATTAATGTCAGGTTTATTCGAGTTCTTATTGATCTGCTCCGGGTTATTGCACGAAGAAACCAGTATAATTAGGAATACAGAGCAAACCATGCGCTTCATCGGTGGTTAAATTACGAAAAATACTGCTGAGCGAAATGATTACTTGACATGGACCATTAAATTGGCGTAATTTTGACAAATGCAGGCAGAAAGACCGATCACCGATTGGCTCCCGTTAACAATGAAGGAGGTTCAAAAGCGCGGCTGGGACGAGCTGGACGTGATCATAGTGTCCGGAGATGCCTATGTCGACCATCCATCCTTTGGAACCGCAGTGATCGGAAGGATCATTGAAGATGAAGGATTCAAAGTGGGAATTATTGCCCAACCCAACTGGAAAGACGACTTGCGCGATTTCCGAAAATTCGGCAAACCAAAGTATTTTTTCGGTGTTACTGCAGGCTGTATGGATTCCATGGTCAATCATTACACCGCCAATAAACGGCTGCGCTCGACAGATGCTTACACACCCGGAGGGGCAGCTGGATTCAGACCGGATTATGCCTCAACCGTCTACACGAAGATCCTCAAAGAATTGTATCCGGATGTTCCCGTTCTATTGGGAGGAATTGAGGCCTCGCTGCGGAGAGTGACCCATTATGACTACTGGAGCGATAAACTCATGCCCTCCATTCTGGTCGATTCGGGAGCAGATATGCTCGTCTATGGCATGGGTGATCAGCCCTTGAGGGACATGCTCAAGCTACTCAAGAAAGGGGTCCCCTTCAGTAACTTAAAAACAGTGAACCAGGTAGCTTTTCTTCAACCTCGATCAACAGAGCTGCCGAAGAACAAACGATGGGAAACCGTTGAATTGGCCAGTCATGAGGAATGCCTGAACGATAAGATCAAGTATGCCGCAAACTTCAAGATCGTCGAGGTAGAATCCAACAAATGGCAAGCTGACAGAATCATCCAAAACGTTGATGATCAAGTACTCGTGATCAATCCGCCGTACAAAACGATGACGGAATCGGAAATCGACCGGTCTTTTGATCTTCCTTACACGCGTCTTCCGCATCCGAAGTACAAGAAGAGAGGTACTATACCGGCGTATGAGATGATCCGATTTTCTGTAAACATGCACCGTGGGTGCTTCGGTGGCTGCAGCTTCTGCACCATCTCGGCACACCAGGGTAAGTTCATTGCATCGCGCAGTGAGAAATCGATCCTTCATGAATTGGAAGAAGTCGTTAACCATCCTGAGTTCAGGGGCTATATTTCCGATCTTGGCGGACCGTCGGCCAACATGTACAAGATGAAGGGAAAGGATGAGTCGATCTGCGCAAAATGTACTTCACCGAGCTGCATTCATCCCGTGATCTGCTCCAATTTAGACACCTCCCATAAACCCCTGACAGAGCTCTACCGAAAAGTAGATGAACATCCGAAAGTCAAAAAGGCATTTGTTGGTTCAGGGATCCGTTATGACCTTCTGGTGGATGATTTCAATAAGAACAATGACGATGGGAACCACGACGAATACATCGAGCAAGTGATCACACGGCATGTCAGCGGAAGGCTCAAGGTGGCACCGGAACATACTTCAGATGCTACCTTGCGCGTGATGCGCAAACCATCATTCAAGTATTTTCACAAGTTCAAAGAAAAATACGACAAGATATCGGCGAAGCATGGACTGCACCAGCAGTTGATTCCGTATTTTATTTCCTCTCATCCGGGCTGTGAAGAGGAGGACATGGCCAACCTCGCGGCAGAAACAAAAGATATGGGCTTCAAGCTGGAGCAAGTTCAAGATTTCACACCTACTCCGATGACCGTTGCCGAAGTGATATATTACACTGGGGTGCATCCTTACACCTTGAAACCGATTAAGACGGTGAAATCCAAACAGGAAAAACTCGACCAAAACCGCTTTTTCTTCTGGTACAAGAAAGAAAATCAGGACTGGATCCGACAAAAGCTGACCAAAGCGAAGCGACCGGACCTGATCGAGAAGCTACTGGAGGAGAATAGTCAAAAACAGGATCGTTCCGTTCCAAAGTGGCTGGAAAACAGAAGAAAGAAGAGTTAAAACAGATTGGTAATTGATCTTCCATTTCGTAGGAGAATTCAAAATCCCCTTATAAAATTGGCCGAGTCCTGAGATCCTTGTAAAAGGATGTGCTCAAATGAAAGAGTAACAACTCCAACCTACGGTAAAGCCATTGTTAAATTTAAAATTCAAACTATTTAGACCTTTGGATTCGCAATCCGCAAAAATGCTTTCCAGATAGCAGTTTATCGAGAAGGGGTTCTTTATCGAAACTTGTGAAAGAACAAAAAAAGGGAGCCCGAAAGCTCCCCACACAAAATTCGATTGATGAAGTTTTACGCTTCTTCCTCTTCTTCGTCATCAGCATCTGCTCCCTTAACAGCTCCACGCGCCATTTTCACAGATACCACTACGGCATTCGCCGGATCAAGGAACTTCACTCCCGGGATCTCGATATCCTTCACGCGAATTGCGTGTCCGATTCTCAATTTTGTAACATCGAGAATGATTGCGTCTGGAAGATCCTTTGCCAGTCCTACACATCGTAAATTACGGAATACCTGAAGCAACTTACCTCCGGCCATTACACCACGGGAAGAACCCGTAATTCTTACGGGAAGACCAACTGTGATCGGCTTCGCAT
>Ga0315902_10004583_pt1 | contig 19877 bp, 16 predicted proteins | sample LakEriMetagenome_9_FD_203523 | JGI IMG/M metagenome (GOLD analysis project Ga0315902, IMG submission 203523) | Freshwater fungal communities from buoy surface, Lake Erie, Ohio, United States - Buoy 12 MA117 | ecosystem: Environmental > Aquatic > Freshwater > Lake > Lake biofilm | place: USA... | reverse complement strand
TCAGATCTATCAAAAGCTTTCGATGGTGTTGAAATTCAGTGGGTTGACCCAGCGGTAAATGATGGAGAAACCGGACTTGTAGCTGTTCACCTAGCAACGCCTAATGGCGTTGTACGCTTGGACTAGTGATCAAGACGCACACTACCTTTGCTCAGTAGGTAGAGTGGAAATTCATCTTCATTTTTATCAAATAGTTAAAGTTAACTTCTATTTGACATACACAATTATTTTTTTGCTAATTGGGAATTAGTACCAAGTGTGAAATACTTTACTTGTGAAACGTAGCCTAGCTAGCTTTGATGTGGTAATTGTCGGCTCGGGTTTCTTTGGATTAACTATGGCGCACCAAATTGCCACAGAATCTGACAAAAAAGTGGTTGTAATTGAGAAGAGGGATCACATCGGCGGAAATTCCCATTCAGAAAATTATGGTTCCTCTGGTATAGAAGTCCACAAATACGGGTCGCACCTGTTCCACACCTCTTCGTTGGAAGTATGGCAATTTATAAATCAATTCTCTTCTTTTAATGAGTATACACACCAAGTAAAATCTCTTTATAGAGGTGAGTATTTCGATATTCCTATAAATTTACACACGCTTTCCCAGTTCTTTCATAGACCTTTCTCGCCATCTGAAGCAAGAGATTTTATGAAAAGCCAAAAGAATAATTTCTCAGCTCAAAAAGCTCTAACTTTCGAGGATCACGCAATCCAGACAGTGGGGTTGGACTTATATGAAGCATTTTATAAGGGCTATACAAAGAAGCAATGGCAGTTAGATCCATCCTTACTTCCCGGAGAAATATTCAGCAGAATTCCGATACGACTCAATTTTGATTCCAGATATTTTGATGATACTTTCCAAGGACTACCAATTCTCGGCTATCACAAGGTGTTTGAAAAAATGATAGAAAACCCAAGTATAGAAGTACTGACAGGAACAGACTTTTTTCAATTGGGTTTCACGCGCGGAGAAGAACAATTAGTAGTTTTCACTGGGCCAATTGATCGCTACTTTAACTATCGACTGGGGTTGCTAAATTGGCGAACATTAGATTTTGAGTGGTCTATTGAAAATACCAACGATTTTCAAGGAAATTCAGTAATTAACTACCCAGAGGAGCAATATCCTTTTACTAGAATTCACGAATTTAAGCATCTCCACCCAGAAAGAGTAGAAAAAATGAAAAGCAATCAAACTGTAATTGCAAAAGAATTTTCGCGCTTTGCAGATGTTGGCGATGAGCCTTTCTATCCTGTTAATTCTCCCAGAGATAAAATTCTCTTACGAGGTTATAGAGATTTAGCAAAACGAGAAAAAGGAGTATTCTTTGGAGGGAGATTAGGTAGGTATCAGTATCTTGATATGCATATGGCAATAGCTGCTGCGCTTAGTTTATTTGATAAAATTAACGAAGCATGAGTAGTCAACTTCCTGTAAATTGCCTAACGAATTCACGGACCTCTCTATAAAAAAATTCCTTCTCTTTAGATACCGATTCTCGAAATAGCGTTTGCATTTTGAAGTTTTCTAATTTCCCCAACTTGAGTACTTTTAGTACACTCTGTGCAGCTTCAACAGGGCTTATGACATCCAATTGCAATTTATACTGGCTTGGGACCGGGAAATCCTCGGCATTAAAACCTGCACCCAAGGTTGTTATCATTATTGGGCAACCTGCCATTATGGCTTCGCGGGGTAATCGATCCTTTCCAGGCAAATTTCCAAGATCTAAGTATAAGTCGACCTTATTAAGGATATCCTGAACTTGGTTATCAGAGAATCCCTGTAAAGGAATAAATTTTACACTGGGATCTAAAAATCTTTTTATATTTAGGATGTTGGCTAAACCTTTACGTGGATTATAAGCAACAATAAATGCTCGGTCATCGTAGTCAATTTTAACTATTTGAGATTCTTGGATTGGCAATCTAGTGATCTCATGAGTGTAATCACTTACCATTAAACCTTTCAGCTGATATTCTCTACCAACATACTCCTTTGCGTAATTGGATTGAAAAATGTGTAGGACTTCGCTCAATTTAATCTGAGAGCTAAGGAGTTTGTACAGAATGTTAGTTAGACGTAAAGCCATTAGGTAGCTCCCGTATCTAAGATAACTCAGGATACTAAGATGTCTTCTGAAATGAAGTGTCTCCCCAATATCTTTTGAATCGGGATATTCAGACCAAATTTTTTTATTTGAAGATTTCCATTTTTTTTCGTTAAAAAAAGGACTATTGTCGACAGACAGCCACCAGAATACTATCGAGTCAGCACGTCTGGATACATAGTAGGGAATCCTTGATAAGAACTCGGGAACAACAACTACATCTCCACGCTTTAAACTCCACCACTGAATAAATTTGGGGCGATATATGTTGTATTCCAGGATAGTCTTTTTTCTACCCGTTCCCCAGGTGGCTAACAAATAACATTCAAATCCAAGATCTTTTAGGGCATGATTTAGCTGATGAATCGCTTCTGGACCTCCCGTTTTTACTCCTTTAGGAACATACAGTATAAAACGCATGACTAATGTTAGCAAAAAGTTCGAATCATAAAGCTATAAGTGTCAGTGCAAATTCCGTATGGAATTTAAGCTTAGAATGAGTTCAGTTTTGAATAGTCAAGATAAAGGGTGTTAAATACAAAATGGTTGACTCGATTATCTAGAAATAACAGTGCATACTCTTTTTAGGTAGAGAACTCTCGGCCCAATGGAAAGCAATGGGGGCTCTATCTCAAAAGAGGAGGGTTCAAGGTTCCATGAGAGGAAAATTAAATTGTCCTCTCCCAGAATTGGGATAGTTAGACATGTCCGACTGTTTCAAGGTGGGAATATTTAGCTCACATAATCTGATCAGCTCACAGTCATGCGACACGGACAACAGACTGTAACTATATATTAAGAACGATAACAATAAGTTTCTGGAATCTAAAAGTACCTAGTAAGGGACTTTCTCCAGCCATCCCTCGTAATTCCGAATTTTAATCAGAATGCTTGTTAGTTAGGATTACAGTGAAGGCAGTAATATTATTTTTCGTAGAGAGATAGTATTAAAGCTAACTTACGAAATCAAAAAGCCATTAGGTTTTTCATCAACTAATGGTCTTAGCGTTGGGTAAACTCAAGAGATATTTTGAAAATTATAATTGGCCATATTCACAGACAAGGCAAAATCAGTAAGAGCCCTAAATTCAATTATCACGGCATAGATGCTCCTCCAAACATTAAATTGTCGTCCTTACCTTTCTTCAAATATTAGAACGCAATTAATTTCCGCTAGACTTGGGGGGGTGTTTAAGTTCATACGCCGCCCTAGCTCAGTTGGTAGAGCGTCGCTCTCGTAAAGCGAAGGTCATGGGTTCGAATCCCGTGGGTGGCTCCATAAAATAAGTGGAAAGGGATGAAATTTAACGAGAGTTTAAACGCGCAATTCACCAATTAGTAACTGGCGCATTCATTTAGTTGTACCCTTCAAAACCTCTTGTTTTCGGCGAAACAAGCATTCCTGGCGCCGGATAGGTATGTGGTTTGGACTATACTTATCGTTGTTGGGATACATCATACGTAGTATCAAATCAATTCTATAGAGTTTGAAGTAATTAGTAGAAAGAGAACTTGTAGGTGTATGAAAAAGTCAATAGCAGTTATTGCGCCAGTTTTTAATGAAGAAGAGAGCATTCACGAATTTATTCAGCAGATAACGGAAGTATTTGATAGTAATCAAGACTTCTCATGGCGTTTGCTTTTGGTAGAAAACGGATCCACAGATAAGTCTTGGAATCTAATTAATGTGACTCGCCAAGCCAGAAACGATATTGATGTAATTAGACTTTCTAGAAATTTTGGCATGGACGGTGGCCTCGCTGCAGGTCTTAGATTTGTAAATGAAGATGCAGTTATTTTGATGGCGTCAGACCTGCAAGACCCACCTCAAGCAATTCCCTTATTTGTGAGAAAATGGGAAGAAGGCTTTGACAACGTTTTCGCAATCGTAAGCAAGCGACCTGGCGTTTCTTTGCTACGTAGAGTTAACTCTCAAATCTTTTATCTAATTGCCAATAAAATGACAGGAAATTTGATTCCAAAGAATGTAAGTGATTTCAGGCTTTTATCAAAACGCTGTTACCAACAGTTAATACGTCTGGAAGAGGTCAACCCCGTGCTTCGTGGCTTGATAGCTTGGATTGGGTTCGAATCTACCGGAATTCGTGTCGAGAGAGCTCCAAGATTTGGGGGGAGGAGTAAAGCGTACTCATGGACAGTTTTTGGCCTGGGAATTCGGGCGATCCTGGCGCACTCTTTAATTCCCTTACGTTTAATATCTTTACTGGGGGCATTCTTGAGTATTGGGGCTTTTATGACACTAATTTTTACAACAGTCCTATTTTTAACTTCTGGCGTGCCTTTTCCTGGGTTTGGAACCCTATTGACTGTACTTATTTTTATGTTTGGACTACTTTTCTCAATGCTAGGCGTAATCGCAGAATATGTGGGGATGACCTATAAAGAGGTTTTAAAACGTCCTAACTTTATAGTGAAAGAAACTTACTTTAATACTGATTGAGCAATAAACTTTGCTACCTCTATAACCATATCCTCTTGGCCTGCGACTACTTTCCTTCTTCCAAGTTCGTCTATTAGTTTAAATGGTGAAATATTAAACTCTTTTGCAATTCTCTGTATTGGTTTTAGATATCCTGAAAAAAGACCAGCTCTTCCCGTAGCTATCGTAAGACTATTGCTTACGGGAGTGATTACAAAAGATTCTAAAGCTTTTTCTGCTACCTCAAAATACTTAAATCCTTCGAAATCAATAAACTTCGAGTCATAAAGAAGTGGAATTAAGAGTTCAATTTGTGCATTTCCAGCCCCAGCCCCAAATCCTGCAATACATGCATCTACAATTCGAGCTCCTGCTTCAACCGCAACAAGCGTATTAGCGATTGCGCACCCTAAATTATTGTGAGCATGTATCCCAGCGGGGATATCTAACGCATCTTGTAGTATTTTAAAACGTTCATTGATTTCAACCGGTAATAGTGCGCCAGCTGAATCCATCAACATTATTGCTTCCGCTCCTGCTTCTTGCATGAGTTTTGCTTCTTTAAGGAATTCAATGGGCGATGTCATATGGCTCATCATCAATACACCAACCGCATGTCTCTCTTGCTCACGAACATATTCAAGATACCTAAGCGTTGTGTTTGCCTCAGTACAATGAGAGGCTATTCGGAAGATATCAACTCCCATTTCAATTGCTCGATTAATGTCCCGGCCGATGCTGGCGATACCTGGCATTACATGAACAGAAAGCGAAGCGCGCTTCAGTGAACTACGAGCTGAAGTTAACGCAATTTCATCGGAAACAACAGCCTTGCCGATATGAAAGGAGCTAGCACCCAGCCCGTTTCCGTGACCAACTTCAACCCAATCAGCGCCAGCCGAGTCTGCCCATCCAGTGTATTTTCGAATGTTATCTTCTGTTATACCGTGTGAAACTGCATGATTTCCATCACGAAGAGTTACATCTGAAATCAAAACACGTTTTGAATATTTCTGTATCATCATGACGAGCGCTCAATACTTTGTGAGATATCTTCTCCAGCCTGAACGGCAGCTAAAGTTATAATGTCTAAGTTTCCAGAATAGGTAGGTAAATAGTCTCCAGATCCTAATACTTCAACAGAAAAGTGAATTGTATCAAAATCAATAAATGTGGGTGTTGCAATTAGTTTTAAGTTTGGAATGGTTACATTCAATTGCTTTATTCTTTGATTTACAACATCTTGCACACTTTCCTCTACCAGATCTAAACCCGAAACATAAATACTGGTATGCATCACGATTTCAGGGATTGCAGGGTTGATCACCAACATAACTTTTACCTCGTTTACTCCCGTCTCTTCGCAAATTGCACGCTCTGTATTAGCGATGTATTCATCAAGATTTTCTCTTGTTGCCAAGCCGGCAGAGTTTGAAGCAATTGTGCTAACTACTTCGACTGAGTTGATTTTAAAATTTGAACAAAGAGTATATAATAAAGGTATTGATGTTTGCCCCCCGCAAGTGACCATATTCAAATGAGAATTTGCATGAATAATTTTTCGGTTATTTGTGACACTTGGAATATAAAAACTTCCCAAAGGTGCAGGTGTTAGATTTACAAGTGCAACGTTCTCATTTTGCAAGGCATTTGCAATCAGAATGTGTTCTGAAGCTGAGGTAGCATCAAATACTAGGTCAATATTCGCAATATTTGCCATGAGCCCTTCTAGGCCATTGGGGCTAGTCTGGATCCCCATTTTATCTGCCCGCACTAAGCCTGGAGAATCAAAACGTCTCCCGACCATCAATGTACACTTAAGGTGCTTGCTTCGGCGTACTTTGTAAAGAAGATCTGTGCCAATGTTGCCAGAACCTATAATGGCAACACGCAAACGCTTTCCCGTTTCCAAAAAACCCTCCCCGCACGCTTAATTGCGAAATTCTACTAACTTTTCTCTGTTTATGAACAAAAATGAGATAAAGTCTTGGGTATTCAACTAGTCGATGGGATAACAATGATTAAACAAGCGAATCTCACAAATATACCCGTTGTGATACTTGCGGGGGGCTTAGGGACACGGCTTAGAGAAGAGACTGAATTTAAGCCCAAACCCATGGTAGAAATCGGCGACCGACCCATACTTTGGCACATTATGAAATACTTTAGTAGTTACGGAATTAAGGATTTTATCATATGCCTTGGATACCGTGGAGATGTCATTAGGGATTACTTTCTTAGTTACCAGACAAGAAACATCAATTTATCCTTACGTCTAGGGCAAGAACCTAAAACTAATTTTCTAGATAAGCATGACGAAAACGATTGGAAAGTTACTCTCATCGAAACTGGCAAGTTAAGCAGCACTGGAAGTCGTTTAAAGCAGGTTCAAGACTTCATTGGTGACCGTACTTTCATGTGCACCTATGGTGATGGATTATCCAGTGTTAATTTAGAGGAATTAGTTTCGTTTCACAGGTCACACTCTGGAATTGCAACACTGTCTGCAGTTCACCCAACAAGTCGGTTTGGTGTTGTTGATTTAAGGGATGATGGGAAGATTCAAGAGTTTCTGGAAAAGCCCATTGTGGATGACTGGGTAAATGGCGGGTATTTTGTGCTTGAACCATCGATATTCGACTTCATTACTGATGATGGGCCATTTGAAGAGACTCCATTGAAATCTCTGGCAAAGTCTAACAATCTGTTTGCATATCGTCATGACGGATTCTGGCAGCCAATGGATACATATCGTGAGTATCTCGAATTGAACGCACGGTGGACGTCAAATGATGCCCCTTGGCGTCGTTGGTGAGTTAATCTATGAAGCACGAATTGGGCATTTGGAATATATTGGCGGATCAAAATTCAACTTCTCAGCTAGCTGACTACTTTGATTTTATTTACCTCGACCTGGAGCACGGCTTTCGCTCGATAGATGACATTCTCGCAACCGTAAGATTCTACAATTCTAATCAGGTGGATTTTTCTGTAAGGGTACGGAGGTTTGATGACCCAATCATTCAAACTCTTTTAGATGCCGGTGTCCGCAAGTTTGTGCTGCCACAGCTTCGTTCAATGAATGAGTTTATGACCTTTAAACGTAGCCTTCAGTTTCCCCCTAATGGAACGCGTGGGCTCCATCCAAAATCTATACTTAAGATGAATACCCCCAAAGATGAGAGTGTTGCTATCACTGTCATAATTGAGACACAAGAAGCATTAGCAATCCTTGAAGAGATAGCAAATGATAATTTGGTTACTGATCTATATTTAGGAGTTTTTGATTTATCTATGGAGATCGGCGTCCAAGGTGGCCCCTTTTCACCTGATCTTGATACATATTTCGTACAAATAAATAATGTCTGCAAAAAATATAACAAGAATTTTGTAGCGATGCTTCCCGAGATTACCGACCTCTCTTTTGCTACTAAGTATTCATTAAGTAGGGTCGTAGTCGGAATTGATTCTATGTTAATTCGCACCCTATTGCTTCAATTGACTTCAAATTTGCGTGTAGATCAAAATGACAGATAGAAGTCGCGTAGCAGACTATGTAGTTAACCGATTAATTGAATCGGGAGTTGACCATTTTTTTATTGTAGTTGGTGGGAATGCTATGTATCTTGATGATGCAATCAGAGTAAGCAATGTTCCATACACTGCATTTCATAATGAGCAAGCAGCGACTATGGCGGCCGAAGCTTATTCTCGAGTCACAGGAAAACTTGCTTGTGTTGTTGTAACAAGTGGTCCTGGAGCTACAAATGTCATAACAGGTGTAGCGGGTGCCTTTTATGATTCAGTGCCGCTTATCATAATTTGTGGAAACGCGAAAAGTTCCGATCTCTGCACTCCAGAAATGCCTAGAGGTGTCCGTCAAGTGGGCACTTTTGAACTTCCTATTCATGAAATTTGTGCGCCCATAACAAAGTATTCAGAGTTGATTACTTCAAGGGGTCAGGTAGAAGAAGTTCTTAATGCCGCAATAAGTAACTGTTTGCAGGACAGACCTGGCCCATCATTGATTAATTTCCCTATCGATATTCAAGGTGAGCAAATGATAGATCCGTTGACTTCAACCGAAGTATCTTATGGGGCCACCGACGTCCAACCCATAAATCAGACTGACTTAAATAATTTGATTTCAGAATTAGATTTTTGTTTACGCCCTTCAGTTCTAATCGGACATGGCGTTCGAGTGTCTCAAAGATCAGATAAGTTACTTAATATAATTAAAAAATTCAATGTTCCTATTTTTACAACTCAGTTAGCAAAAGATTTTGTATCCTACGAGGATGATTTGTTCATAGGGCATGTTGGCGTGCGTGGCGATAGACCGGGCAATATGGGAATTTATAATTCTGACTTTATACTGTGTATTGGAACTAGCCTTCATCAACAGAATATTGGCTACGAGCCTCAACTTTTTGTGCCGAATGCCAAGAAGTTCATCTTGGAAATGGATAAGTCAGTCTCTGGAAAAAAACTTCCTATCGAAGCTAAATATCTTGATATTTCAATTGATAGCTTCATAAACTTATGTGAAGACCTAGAGATAAATTATTGTAATTCAAATGATTCATGGTTACAGGATTTACGTGCTCTAAAACACAAGTATGCTGTAGCTAAGGAGCCGCACGACTTTTCAACTCCAGAAATAAATATGTACGAGTTTGTTGACGTGCTTTCTGCGAATCTAGAAGGTAACGAGACGATAATTACGGATGCTGGCTTGTGTTTTTATATCATGGGCCAGGCTTTCAAGTTGAAGAAAGGTCAAAGGTATATTGTCTCTGGGGGATTGGGATCTATGGGCTATGCACTCCCAGCCTCAATTGGTGCAAGTTTGGCCACGGATTATCCGGTAATTGCTGTAACTGGAGATGGATCGATGCAGATGAACGTCCAGGAGTTAGCGACTTTGAGTTTGCTTGGTACTAAGACCAAGATTTTCATTATTAACAATGGAGGCTATGCATCCCTGAGAAATACTCAACGCTCATTTTTTGGACCGGACTTTATTGGAACATCTGAAACGTCTGGTCTGTCTATGCCGAATTGGAAGTTGATTTCTTCTGCCTATGGAATTGACTATCGGGCGATATCAAAAGCATCAGACCTTAATAGTAGCCTAAATGAAATTATGGAAAATTCGAAAACGCAAATTATTGAAATTTTTTGCCAACACAATCAAGTGGTTATGCCTTTCGTCGGAAACTATAGAGATGAAGCAGGCAGCTTAAGATCAGATCCACTTTATGAAATGAAACCTAAACTTTCTAATGATCCGGCTGATATCAATCTAATTTTGAACTAGAAAGGACAAATTTTATCCATCGATTAATTACTTTTCTATGGTCCTGTTCAAAATTGATTTTAGGAATTCTCCCATCCCAATGCGGTACATACTTGTCAGAACTATCATCAAATTTGCTCAAGATTTTAAGAGGCTTACCAGAAATATCTGAGACCATGTCCCCCCAATTCTTAAGTGTTCGTCCGTCGCTACTTCCTACATGAGTCGCGCCGACTAATTCTTTATTCAATAAGTAAAGTACAACCGCAGCCATCGCATTTCCAGTGAGGTAGGATCTTCTTGCCTTTCCATTGCCATTCAAGTGAAGTGACTCTGAGAATAATGCCTGATTAATTAGATTTCCTATCGCGTAGTGACTTGTGGTTGGTAGACCTGGTCCAAAAAATGCAAACAACCTTGCGTTTACTCCAGACACATAACCTTCTCTCGTCGCCTGATTTAACCTCAATTCTGTCTCTCTCTTAGCCATCGCATAGGTGAAATGTCTCGAGGACTTGTCAACGCTTGCTTCTTGAAAGTCTTGACGTAAAGGTAACTTTTCATGAATAAGTCGAACGTTTCCATAAACAGCTCCAGAGCTTGTGTGTAAAATACGTGGCCTATTTCCATTGATTTTGGCCGCTTTTAAGAGATACTGCATTCCTCCAATTGAAGAAAGTCTTACATTTTCGGAATTATTAGAACCAGTTTCACTTGTTGCAGGAGTGGCACAATGAATTGCGTGAGAGAAAACGTACTTGATCTCAGAAAGTTTTTCAACCCCACCTTCAGCCCAGTTTAGAAACTCAAAATTCTCTTTACCTAATTTTGCGTGCGTTTTTCCTAAATTTCTGCTCAACCCAAGAATTTGTATCTTTTGAGACTCGGCTTTTGTGTAATACCTCAGAACCTCTATCAACCAAGATCCAATGAAACCAGATGCTCCAGTTATCAAAATTTTAGATTCAGAAAAGTTTACTGAATTACCTTTAAGGTAAATATGTGCTGACTCTAAATACTCCTCGGGGTATCTATACATATTTTGACCTCCTTGGCAGTAAAGTATAATTTTCCAATAAAATCTTAATCCATAGCCTTACTTATGCGCCAGTCATTGTGTCTAAGTTTTTATCAGTTACTACTATTTTCCATCTAGTGTTCAAGAGCTTAATCCTATTATGAATCTCTTTTACTTTATAAATAGTGGTGATAAGAGAATTAACATATACTTGAGAAGTGTCGAACATTATTGCAGGCCAAATAAGTGGTATAACTTCAGTAAAGGCCATAGTTTTCAGTTTATTCTCTGTTCATTCCGAAAAACGTGTAGCGATGCGCCAGCCAGAATTAAAGTTTGCATAATCTATTTAATCGCTTCTTCTATCGATTTGGCTACATATTCAAGCATTTCATGGGTAAGCCCAGGCCAAACGCCCAGCCAGAATGTATCTTTCATTACCTGGTCAGTATATTTTAAGTCTCCTACAACTCTGCGTGGAGCATCTATGAATGCGGGCTGGCGAATCAAGTTTCCAGCAAAGAGCAATCTTGTTCCTATACTCTTGTGGTTTAGTCTCTGAACTATTTCATTTCTATTTTTTGGAGAACTGTCTCTGACTGTAATTGGGAAGCCAAACCATGATGGATTACTCTCCTCTGTAGCTCTTGGTAGGATTAGACGATCAGAGAGATGATCTAAAGATTGACTTAATTTGAGAAAGTTACTTCTACGTTTTTCAACAAAGAAGCCTAATCTCTCTAATTGAGCTAGGCCAATTGCAGCTTGAATATCACCAGACTTTAAGTTATAGCCAATATGTGCGTAGGTGTATTTATGGTCATACCCTTCAGGAAGTTCCCCCAGTTGCCATTCATATCGTTTTAGGCAGGTATTGTCTTTTCCGGGAGCGCACCAACAATCTCTTCCCCAATCTCTAAAGGACTCAATGATTGGCTTCAAAGCTACTTTTCGGGTTAAAACTGCCCCACCCTCTCCGGTGGTTATATGGTGAGCCGGATAGAAACTTAGAGTTGAGAGATCTCCAAAACTTCCGAGATTCTTATCCCGATAAGTTCCCCCTAGAGCGTCACAATTGTCTTCAATAAGCCAGAGGTTATGTTTCTCGGCAAGTTTTGTAACTACGTCTAAATTAAACGGGTTACCTAAGGTATGAGCCATCATTATCGCTTTTGTTTTTGGCCCTATTGCAGCCTCTAGCGCCTCAGAGTTAGCCACATAAGTCCCAAGTTGTATATCTACATAAACTGGAACCAAGCCATTTTGAAGAATCGGTGCAACCGTCGTGGGAAAACCCGCTGCAACAGTTAATACCTCATCTCCGGGTAGCAGTCTTCGATCTCCAAGCCTCTTACTGGTCAAGGTAGAGAGAGCAACAAGGTTTGCCGAAGAACCTGAATTAACCATGGAGGCATGCCTTACGCCTACTTGCTTAGCAAGCTTGCTTTCAAACTCTTCTGTGTGTGGACCTGATGTAAGCCAGAACTCGCCCGCAGCCAACATTGCAGAGGCTATTTCCTGCACTCCAAAGAATTTCCCAGTTACTGGGATTGGGGTTTCTCCTGGAATAAAGGGTTTTGATTTGTGAATCGCATTAAAGACATCCTGGGCCAGGGTATTAATCCGGTCAAGCAATATCTCATCCATTGGATTCCTTTACAAGGTGGGGGCATAACTTCGATCAGGATGAATACTACAATCTAGATATGGTGGGAGATGAGTTAAAGAGGCTTGATGGTCCGATTTTTATTACAGGGCATACAGGGTTTAAGGGTAGTTGGCTAAGTTTGCTACTAAACTATCTAGGAATCGAACACTTTGGATACTCACTAGAGGCTGAAGAGAATTCTCTATATAGGAGAGTAAATCTCGAGAGCATATCTAAGGGTGTAGTCGGAGACATTAGAAATCTGGCGAATTTATCAAAGGTAATCAAAGATATCAGACCTTCAGTGGTCATTCATCTAGCCGCCCAGCCTTTAGTTCTTAAGTCATATCAAGAGCCCTTGGAAACATTTCAAGCTAATTGCATAGGCACAGCTAATGTTTTGAAAGCTGCTTTTGAAACATCTTCAGTAAAGACTGTCCTTGTTGTTACAACAGATAAAGTCTATCGAAATGATAATACTGGACGAAGATTTGTTGAATCTGACCCCTTAGAAGGCAAAGATCCTTATAGCGCAAGTAAAGTTGCAGCAGAAGCTGTCTGCGTTGCATGGCAGCAAATGTCAAAGATTTCAGAGGGACCAAAAGTTCTGGTTGCTAGAGCTGGCAATGTGATTGGCGGTGGAGATTTTGCTAAGAATCGTCTAGTTCCTGACGTTATAAAGGCAATACTAAGTGAGCAAGTTTTATTGGTAAGAAGTCCACAAGCAACAAGGCCTTGGCAGCATGTCCTGGATCCCATAATTGGATATCTTAAGTATGCAGAGTCCGCGCAATCTTCTCAATTCGTCGAGTCCGCATTAAATTTTGGCCCACTTGAGCCAAGTTTAAGGGTAGATAGTGTCTTGGAGATAGCAAAAATGTATTTTGGAGATAAACTGAGAGTAATTAATAAGGAAGTATTTCAAGATATTGAGTCTCAGGCTTTAGAGCTTGATCCAAGTCGTGCAATATCTAAAATTCAATGGAAACCCAAATGGAGTCAAAAGGAGGCCATTGACAGAACATTTCTGTGGTGGACAAAAACTCTAGCAAACCCCGCTACAGCGTTAGAAAATTGTGTTCAGGATATTAAAGAAAATTTATTCTAGTTAGAGTTATTAAGAAAGACACAAAGAAAGCAAAGGTAGAGGACTTATTTTAATTTAGGGGAGACTTCATGACCTTGCTTTCACCCTGAAAGAGCCAAGTATACTGTGTATTGTCGAAGTTTATTTCAACCATGTGTAAGAAATAAACCATTTAGGGATGATTTTAGCTTTCTATTCTACCTTTTCACTCGTTCTATAAATGTGAATTCTATCAGAATTAAAATTCATGAGCACCTTCTAGTCCCCAGTGGAAGGTATACCAAGATTTCCTTCTCTTTTAAGGCATAGTTTGTATGTGCTCCAAAGTTAGGCATCGTCCCAGTAATTAACTAATATCAATATAGTTAATTTAATGTTTAATCAACTCTTATTCACCTACAAGCTGGAGACAATTTTAAAATTTATTGCCCAGGTATAAGAATAAAAAAGGTTTAGCTTCAGTTAAAACTGACACCTTAGATGATCATTGCGTTTCCATCAGAAAATTCGTCTTCTCGCAACACTATTAACAAAAAAAACAATCAAAGACTTAACACATGACACCAAGAACTTTACAGTCGCACTGCCGTGCTTAACTCTATAAGAAAAGGCTGAAAGCAATATTCTTATTGGGGTGATTTTACTTGTACTGGCTATTTTTAAGTATCCTTGGAAAATGTCTTCTGATACCTCTTCCACCCAAGTTAAACTCAAAATTAGGTTCCAGAGTAGGCCCTGAGACATCAAAAAGTCTGAAATGTTTCGGTAATCATGAGTTTTTTGTAATTCAAGCCTGACCTGACTCTCGCCAACTTGACTAAAGCCTCCGTTTTGCATGTAGCACCCACAATTCAAAGAACCGTCGGAAGAAAAAATCGCTCCCCGACTATGATGCAACTGTATATTGCGACCATCAAGTAAATACCCATGTTTCATAGACTCAATTAACCAATATTCGTCGCAACCATACCCTGATGTTTGGACGGGATAAAGGAAACCATATTTTTTATACATTGCCCTATTAATTAATACATGCCGTGGAATGGGAAAATCTGGCTTTAGACTTCTTCGGAATATGCATTTACCATCGGAAATAGTGAAGAGTTGGGGTTTTAGTGGGTCTTGGATACTGAACAATTTCCGAACCTCTACATCCCAGTCTTTCGACGGCACTAGATCATCAGCGATCGCAAGTAATATCTCACCACTTGCCAACTCGGCTGCCGCATTCCAATTTACGACGGCTGAAACAGTATTAGTATCGAGTGTAGCCACAAAGGTTGTTAGTGTGTCACTTGTAACTCCTCTACTTACCTTTTCGTTTATTAGAAACTCGCTTCTCACTTGATTATCGTTTTCTTCAAATGCTAAACAATGCTCAACCAAGCTGCTATCCCTAGCACTATAAATCCAACTATCTCTGACTCGCTTGGAAACTCCGGACGACTTGTAGCTGGCATGAATCAGAGAAATTTTCATACTCCTGATCATATACAAAAAAACTTTATTCAAGCCCTGAATTCACGCCGTCCATGATTCCAAATCTAGGGAATCTACTTAAACTGGACAAGGTGTATCGTGGCTCTCCTCCGCGCTATCGAGATTTGCTTATTGCCTTAGTGTATTCTACGAGAGCTTAATATAAGTGAATAGGATTTAAATGACTTTTGACCTCAAGCAGGTAATTGGCAAGGTTGATAGCCTGGTCTTTTCTGATAGGACTTTGAAACTTTTTTTTCTTACGGTCTTCTTAGCAAGACTCATTTATGTAATGTTTGTAATTGATCCAAACAGTGGACAAGATGCTCCTTCATTCGATGCTGATGCCAAGAAAATAATCTCAGATGGGATTTTTACACCTTTAGAATATGCACCAGTGTGGCCGGTTGGTTACAGTTGGTTCGTTGCACTTTGGTGGGCGATCTTTGGCATTGAATCTAAGATGCTGGGAGTCGTTCAAACCACCCTACTTTTGCTAGCACAGATTTGTGCTGTCAAATTAGTTAGGGAATTTACTGACATTAGGACATCACAGATTTTTGGATATTTAATCCTAATGAACTTTGCGCTCTTTTCAAGTTCAGGTCAACTTATGTATGAAGTACCCTTCGCGTCACTATTGCTTCTTGGCGCTTACAATTTGCGGGGGCTGGTACAAAATTTAGATTGGAACTTTCACAAAGCTGCACTATCAGGGCTCTCTTTTGGACTTGCGATTCTGATCCATCCCTCTGCCCTAGCTCCATCACTAGCCTTGGTCCTTGTAGCGCTCTGGAAAAATCAATTTTCTATTCGTTTAATTCTGCAGTCACTTTTGTTAATAAGCCTTCTCTCAAGTGGTGTCTTTGCGCAGGTAGCTAGGAATAGTTTGGCGGGAGATGGCGTCGGATTTACCGTTACAGCTTTTGGAAATGCAACTTATAGTGGTTGGGGTGGTAACAATGTTGTAGAACTTCAAAGATGCGGAGAGATAGGGAACCCATTGTTGAGCTCTAAGAGATTGGGATTAAGATGGGATAGCCCTGCACGTCAACTCTGCATGTATCGAATAGCTCTAGATGATCCTTCTTTAATGGGAGAAATCTTTGTGCTGAACTCAAAGCGCTTCTGGAGTCCTTATGTTGGAATCTTAAAGTTTGGGGGTACCTGGTATCACGGACTGGACTGGAGAAGGATAGTTGCTCCATATGGATACAAGTGGTGGGAAGGAACCCCTAGGCTTGTGGATCAAACCATTGGCTATGGTTGGATGATTTTGCATTTCACCTTATTTGTTATAGGCGTAGTTACGATGAGCCGAAGAAGAAAAATTGAATTACTTTATCGAATAAAAGTAATTCTGTTCTTTCTCATCCCTATAATTTCAACTTACTTTGTATCCTTAATGAGTCATGGAGACTCAAGGCATAGGATGCCAATATTAATTTTCTATGAAGTGTTCGTAGCAATTGGTGTTTTATCCCTCTTTAATACCCTAAAGAAACTGAAGACTAAGGCTAGTGTAGTTTAAAACGATTTAAAAAACAATTAATTCCTTTGGCTATAGTATTTTTCATAATTCGAAAAGAATTGCAGTGTAGAAACTGTTCACAATCTTGCTTTGAAGTAATTATCAAACATTACATTAGTAGCACTTATAACACTTTCAAGATTATGAGAATTGTACGTAACAGTCGAGTCAAATGAATTCCCCACATGGTTCGCGAATAAGGAGTTTTTGAAAGCAACAAACTCGTGAGCTATGTCTTTTGGAGTTGCACTTTTGAAAACGTAAACATACGGATCATTGGCTTCCTCCATATCTAATGCGACTCCAACACCCGATGTAAATACAGGAGTTCCAGTCAATCGGGCCTCCATAAGCACTTGGCCGTAAGACTCTGTTTGGCTCAAATTTAATAAAATGTCTGCATTCCGAAGTATGTCCGGTATGTCATCTCGCCACCCAAGAAATGTAACGCTATCCTCTAAATCTAAATTTTTTACCAGACCCATTAACGTGATACGCAGGGGGCCATCCCCAACGATAGTATAGGTGAGAGGGATACCCAATTTGACTAATTCAGAAACAGCAAGCACTCCCAAGTCAAAACGCTTCTCCCATACTAATCTACCAATCGAGACTATTTTTATTGACGCGTAGGTGTTTTTTGAAAAAAATCTTCTTGTTTGATTCCCAAAACGAGAAAAGTCTAATCCAAAAGGAATCTCTCTAATTCTGTCGTTAGGTATGCCTAAATCCTGCAGCTTATGCAAGGTTTCTAGAGATAGTGACTGAATTAGGATAGCTTTTTCTAGATATAGACCCCAAAGTTTATAATGTACCATCCCCTTGAACTTAAATTGTCTCTTCAAATACTCAAAGTATTTCGGCTGTTGGTGATGACAAATCACATAATCAACGCTTGTAAAGGACTTAATTAATAATGCATATATTGAGGGAAGATGGCCATGTGCGTAAATGACTAAATCATCGCGTCGAGAAAACTTGAACATCAGTAGGATAAATTGCAACAATCCAAGCAAATTTCTGCGAACGGAATAATTATTTTTTAGGCCTATGGAATTTAGATATCCATGTATTTCCCCATATCCTGATATGGATACTAAATACTGTTTGAAGTAGTCTTTACCTCCAAATTCTAAATGCTTTTCAATCCACTGATTCCTTCCTGAAAAATCAATTACATGGACTACAATTGCCAAAGTTACGCCTCCCATGTTTATTAAGATAAAATTCTATACGAGAAAGTCATAAAACATCGGGCATTTTATTAGTTTTAAAGAAATGTTCAATTAATGCTACAATATTTAATTCAAGTTCACTTGTCTTAAGCTTATAAGCATACATTGGTACCTTACATGCGCAGGTAAATCACAAAGAATATAATGAATATTACAGATTAGTGCCCATTCTAAGCTCCAATTAAGTTAAGTCCCAGATCAATTTCAAGAAATCATCGTTCTGAGGTGTAGAGTTACACTATGGTTTGGCTCAAAGACCTTGTTAATCTAGAAAATATTTCTTGTATATTTTTTCGAATCAAAGCGAGACATAAATTTCGATTACGAGTGAGATATTTAGATAGACTCTACAAACAGAAAGGAGGCAGCCGAACCTCTCCAGTTTGGACCAAGAGTCATACCAGGCATGTGAACAACGAAAATTTTAGATCAGACAATGTGTATGTGTGGCAAAAAAGAAATTATAACTATTCAGATATTATTAATTCATATATAGAGGTAAAGAACCTGGACACTCGAAATCTATTGGACACTCTAAAAGAACTTGGTACCTTTGGGGTAGAAGTTTTCGACTATGGCGGTAGTAAGTTTTCCAGAGATTTAATGGACAGTGTTCTTGAAATAAATTTTCTCGCTGATTATCTTTCAATGCCATTAAGCAGGGTCCTCGACATTGGTGCGGGGTATGGGCGTTTTGCTTCTAGACTTTTAGAATGCAATTTCGCTAATGAGGTATTCTGTATAGATGCTATAGCGAAGTCGACAGCGATATCAGAAATTTACCTTAAAAAATATATTGACAACGGAGAAGTTCATGTAATTGGAACACACGACAGAGCTGAGTTAACAAAGTTTCAATTTGACTTGGCGGTGAACATACACTCTTTTTCGGAGATGTCCCTTTCTGAAGTAGAGAGTTGGGCAACTTTGTTAGGTAAAATAGATGTAGATTGGTTGTTTGTTGTGCCAAACGGGAAGAATTTGGCGCTAAATGATGGCACGGATTTTGAAAGAATTCTCTCAGAGAAGGGCTTTGAGGTAAAAATAAAGCGAGATAAGTATTTTATGGTTGGAAATGAATCACGTCAGTATTATCCATCGACCTACTATTTACTCAAGAAACGTAGCAGCATAGGATGCAGGTAAGAATATTTTAAATCGTATCTAAATTGATCTGTGTAATCAAGGGACCAATTTCGTTACTGATATCTGATAGAATGAAATCTGGTACCTTTTAATGTAGAAGTCGGCGTGAAGTGGGGGTTAAGAAGTGGGCTCAGTAGTAAAGAAGCGTCGTAAGCGCATGGCGAAGAAGAAGCATAAAAAACTTCTGAAGAAGACTCGTATCCAGCGCAGAAACAAGAAGTAGTTTTAAAGCTTTACCAGAACTAACTTCCTGGAAATTGAGGTCACCGCGTAGCGGACCTTATTGATTGTGACTATGGCGCTATCTTTAACCTTGTTAAGGATGGCGCCATTGTTTAATTTAGGTGTGGAACTATAAGACCCGACTGAGCAGATTCGATCTTGGCACCCAAAGACCATTCCTTTGCTGTCAATTAACAGCGGTGAGCCAGGAGTGCCATGCCTTTCCGGAGATAAACGGCTAGGCAAGTCATCTTCATTGACAATAAGAAAACGAACTTCATCAGCGTTAGGTAGGCGCAGACCGCTAGCAGCAAGCCAAGCTGCTGCAATCCTACTTCCAGAGTTACTTATCGAAACATCGTAACCTGCAACTGCAACACCATTATCTGGACCATCAAGAGTGGTATAGCTCCAATCTTCTGGATAAATGGAGTTGCGCCTAGCAAGTCTTACTTCACCTTGAGTGGCGACGTTATTTGAGGAGAGCGTTAGAACTGAGTCATAAATTAAATAAACGCTCTTGCCACTCGCAACTGCGCTAAGTGAGAATCCAACATCTCCGGTTGTTCTTCCTTCGCTCTGCCGGTCTCCATCAACAATTTCATATATCCAACCTGTTTTAGTAAGGGCTGCGCCAAGAATAATTCCTTGAGACTCA
>Ga0315902_10004581_pt1 | contig 19885 bp, 20 predicted proteins | sample LakEriMetagenome_9_FD_203523 | JGI IMG/M metagenome (GOLD analysis project Ga0315902, IMG submission 203523) | Freshwater fungal communities from buoy surface, Lake Erie, Ohio, United States - Buoy 12 MA117 | ecosystem: Environmental > Aquatic > Freshwater > Lake > Lake biofilm | place: USA... | reverse complement strand
GGCCCACGCCGTGGTGGACTCCATCGCGGCGGCGGGCGGCAGGGCGAAGGCCTTCGCCCACGACGTCACCCTGCCGGAGGACTGGGAGCGGGTGGTCGAGGAGGTGGAGGCCGCCTTCGGCCGGCTCGACATCCTGGTGAACAATGCGGGCATGACCACTGTCGGCAACGAACTGATGAGCCACAGCCTCGAGAACTGGCGAAGGACCCTGTCGGTCAACCTGGACGGGGTCTTCTACGGCCATCGTTTCGCCGGACCGCTGATTCTGAAGGGCGGCCGGGGCGGCTCGGTGATCAACATCTCCTCGATCATGGGCAAGATCGCGACCCCGGGGGCGGCGGCCTACTGCGCCTCCAAGGGGGCGGTGCTGATGCTCACCAAGGCCGCAGCCCTGGAATGGGCGCCCCTCGGCATCCGGGTGAACTCGGTCCACCCCGGCTATGTGGAGACGCCCCTGGTCCACAACATCCTCCGCGAGGTGGAGAACGGCAACGAGGTCCGCGAGACCCTGGTCCTCCAGCACGCCCTCGGCCGCCTGGCCGAACCCGCCGAGATCGCCAACGCCATCGTCTTCCTGGCCTCGGACGAGGCGAGCTTCATGACTGGCTCGGAGATGGTCGTGGATGGGGGATACACGGCGCGCTAGACTGGCGGCCCCCCCACCGACTTTGCCCTGAGCTCCCCCTGATGGGGAGCAATGGCTCTGTAATTCCTCCCCCAAGGGGGAGGTGGGCCGCGAAGCGGGCCGGAGGGGGTCAACGGCCAGGGGGATTGACCCCCTCACCCGGCTTCGCCGGGAGCTCCCCCTGATGGGGAGCAATTGCGCTTGGACGTTTCTTCCGGCGCGCTAGGCCGTCGCCTTGCGGAATGGCTGGCGCTTCCACTGGACGAGGGAGCGCCAGATCCATTCGAGGGGGCCGTAGCGGAAGCGGGCCAGCCAGGGGCGGCTCCACAGAAGGATCAGGGCCCACACGCCGGCCACCACCCAGAGTTGCTCGGCGCGGGACAGGTGGCCGTAGAGGCCCAGGCCATAGCCGCAGAAGACCAGGCTCGTGATCACCGAGGTCATCAGATAGTTGGTGAAGGCCATGCGGCCCGCCGCCTCCAAGCGCGAGACGAGGCTGCGGAAGAGGCCGGCGCGGACGATGAGCAGCAGGGCCGAGGCGTGGGCCAGGGCGATGAAGGGCCGGGTGATCGACTGCCAGACCATCAGCTCGTGGGTCCGGAGAGGCTCGAAGCCCGAAGCGTGGATCATCCCGGTCTGCAGGGCCGCGAACGGCGCGGCGATGGCGTAGCCCAGCGCCATCATGACGAGGTAGGCGCGGGTCGACCATCCGAGCGAGAAGAAGCCCAGGCGGAAGAGGCCCATGCCGATCAGCATCTGGCCGACGGCCTCCGGGCCGGCGTCGAAGGGAATCGTCACCTGCAGCAGGAAGGCGACCCGCGCCCGCGCCTCCAGGGCCTCGAGGAACCCGCCGCGGAACAGGGCGGTCTCCTGTTCGGAAAAGCCCGGCGGCGCCACGAAGCCCTGCGAGGCCTGCGCCCAGGCCGCGCGGGCGGCCTCGTCGGCGCCTGGGGCGCTCGCCGCGGCCATGAGGGCGTTCAACTGGCCGGCATCGCTCCAGTGCCACACGAACAGCGCGGCGAGGACGGCGCCGCCCAGTCCGATCAGGAGGCGCGGATCCAGCCGGCGGAGGGGAAAGACCAGGGCCCCGGCGAGGGCGTAGGTCACCAGGATGTCGCCCAGGAAGAAGAAGTAGGCGTGGATCATGCCAATGATGAACATCCAGAACAGCCGGCGGTAATGGGTCTGGACGGGCCCGAGGCCGGCTCCGGACTCCGCCCGGCCGGCGATCAGCATGGCGGAGGCCCCGAACAGCATGGTGAAGAGGGCGCGCATCTTGCCGTCGGTGAAGACGTTGTTGATCGCCCAGGTCCAGAAGTCGGCGCCCGTGGTCCCGCCCCCGTAGATAGGGTTGATGTAGGCGTAGGTCGGCAGGCCCATGGCGACGATGTTCATGAGCAGGATGCCGAGCACGGCCATGCCCCGCACGACGTCGATCGACAGGATCCGGTCGCCTGCGCCCCGGGCCGCGGAAGTCTCAGACGCCATGCCGCGCCTCCCATTCAGAGCGGATCTGTGGAACCGGTTGCATTTGAACGCCGCTTAGATATCAGGTATCTGAGCGATGTAAAGATGCGCCCGGACCCTGGGTCGCCGGCGGCGATCCGGGGCGGAAGTCCGGACTCAGCCCTGCGGTCGCGAGAGGAAGCCGATGGGGTCCTGGATGAACTCGCCGAACCCGGTCAGGCACCCCTGCCAGACCCCGACATGTTCTCGCAGTTCCTCCCGCGTCATGCGACCGTTCAGGACGACGGCGTACATGACGCTGGGCTCGCCGGACGGAGTCATGATGCCCCGGCAGGTCAGCTGGCTGCGGTTGTAGTCATTGATCTGGATCATGTTCACGCCCTTGCGGGAGAAGGCGCTGTAGAGGGCCACGGCGCGGCAGGTCGCGAAGGTCTCGTCGCATCCCACCATCTGGGCGCCGAAGCCGCCGCCCGGGGTGGTGACGTTCATGAACACCTGGCCGTCCACCTGGCGGGCGACCACGGCCTTGGCCTCCATGGACGCCAGAAGGGAGATGATGTCCGCCGGACGCCGGGCGTCGAAGGCGGGCGCCCTGGACGCTGGAGGCTTCGGAGCGGCGGCGTCAGCCGGGGCCGGCGCGGCGACCAGAGCAGCGAGCAGAAGTCCCGCCCCCGCCAGGGCCGCAGCCGGCCGACGCCGGGCGCCCCCGCGGACGCGGGGGAACACGCTATGGTGATCTGTATTCCGAAGCTGTTCCAATGCCGTCATCCAATACCTAGGTTCCAACCACCCCTGAGGAGGATGCCATGTTTCCCCTGCTGACGGTCGGACTTCTTGTCCTCCTCGCCATCGTGGTCGTGCTGTCGACGATCAAGATCGTCCCCCAGGGACGTGAGTTCACCGTCGAGCACTTTGGCCGGTATGTCCGGACCCTCAAGCCGGGGATCAACATCCTGACCCCCTTCGTCGAGACCATCGGCGCCCGGATCAACATGATGGAGCAGGTCCTGGACGTGCCCCGCCAGGAGGTCATCACCAAGGACAACGTCACAGTCCAGGTGGACGCCATCGTCTTCATCCAGGTCATGGACGCCGCCTCGGCCGCCTACCGGGTGACCAATCTCGACTACGCCATCACCCAGCTCTCCATGACCAACCTGCGCACGGTGGTCGGGAACATGGAGCTGGACGAGGTGCTCAGCCAGCGCGACCAGATCAACACCCGGCTTCTCGCCGTCATCGACGAGGCCACCAGCCCCTGGGGCGTGAAGGTGGCGCGGATCGAGATCAAGGACCTGTTGCCGCCGCCGGACATCTCCAACGCCATGGCCCGCCAGATGAAGGCCGAGCGGGAGCGCCGGGCGGTGATCACTGAGGCGGACGGCGAGAAGCAGGCGGCGATCGCCCGGGCCGAGGGCGCCAAGCAGGCGGCCATCCTGGAGGCCGAGGGCCGCCGAGAGGCCGCCTTCCGGGACGCCGAGGCGCGCGAGCGCTCTGCAGAGGCCGAGGCCGAAGCCACCCGCATGGTGTCCGAGGCCATCGCCAAGGGCGACGTCAACGCCATCAACTACTTCATCGCCCAGCGTTATGTGGACGCCTTCGCCAAGCTGGCCGAGAGCCCGCAGCAGAAGACCGTGATCGTGCCCGCCGAGATGTCCTCGATGATCGGCTCGATCGCCGGCGTGTCCGAACTCGTCAACAGCGCCCGCGGCGGCGCGAAGGAGGGCTGAAATGGCGGGCGTGATCGAAATCCTCGCCGCCCAGCCGTTCTGGTTCTGGGGTGGCTTGGCCGTGGCCCTCCTCGCCATCGAGGCGGCGACCGGCACGGGCTGGCTCCTGTGGCCCTCCGCCTCGGCGGGCGCTGTGGCCCTGCTCGCCCTCGTGCTGGATCCCGGCTGGACGGGGCAGGCGGTCTTCTTCGCCGTCCTGACCCTGGTCACGACCTTCGGCGCCCGCCGTTACTTCCCACGGGGCGGGGCCGCGGCGTCCGGGGATATCAATGACACCTCCACGCGCCTGGTCGGCCAGGCGGCCCGCACCGTCGACGCCTTCCACAAGGGCGAGGGGCGGATCGCCCTCGACGGCAAGGAATGGGCCGCGCACCTGGAGGGCGGCGGCGCCCTGGCCGCCGGCGCCGAGGTGGAGGTTACCGGCGTCCGGGGTTCGATCCTCGAGGTCCGCCGGCGGGGCTGAGCGCCTCCAGGCTAAGGCGGAGGTCCCGCAGGAAGCCGAGACCGTCCTTCAGGTAGTTGTCATTCAAATCAGTTTTCAGCTGGTCGGTTCCCGGGCGCAAGGCCGCGGCCGCGCTGCGGGCCCTGTCTGCGCCTTCGAGGGTCATGAAGACCTGCTTGCGCCGCCCGTCGCGGTCGTCCCCGGCGATCTGGATCCATCCCAGGGCCTCAAGGCGCTGGAGCAGGTGCGTCACCGCGCCCCGGGTCATTCGCAGCCGGTAAGCGATCTCCGCCGGAGAAGCGCCGTCGCCAAAGCGCAGGAAATCTCTCAGGACTTGAAACTGGGTGTAGGACATGGGCGACGGCAGCCGGGCCTCCACCGCCCGCCGGAGGGCGTCCTCGGCCGCGCTGAGTTCGTAGAGGACCTCGAGGTGGGGCGGGTCCGCCGACCGTGTCCGTATGGTTGCCGAGGGCATTCCATCTCCAACAGTTGTAAAGACAACTATCAGGTGTCTCGTCGTTTCCCGTCAAGCGTCGAAGGGCCCCTCGGTGAGGGCGCGCCGGGCCAAGGCGTCGGCCCGCTCGTTCAGTTCATGACCATTGTGGCCCTTGACCCAGCGCCACTGCACCTCGTGCCTCTGCCGGGCCTCGTCCAGGCGACGCCACAGATCCTCATTCTTTACCGGCTTGCGGTCGGCGGTCTTCCAGCCCCGGGCCTTCCAGTTCCGCACCCACTCGGTGATGCCGGTCCGCAGGTACTGGCTGTCGGTGTGCAGCTCGACCCGGCAGGGCCGTTTCAGGGCCTCCAGGGCGCGGATGGCGGCCATCAGCTCCATGCGGTTGTTGGTGGTCGCCGGATCGCCGCCGAAGAGTTCCCGCTCATGGTCGCCCCAGAGCAGGACGGCGCCCCAGCCGCCGGGCCCCGGATTCCCCGAGCAGGCGCCGTCCGTGTAGATCACGACGTCCGGCGTCACTTGCCTGGGCCGAAGAGGAGGAGGTCGGCGGATTCCCGGTGGACCGCGAGCTTGCGCTCGTATTCCAGGGGCGACTTCGGCCTGACAAGGGCGCCTTCAGGGACGGGTCCCCAGTCCGCCAGCCGGGTCAGGAAGAACCGCATGGCCGCCCCCCGGGCCAGGACGGGCAGGGCCGCGCGCTCGGCGGCGCCGAGAGGGCGGCGGGACTCATAACCAGCCACCAGGGCGCGGGCGCTGGTCACGTTGAAGCTTCCGTCCGCCTCGAAGCACCAGGCGTTGAGCGCGACCGCGATGTCGTAAGCCAGAACGTCGTTGCAGGCGAAGTAGAAGTCTATCGCGCCCGCGAAGGCCTCGCCCCGGAAGAAGACGTTGTCGGGGAAGAAGTCCGCATGGATCACCCCCGAGGGAAGGTCCGACGGCCAGGCGGCGTCCAGGGCGTCCAGGTCCGCGCGGATCGTCCGGGAGAGTCCCGGCTTGAGGGTATCGGCGGCGGCCTCCAGGGGCTCGAAGAAGGGCCGCCAGGCCGCATGGCCCAGGGTGTTCTCCCGCGTCAGCGCGAAGCCTTCCGACGCCAGGTGCAGCCAGGCCAGGCCCGCGCCCGCCTCCCGGCAATGGGCGGCGTTGGGCCGGCGCACTGAAAGGCCAAGCAGGAAGGTGACGATGGCCGCCGGCTTGCCCCGCACGACCTTCAGGGTCCGACCCTGCCGATCCGCGACCGGCGCGGCGCCTGGAAAGCCCCGCCGGGACAGCCAGGTCAGGAGGTCGAGGAAGTAGGGCAGGTCATCGGCCCTGACCCGCTTCTCGTAGATGGTCAGGATGAACCGGCCAGCCTCGGTCTCCAGGAGGAAGTTTGAGTTCTCGACCCCTTCGGCCACTCCCTTGAGGGACAGGGGCGCGCCGAGGTCGAAATCGGCGAGCAGGGTCGCCAGTTCCTCGTCTGTGATGTCGGTATAGACGGCCATGCGCCCGGATTGGGCGAGCCGCGGGGCCGGGTCAAGCCAGTTCGTGGCGACGCCGGAAGTCGGGAGTCCGAGGGTCTGTGGGGTTGTCCGGGGACAGCCTCACGCCAGCAGGGCCCGGGGGAGCTTGAAGCTGACCGTTTCGCGGGCCGCGCCGATCTCTTCCACCGTGACGACAAAGGCGCCGGAGAGTTTGCGGATCACCCCCTGGACAAGGTCCTCGGGGGCCGAGGCGCCCGCGGTGACGCCGACGGTCCGGGCGCCCGTGATCCAGGCGAGGTCGAGGTCATCGGCGTCGTCGATCAGGAAGGCCTTCGGGGCGCCGGCCCGGAGCCCCACCTCGACCAGGCGGACGGAGTTGGAGGAGTTGGCGGAACCGATCACCAAAAGGACGTCGCAGTCGCCGGCGATGGACTTCACCGCCTCCTGCCGGTTGGTGGTCGCGTAGCAGATGTCGTCCCGGTGCGGCGCGGCCATGTCCGGGAATCGCGCCTTGAGCGCCTCGACGATCTCGGCTGTGTCATCCACCGACAGGGTGGTCTGGGTGACGTAGGCCACCCCGCCTTCGCCCTGCGGGACAAAGGACTGGGCGTCCTGGAGGGTCTCGATCAGCACCACCGCCCCGTCCGGCAGCTGGCCCATGGTCCCGACCACCTCCGGGTGCCCGGCGTGGCCGATGAGCAGGACCTGGCGGCCGGCGCCGTGATGGCGGGCGGCCTCGACATGCACTTTGGAGACGAGGGGGCAGGTGGCGTCCAGAAAGGTCATGCCGCGCGCCTTGGCGCCTTCCATGACGGCGCGTGGACTTCCGTGGGCGGAGAACACCACGGGCCGGTCATCCGGGCATTCCTCGAGAGTCTCGACGAAGACGGCGCCCATGTCCCTGAGGCGGGAGACGACATGGCGATTGTGCACGATCTCATGGCGCACATAGACCGGAGCCCCGAAGCGCTCGAGGGTCGCCTCGACCACCTGGATGGCGCGGTCGACGCCCGCGCAGAAGCCCCGCGGGGCGGCCAGTCGGACGGTCAGGACGGCGGGGGCGGGGGGGTCTGCACTCATGCCTCCAATCTAGGGTCTGACAGGCCGCGTTGCAGCCGTAATCTTTGTTCAGTATCAGAAGGCCTCACCGCGCCTTCCGCGCGGGACTTCGCCGGACGACCTGATGCGCAAGAGCTCCCTGATCGCCGCCTTCCTCCTGGCCTGCGCCTTCGCCGTGCCGGCGACAGACGCCCTGGCCCAGTCCCGGCCCCGGGGCGGTGACGACCAGGCCGAGGAAGCGGCCCGGAAGCGCCAGCGCGACGCCGAGTTCGGCGACAACCAGGCGCCCCTGCCGCAGCTGCGCAACGCCGGTCCCTGCCCCTTCGTGAAGGTGCTTTACGATGCGGGGCGCTACGTGGAGTTCAATGGCGGCCGTGAGGCCTCGGCCGAGGTCGCCTGGTCCGGCGAGATCCAGAAGATTTCCGCCGGCTGCGCCTACAAGGACGCAGAGCCGATCTCCCTGGCCATGGACATTCTGTTCGCCGCCGGTCGCGGCCCCAAGGCGAGCGGGGACAGCAAGACCTATCGCTACTGGGTGGCTGTGACCCAAAGGAACCGCATGGTGATCGACAAGGTCTATTTCGACCTGCCGATCCGCTTCGAGCCCGGCCAGGACCGCCTCTACGCCGTGGAGCGGGTCGACGGAATCGTCATCCCGCGGGCCAGCCTGACCACCTCAGGGTCGAATTTCGAGGTGCTGGTGGGCTTTGACGTGACCCCGGCCATGGCCGACTTCAACCGCCAGGGCAAACGCTTCCGGCTCGACGCCGGCGTCCAGACCGCCGCCACGGTGAGCCGGACCCCGAAATGACCGGGCTGAGGGGCGCGATCGACCAACGCCTCGCCGAGGCGTTCCGGGCGCTTGACCTGCCGCCTGAACTGGCGCGCGCGACGCCTTCGGACCGCCCCGACCTGGCGGACTTCCAGTGCAATGGCGCCCTGGCGGCCGCCAAGCGGGTGGGTCGCAATCCCCGGGAGATCGCCGCCGCCGCGGCGGGCGCCCTGGAGGGCGCGACCGAGTTCGCCTCGGTCGAGATCGCTGGCCCCGGCTTCATCAACCTGAAGGTGTCCGACGCCGCCCTGTCCCGCCGCGCGGGCGAGATCGCCGTCGATCCCCGGGTGGGCGCGCGGACGGTCGAGACGCCCCGGCGGGTACTCATCGACTATGGCGGCCCCAACGTGGCCAAGCCCATGCATGTGGGCCACCTGCGCTCTTCCATCATCGGGGAGTCCCTGAAGCGAATCTACCGGTTCCGCGGCGACGAGACCGTCGGCGACGCCCACTTCGGCGACTGGGGCTACCAGATGGGCCTCCTGATCGGCGCAGCCATGGACGCCGATCCCTGGATCCGCACCCTGGTTGAGGACCTCGACACCGCCGGGACCGAGCCTTCGCCCACGGCCGAGGCCGCCGCCTTCGAGGGCCTTGCCCAGCGCATCAGCCTGGCCGACCTCGACCGGATGTATCCGGAGGCCGCCGCCCTCGGGAAGACCGATGAGGCCTATCGCAACCGCGCCCGCAAGCTGACGGCCGGGCTCCAGTCGCGCCGTCCGGGCGCCTTGCTGCTCTGGCGGCACTTCGCCCGGGTGACCCAGGTCGCCCTGGCCCGGGACTTCCATGCTCTGGGCGTGGAATTCGACCTCTGGAAGGGCGAGAGCGACGCCGATCCCCTGATCCCAGAGATGGTCGCCGACCTGGAGGCCCGCGGCCTGCTGGAGGACGACCAGGGCGCCCGGATCGTCCGGGTGGGTCGCCAGGGTGACAAGCGTGACCTGCCCCCCCTGCTGGTGGTGTCCTCCGAAGGCTCGGCCATGTACGGCACGACGGACCTGGCCACCATCCTGGACCGCCGCCGGACCTTCAATCCCGACCAGGTGCTCTACGTCGTCGACCAGCGCCAGGCTGACCACTTCGAGGTGGTGTTCCGCGCCGCCGTCCTGGCTGGCTACGCGGCCGAGGGCCAGCTGGAGCACATCGGCTTCGGCACCATGAACGGGACGGACGGCAAGCCCTTCAAGACCCGCGAGGGCGGGGTGCTCAAGCTGAACGACCTTATCGAGATGACCCGCGACCGGGCGCGCGAGCGCCTGCGCGAGGCGGGCCTGGGCGCCGAGCTGGCCCCCGAGGCCTTCGAGGCGACGGCGCACCAGGTGGCCGTGGCGGCGCTGAAGTTCGCCGACCTGTCGAACTTCCGGGGCACCTCCTACGTCTTCGACCTCGATCGCTTCACCAGCTTCGAGGGCAAGACCGGCCCCTACCTCCTCTACCAGGCGGTGCGCATCAAGTCGGTCCTGCGCCGGGCTGCAGAGCAGGAGCTGGAGGCGGGCGAGATCCGTATTGCCGAGGCCGCCGAGCGCGAACTGGCCCTCCTGCTCGACGCCTTCGACGACGCCCTGGCCGAGGCCTACGATCGCCGGGCGCCCAACCTGGTCGCCGACCATGCCTACCGCCTGGCCCAGGCTTTCTCGCGCTTCTACGCCGCCTGCCCCATCCTGCCGGCCGAAGGCGAAGTCAGGGCCTCGCGCCTGGCCCTGGCCGGGTTGATCCTGCGCCAGCTTGAGCTGTGCCTGGACCTGCTCGGACTTTCGGCGCCGGAACGGATGTAGCGCCCACAAAAGGCCCCTTGCCTGTGGACAAGCCGGGGGGCGGGCGGCGACTCATTGACTCCCCAGAGACCATCGCGCACGGTCCGGCGACTCTCGCGGGAGAGACCGGGTTCGTCCCGGAGCCGAAGGCGCAACCGCCCCGGAAACGCTCAGGCAAAAGGACCGCGAAGGCGAAGGAACGCTGGAAAGCAGCGTCGGGTCCATCCCGGCGCTCGCCGAAGGAGCAAGGCCTGACGGAGACCCTCCGGCCCGGCTGAAATCTCTCAGGCGCCAAGGACAGCGGGGGCGAGGCGCAACGGCGGGTCCGGTGCGTGATCGTCTTGTCGTCGCCGGGAGTCCTCATGAGCGAACCCGAACTGAAGCGTACGCCCCTGCACGCGGCCCATCTGGCGGCAGGTGCACGCATGGCGGCCTTCGCCGGCTACGACATGCCCATCCAGTACCCTGACGGGGTCATGAAGGAGCACGCCTGGACCCGGACCTCGGCGGGCTTGTTCGACGTCTCCCACATGGGCCAGGCGCGGCTGGCCGGCGAGGGCTGGGCGGCGGCCTTTGGGGCCGTCACCCCGGGGGACTTCGCCGCCCTAAAGCCGGGGCGACAGAAGTACTCCGTCCTGCTGAATGACCAGGGCGGGATACTCGATGACTTGATGGCCGCCCGTCCGGATGGCGAGGGTCTGTTCATCGTCGTCAACGGCGCCTGCAAGGACGAGGACTTCCGGTTCCTGGAGGCGCGCCTGCCCGCCGGGGTCCGCCTGACCCGCCTGCAGGACCGGGCCTTGTTCGCCCTGCAGGGGCCGCAGGCGGCGGCCGTGCTGGCGGCGCATGTCCCCGGCTGTCTGGACATGGCCTTCATGGACAGCGCGGCCATGACCGGCTTCGGCGGCGTGGACCTGATCGTCTCGCGCTCGGGCTATACCGGCGAGGACGGCTTCGAGATCTCCCTTCCGGCCGCAGAGGCCGCACGGGCCTGGGACCTGCTGCTGGCCGACGACCGGGTCCGGCCCATCGGCCTGGGGGCCCGGGACTCCCTCCGGCTCGAGGCGGGGCTTCCCCTCTACGGCCACGACGTCGATCCGTCTGTCAGCCCGGTGGAGGCCGACCTGTCCTTCGCCATCTCCCCCTCGCGCCGGCGGCGAGGCGACTTCCCCGGCGCGGCCCGGATCCTGGGCGAGCTTTCCGGTGCACCGGTCCGCGCCCGCATCGCCCTGAAGGTGCTGGAAGGCGCCCCCGCCCGGGAAGGTGCGGTGATCCTGGACGGCGCGGGCGTCGAGGCGGGCGTGATCACTTCAGGCGGCTTCTCCCCCACCCTCGGCCATCCCATCGCCATCGGTTTCGCCCCGCCCGCCCTCTGCGCCCCAGGCCAGAGGCTGGGGGTCGTCGTGCGCGGCAGAACCTGGCCCGTCGAGACCGTCGCCCTTCCCTTCGTTCCCCATCGCTATGTCCGCCGGCCCTGAAAGGACTTCCGCCATGCGCTTCACCAAGGACCATGAATGGGTCGCCCTCGACGGCGACATCGCCACCGTCGGGATCACCGCCTACGCTGCCGAGCAGCTGGGCGATGTGGTCTATGTCGAGACCCCCGAGCCCGGCCGCGCCCTGAAGGCCGGCGAGGGCATGGCGGTGGTCGAGAGCGTCAAGGCGGCCTCCGACGTCTACGCCCCCCTCTCGGGCGAGGTGGTCGAGGCCAACCCTGGCCTCGCCGGCACCCCCGAGACGGTGAACGCCGAGCCTGAATCCGGCGGATGGTTTGCGCGGGTGCGCATCGCCGACCGCGCCGAGTATGACGCCCTGATGGACCGCGCCGCCTACGACGCCTTCCTGGAGACCCTCTGAGCCATGCGTTACCTGCCGCTGGACGAGGCGGACCGCCGCCATATGCTGAGCGTGATCGGCGCCCCTGACGTCGACGCCCTGTTCGCCGATGTCCCGGCGCCTGCTCGCCTTTCCGGTCCGGTCGACCTGCCGGGCTACGCCGGGGAGATCGAGGTCGAGCGCGAGCTGGCGGGCCTGGCGGCCCTGAACCGTCCGGCGGGGGCGGGGCCCTTCTTCTGCGGGGCGGGCGCCTACCGGCACCATGTGCCGGCCACCGTGGACCACATCATCCAGAGGTCCGAGTTCCTCACCAGCTACACGCCCTACCAGCCCGAGATCGCCCAGGGCACCCTCCAGGTCCTCTTCGAGTTCCAGACCCAGGTCGCCGCCCTGACCGGCATGGAGGTGGCCAACGCCTCCCTCTACGACGGCTCCACGGCCTGCGCCGAGGCGGTGATGATGTCCCGGCGGGTCACCCGCCGGCGCAAGGCCGTACTGTCGGGCGGCCTTCACCCCCACTACGCCACGGTCACCCACACCATCGCCACGGCCGAAGGCATGGAGATCACCCGCCGTCCCGCCGCCGTCGATGCTGAGGCGGACGTCCTGGCCGCCATCGATTCCGACACCGCCTGCGTGGTGGTCCAGACGCCCAACGTCTTCGGGACGGTGACGGACGTCACGGCCATCGCCGAGGCGGCCCACGCCGCCGGCGCCCTCCTGGTGGTGGTGACTACCGAGGCCGTGGCCCTGGGCCTGCTGAAATCCCCCGGCGAGATGGGCGCTGACATCGCCGTGGCCGAGGGTCAGTCCCTGGGCGTCGGCCTGAACTTCGGCGGCCCCTATGTCGGCCTCTTCGCCTGCCGCGAGAAGTTCGTCCGCCAGATGCCGGGCCGGCTCTGCGGCGAGACCGTGGACGCCGAGGGCCGCCGGGGCTTCGTCCTGACCCTCTCGACCCGCGAGCAGCATATCCGCCGGGAGAAGGCGACCTCGAACATCTGCACCAACTCCGGGCTCTGCGCCCTGGCCTTCTCGATCCACATGACCCTGCTGGGCGGGACGGGGCTGAGGCGGCTGGCCGAGGTGAACCACGGCCGGGCGCGCACCCTGGCTGGGGCCCTAGCCGGCCTTCCCGGCGTGGAGGTCCTGACGCCGCGCTTCTTCAACGAGGTCGCCATCCGGGTTCCCGGCTCCGCCGCCGCCCTGGTCGAGGCCCTGGCCGGGGAGGGGATCCTGGCCGGCGTGCCGGTCTCCCGGCTCGATCCCACCGCCGGCATGGACGATGTCCTGCTGCTCGCCGCCACCGAAACCACCTCGGCCGCCGACATCGACGCCCTGGTCGCCGCCCTGTCCCGGAGGATCCGTTGATGAGCCTCAATTCCGTTGGCCGTCCGACCCGCCCCGCCGCCGACGCCCCCGCCGCCGGCTTCGCCTCCCTGAGCGGCGGGCGCGGCCTGCTGCAGGACGAGGCGCTGATCTTTGAGCGCGACTCCTGGGAAGGGACCGGTGTCGATCTGCCTCCGCCTGACGCCGGCGCCGAGGATCTGGCCGGCCTGGTCCGCGCCAGGCCCCTGAGTCTTCCCGGCCTCTCCGAACCCGAGACGGTCCGTCACTATGTCCGCCTCAGCCAGAAGAACCACGCCATCGACCTGGCCCTCTATCCGCTGGGCTCGTGCACCATGAAGCACAACCCTCGTCTCAACGAGAAGCTGGCCCGGCTGCCCGGCTTCGCCGACCTCCACCCCCTGGCCCCGGTCTCGGCGGTCCAGGGCGCCCTCGGCCTGATGGACCGGCTTTCCCATTGGCTGAAGACCCTGACCGGCATGCCCGCCGTGGCCCTGTCGCCCAAGGCGGGGGCGCATGGCGAGCTCTGCGGCCTGCTGGCCATCCGGGCCGCCCACGCCGCCGCCGGCCAGACCCAGCGACGCCTGGTCCTGACCCCGACCTCCGCCCATGGCACCAATCCGGCCACTGCGGCCTTCGTGGGCTACGAGGTGGTGGAGATCGGGCAGACGGAGGACGGGCGCGTGGACCTGGCGGACCTCGCCGCCAAGCTGAGCGATGAGGTGGCGGCCATCATGGTCACCAATCCCAACACCTGCGGCCTGTTCGAGAGGGACATCCTCGAGATCTCCCGCCTGACCCATGCGGCGGGCGCCTACTTCTACTGCGACGGCGCCAACTTCAACGCCATCGTCGGCCGGGTCCGCCCCGGTGACCTCGGCGTCGACGCCATGCACATCAACCTGCACAAGACCTTCTCCACGCCGCATGGCGGGGGCGGGCCGGGCTCCGGGCCGGTGGTGCTGTCGGAGGCCCTGGCGCCCTTCGCCCCGACCCCCTGGGTGGTCCACGGCCCCGAGGGATTCCAGCTCCTGGAGGAGACCGAGGCCGAGGCGGCTCAGGCCTTTGGCCGCATGACCGCCTTCCACGGCCAGATGGGCATGTATGTCCGCGCCTACGCCTACATGCTCAGCCACGGCGCCGACGGCCTGCGGCAGGCGGCGGAAGACGCCGTGCTGAACGCCAACTACATCAAGGCCCGGCTCTCCGGCGTGATGAGCGCGGCCTTCCCGGACGGCCCCTGCATGCACGAGGCCCTGTTTGACGACCGCTGGCTGGAGGGGACCGGGATCACCACCCTCGACTTCGCCAAGGCCATGATCGACGAGGGTTTCCACCCCATGACCATGTATTTTCCGCTCGTGGTGCACGGGGCCATGCTCATCGAGCCCACGGAATCGGAGTCCCTGGCCGAGCTCGACCGCTTCTGCGACGCCCTTTTGGGCCTGGCGGGGGCCGCCCTTGCCGGCGAGACAGAGCGCTTCACGGCGGCGCCTCACCTGGCGCCCCTGCGTCGCCTCGACGAGACCCTGGCGGCCCGGAAGCCCCGGCTGACCTGGCGCAGGACAGAGACAGGTGTGGCGCCGGCGCCGCTCGCTGCGGAATAGCGGCGTCCGTTGCCGGGGGGGACGCCGACCCTCGACCCGGACGTCTTTACGCGCCCCGGTCGGGGTCGCATAGGCTTGGGGGGCTCCGGCGGGAGTGGTCCGTCGGAGAGCCTGATTTGGTGTCGGATGACCGTGGCGCAATCATCTCTGGTCCCGCGTCGCCGACGCATCCCCGTTTCCCGATGGGACGGGGCGATGAGGGTTGGGATGGGGCGCCATTTTCCTGTCGCCGCCGCACCCCATATCTTGGCGTTCTCGGAGACCCGGACCCCTCCCACGGTTTCCAGTGAGTGGAATTGAAGTCTGTGCCCGAGGCGCCCAAGGAGAAATCGTCGGTCTATCGCGAGGCGGACGCCTTGGCGCGCGCCTTCCTGTCCGGGATCGCGCGGACGGGCCTGACCGTGGGTGGACTTATCCTGGTTGTCGCCGGTGTGGCGATCGCCCCGCTGCCGGGCCCTCTTGGCCTGCCGCTCACCGTCATCGGCCTGATGATGGTCCTCAGGGGGTCCTTCCGCGCCAAGCGGGAGTTCGTCCGCCTCCAGAACCGCCACCCTAAGTTCGTCCGGCCCCTGCGCAGGCTCCTGCGGCGGGACCCGGAGATCATTCCCTTCGCCTGGCAGCAGTCGCTCAGGGTCGAGCGTCTTGTCCTTCCCAAACGCTTCCGGTTCCTCGTCAGGACGCGAAAGAAGATGAATGGCCGCCGGCGGACGCCGGATTAGGACCGCCCCCGCCTCCCTCCGTCCCGGGGCCTTGCGCCGGTCCACCTCCCCCTGGGGGGAGGAATTCGGGAGCTATTGCTCCCCCAAGGGGGAGGTGTCAGCGAATCTGACTGAGGGGGTCTACGGCGCCGCAGGGGCCGGGTTGATCGGTATCAGCCCAGCTTCTCGGCGATCATCGGGATGGCGCGATCCACAAGCGGGTCGGCCTTTCCGCCCGACAGGCGGCCTGCCAGAACCTGCTCGGCCATGAGGGTGGCCAGATCCACTGCGGCGGCGCGCACCTCCGCCTCGGCCTGGGCCTCGGCGTTGGCGATCTTCCGCTCCGCCAGTTGCTGGCGGCGGGCGAGGGATTCGTCCAGGCGGGCCTTCGCTTCGGCCTCATAGGCGCGGGCCTGCTCCTCGGCGGCGGCCAGCATATCGCGGACCTGCCTCTCGGCCTCGACCCGCTCGGCCTTCAGCTCCGCCAGGAGGCGCTCGGCCTCGGCCCGGATCCGGGCGGCCTCGTCCAGGTCGTTCTGGATGGCGTCCCTTTGGGCGTCGAGCCGACCGGCGATCATCTGAGGCGCCTTGGCCACGAAGACCACGATGCCCAGGAAGATGACCAGGCCAGCGGCGATCCAGAACTCAGGCTTCGACGGATCGAAGGAGATGTGGAACGGGTTCATCAGGCGGCTCCCTTGGCGGCGGCGCGCAGGTCAGCGGCGGAGGCCGCAGTCCCCGTGAGGCGTTCCACCATGGCTCCCGCGGTGTCGACGGCGATGTCGCCGACGCTGGCCATGGCCGTATCCCGGAGGCTCCGGATGCGGGTCTCAGCGGCGGCAAGCTCGTCGGCGATCCGCGCGTCGGCTTCCGCCTGACGGGCGGCGAATTCGGCGTTCGCCCTGGCCTTGGCCTCGGCGGCCACAGTCCGGGCGCGAGTCCGGGCCTGCTCGATCTCGGCCCGTGCGGAGGTCGCCTGGGCGTCCGCCTCATCCTGGACCCGGCGGGCCTCGGCCACCGCGGAGGCGATGGTCTCCGCCCGGGTGTCCTTCACCCTCCGAAGGCGTGGGATGAAGACCCTCGACATGAGGGTGTAGAGGACGATGAAGATCAGTAGCAGCCAGACAATCTGGCCGCCCCAGTACTGGAGTTCGAACTGGGGCAGGCCGCCACCCCCGCCATTATCGGCAGGTGCGGTTCCGGCGTGCGCGCCGTCCAGGGCCGTGGAGGCGGCTCCGGGGGCGGTCGGGGTGTCTTCGGCGGCCATCTGGCTACGACGTCCTCAGGATGCAGGTCCACCGGCTGGCCCGAAGGCCAGGCGGCGGCGCTGCCGGATCGGTTGAAGTCAGCTGAACAGGATCAGCAGGCCCAGCACGAAGGCCAGGATGCCCAGGGCCTCGGTGAGGGCCGCGCCGAGGATGAGGTTGGTGAACTGGCCACCGGCCGCCGACGGGTTCCGGGTGGCGCCCGACAGGAAGTTCCCGAAGATGGTGCCGACGCCGATGCCCGCGCCGATCATGCCGAGGGTCGCCAGACCCGCGCCGATGAACTTAGCCGCTTCCGCTTCCATGATTTTGGTCCTGCTTGAGTGTTGGAAAGGGGTGAAGGATGGACCCGGTGATCAGTGATGATCGCCGAGGTTGACCACGTCGTTCAGGTAGACGCAGGTCAGAACCGCAAAGACAAAGGCCTGGAGGAAGGCCACGAGGAATTCGAGGGAGGTCAGGGCGACCACGCCGGCCAGCGGCAGGATCGCGCCGACAACCCCTACGGCGCCCAGGGCCGCCAGCGACGGGATAAAGCCTGCAAAGACCTTCAGGGCGACGTGCCCGCCCAGCATGTTTCCGAACAGACGAAGGGCGAGGGTGACCGGCCGCAGGAAGAACGAGATGATCTCGATCGGGGTCACCAGGAACAGCATGTACCAGGGCACGCCCGACGGGACGAACAGCTTGTACATGTTGACGCCGTTCCGGAGAAAACCCACCACCAGGACGATCAGGAAGGTCATCAGGGCGAGGGTGACTGTCACCGCCAGCTGCGACGTCGCGGTGAAGGACAGGAACATTCCCAGCATGTTCATCGAAAGGACGAACAGGAAGATCGAGAAGACATAGGGGAAAAACTTGCGGGACTCGTGCCCGATGATCCCGTGCGCCATGTCGTCGATGTAGCTGAACAGGCCCTCGGCGATCAGCTGCATCCGGCCCGGAACCACCGCCGCACGGCTGGTGGCCACGGCGAAGAAGGCGATGATCAGGCCCGCTGCGATCAGCATGGCCATGATCGAGTTGTTCAGCGACAGGTCGACGAGAATGCCGCCGGGCAGCTCCACGGTGGGGAGCTGGAGGCCCTTGTGGATCTCGAACTGTTCCATCGGGCTGGCCATGCCGCCTCGAGCTCCTTCAATCGTCGTCGTCCGAGGCGTCGTCGGGCAGGTCCCGGGCGGGGCCCCAATCCCGCGCCGCCTGGGCGCTGTAAATCCTGGCCGAACGCACGGCCATCCAGATCGAGATGACGAAGCCCCCCAGGACCCCGACAATCATCCCCCAGGGCGCCGAACCGACAAGGACGTCGACCGCCGCACCGAGACCCACCCCGACAAAGACCCCGCCAAGAAGCAGGGCCATGATGCGGTATCCGTAGCCCGACGCCTGAGCGCCGTGATCCGGGATGTCCCGCGTCGTTCGCGCCTCCAGGGCCGCGGCCTGCTCGTCAAGGCGACGAATGGCCTCTTCCCTCGAGAGATCCGATCCTGGCATGGGTCACACGGTCTGACGGCCCTGGCGGAGGCCAGGACCCCGGGCTGGATTTCGGGCCGGAACCTATAGAAGCGGTTGCAGTGCGTCAAGGCTGGGCGGTCGGCTTTTAAACCTTTGATTTCAAAAGAAAAGAATGGCCTCAAATGGCCTGGAGGCGACGGTCTGCCCGGCGGTCCGGGGATTCCCGCCCGACGCCTACTCCGCCGCCAGGGCCTCGGCCTGCCGGAGGTCCACGGAAACCAGCTGCGAGACCCCGCGCTCGGCCATGGTCACACCGAACAGCCGGTCCATCCGCGCCATGGTGACCGGGTTGTGGGTGATGGCGATGAAGCGGGTGCGAGTGCGCCGGCGCATCTCGTCCAGCATGTTGCAGAAGCGGTCGACATTGGCGTCGTCGAGCGGCGCGTCCACCTCGTCCAGTACGCAGATGGGCGCAGGATTGGCCAGGAAGACGGCGAAGATCAGGGCGCAGGCGGTCAGGGCCTGCTCCCCGCCGCTCATCAGGCTCATGGCCGCCATGCGCTTTCCGGGAGGGCAGGCGAAGATCTCCAGGCCCGCTTCCAGCGGATCGTCGGACTCCACCAGGCGCAACTCGGCCTGGCCGCCTTCGAACAGGGCCTGGAAGAGGGCCTGGAAGTGGCCGTTGATCACATCAAAGGCCGCCAGAAGGCGCTCGCGCCCTTCGCCGTTCAGCTCGTCAATCCCCTGCCTCAGCCGGGCGATGGCGCCCGACAGGTCGGCCTGCTCGGTGCGCAGCGTGTCGAGACGTTCGGCGTACTCGCGCGCTTCCTCCTCGGCCCGCAGGTTCACGGCGCCCAGGGACTCGCGCTGGCGCTCGAGGTTGTAGAGGTGGGCCTCGACGCCGCCGGCCTCTGCGGGAATGGCGACCGCCTCGTCCGCCAGGGACCGCGCCAGGTCCTCGGGTTCGACCCGGGCGGTCTCGCGGATCTGGCCGGCGATCTCGCTCAGCCGCTCGCGCGCGGACTCCAGCCGGGCGTCCAGGCCCGCCCGGCGTTCGCGCACCTCGGAGGCGGCGGCCTCCGCGGCCCTGACGGCGCGGGTCGCCTCGGCCCGCTCGGCCTCGGCGTTGGAAAGGGCGTCGGAGGTCGCGGCCCGGCGAGCTTCCGCCTGGCCGAACTCGGTCAGCAGGGCCTGGAGCCGGTCGGCATGGGTGGCGGGCTTCGCCCGGGCGGCGTCGAGGGCGGCGACCATCCGTGCGCGCTCCCCCGCCAGGCGATCCAGGCGCTGGGCGGCTGCCGCCGAGCGGCGGCTCCAGTCGTCGCGATCCTCGCAGGACCTCTCCAGCTGGCGGCGGCGCCCGTCGCGCTCGCGCACTTCTGCGTCCAGGGCCGCGCGCGCCTGGGCGGCGGCCTCCACGGCGGGAGCGGTGAGGGCGCGGGCCGCCTCCAGCCGGGCGCCGGCGTCTCCCGCGTCTGCCGCCGCCACGACCTCGGCTTCGGCGGCCGCAAGAGCCGCCTCCGTCTCGGACATCTCGGCCTGGAAGCGCCGGATCAGGTCATCCAGGGACTGCCGCTGGGCCTCACGGCGCGTCGCCTCGCGATCGTGCCGCTCCCTCGCCTGCCGGGCCAGGGTCACCCCCTGCTCAGCGGCGGCGGGGCCACGGCGGGCCTCCCGGACCCGGGCCTCGGCCTCGGCCAGGGCGCCTGCCGCGGCGGTGAGGGTGCGGGAGGCGGCTTCGGCCTCAGGGCGCAGGCCGGCCAGCTGGTCTTCCAGTTCGGCCAGCCGTCCGCGCTGGGTCATCCGGACGGCCGAGGCCCTCGGGGCGTCCGCCCGCGCCACGAAACCGTCCCAGCG
>Ga0315902_10004580_pt1 | contig 19893 bp, 16 predicted proteins | sample LakEriMetagenome_9_FD_203523 | JGI IMG/M metagenome (GOLD analysis project Ga0315902, IMG submission 203523) | Freshwater fungal communities from buoy surface, Lake Erie, Ohio, United States - Buoy 12 MA117 | ecosystem: Environmental > Aquatic > Freshwater > Lake > Lake biofilm | place: USA... | reverse complement strand
TTCCGTCTGTATTTCGGCCTTCAATGCTCTCTCGCTCAGTCCGGCGCTCGCCTCGCTTATCTTGCGTCCGAAGACGGAAAACCGCGGGCCGCTCGGCGGATTCTACAAATGGTTCAACGCCATGTTCGGGCGCGCCACGGACAAATATGTGCGCACTTGCGGCATGGCTATCCGCAAAACATTCATCAGCCTCTTCATCCTCGGAGGCATGGCCGCCTTGGCCGGAGTGTTCGGCAGTCGCCTGCCACCCGCCTTCCTGCCCGAGGAAGACCAGGGATATTTCTACGCCGGGGTGCAATTACCCGACGCCTCCTCGATGGAGCGCACCAGCCAGGCGTGCAAGGAGATCGAGAAGATCATCATGGACACCCCCGGCGTGGAATACGTCACCACCGTCGTCGGGCTCAACCTGCTCAGCACGGTGCAGACCACCTACAACGGATTCTTCTTCGTCACGCTCAAGCCGTGGGACGAGCGCACCACGCCGCAGACGCAATACAAGAACATCATGCGCCGCATCAACGCGCACCTCGCCGCGTTGCCCGAGGGCATGGCCTTCGCCTTCTCTCCGCCGGCCATTCCCGGCGTCGGCACATCCGGCGGAGTGAACTTCATCCTGCAGGACCGCAGCGGTGGAACAGTCCAGTTCCTCGCCGAGAACACCAAGACGTTCATGGCAGCCGCGGCCAAGAGGCCCGAACTGGAGCGGCTCAACACCACGCTCCTGCCCGCCGTTCCGCAGATCAAGCTCGATATCGACCGTGAGATGGCCATGACGCAGGGCGTGGCCATCGACAGCGCTTACAACACGCTGCAGACCTTCCTCGGCGGCACGATGGTCAATTATTTCAACCGCTTCGGTCTGCAATGGCAGGTCTACGTGCAGGCCGCCGGTGAATTCCGCGGCGAGATCGAGAAGGCCGGACAGTTCTACGTGCGCAACGGCGAGGGAAAATCCGTGCCGCTTTCCGCGCTGATGACGACCAAGCCGCGTTACGGACCGGAATTCACCATGCGCTTCAACATGTATCGCTCGGCGCAGATCAACGCCAACGCCGCCCCCGGCTACAGCTCCAACCAAGCCATGGCCGCGCTGGAGGAAGTCTTCGAGCAAACCATGCCCAAGGAAATGGGCTACAATTACTTGGGCATGTCCTTTCAGGAGAAGCAGGCCGCCGAGGGCGTCTCACCCGCCGTCATCTTCGCCCTCGCGCTGGTCTTCGTCTTCCTTATTCTCGCCGCACAATACGAAAGCTGGTCGCTCCCGTTCAGTGTCCTGCTCGGCACGCCCATCGCCATCTTCGGCGCGTTCTTCGCACTGTGGGGGCGCTCGATGGACAACAATATCTACGCGCAGATCGCGCTCATCATGCTCATCGGCCTCGCCGCCAAAAACGCCATCCTCATCGTCGAGTTCTGCAAAGCCGAATACGATGGGGGTAAAAATCTTTTCGACGCCGCGCTGGCCGGCGCGCGCGTGCGTTTGCGTCCGATCCTCATGACCGCCTTCGCTTTCATCCTCGGCTGCGTCCCGCTCTGGACCGCCACCGGATCCGGAGCCATCTCGCGCCAGACCATGGGCACCGCGGTGATCGGCGGCATGCTCGCGGCGACCTTGTTCGCCATCTTCATCATCCCGATGCTTTTCTACCTGGTAGAAAAACTTTCCGGCTCCAAACCGGGCGAAGGGAAGGGGACCGCACCCGCGACTCCGTCGCACTGAAATTATGGTGCCGAATTTCGCACGGTTCCAAAGGTGGATCGCGATGTCCCGATCGCGATTTCCAAAACAAAATATCGCGCCGGGACGGCGAGATCCACCTTCCCGAATACCCGCGATCTTCCCGAGCCTGCCATGAAATCCGCCGCAGCTCTGCTCGGATGGATCGCGTTGACTTTCTGCGCCGCGCTCACCGGCTTCTTCGTCCAACCCGCCGACTTCTACGCCTCTCTGGCCAAACCTTCGTGGGCTCCGCCCGGCTGGCTCTTCGGTCCGGTGTGGACCCTGCTTTATCTCATGATGGCTTTTGCGGCGTGGCTTGTCTGGCGCGAGGGCGGATGGCGCGTGCAGCGCGGTCCGCTTGCCCTTTACCTCGTGCAACTCGCGCTCAACGCTCTGTGGACTCCGCTTTTCTTCGGGCTGCGGAATCCCGGCCTTGCGCTCGCGGAGATCATCCTGCTCGGCGCCGCTATCGTGCTGACCGGTCGCTCTTTCCGTCCCGTCAGCCGCCTCGCTTCATGGCTGCTGGTGCCCTACTTGGTCTGGGTTGTTTTCGCCGCCGCCCTCAACTTCGCCATTTGGCGGTTGAACTGACGCGTTTTCCTCCGCGTCCATTTCCATGATGCGGCGCGCGCTGCGGTCGCCGAGCCACGCACCGAACCGCACCCAACCGGAATCCTGTGCCGCGTCCGCCACGCGCAACGACCGCTCGTGCTCGGCGCGCAACTCGGTCAGTTCCGCCCGCGCCTTGACCAACGCTGCCGCGTAGGAAGCCGGATCAGCGAAGGCCTCGCCTTTGCGGAGCGCGCTCAGATGAGTAGGCTCCCCGAGAAGTTCGCCGGACGCCGAAAAGTGGTCGGCGACTTTGGTTATATTCTCCGGGGAGGACATCGAGGCGAGTTGCAGCGCAGCCTGGGTGAAGAGGTCTTCGCGCAACCCCGAGATGTTTTGCCACGCCGCGCGGTGGAATGCCGCAAAGTTGCGCCGCGTTTCCACCGACGTGCTCAGCTTTTCGCGCAAAGCGGCGAGCAGGCGGATTTGCGCGCGAAGCAGCGCCGCCGCGGTCAGGCCGGATTGGCCGGACTCCTGACCGCTCCAGTTCAGCTCGAAGAGAGGCTCATTGAGCACCCCGAGTTGTCCTTGCACCCCCGCCTGTATGGCGGCGTGGTAAGCGAATGAAGGAACTTCCGTGAGCAACGGGTTGGCCAGGAGATAAGAACGCCGCGCGAAAATATTCGCCGCGGAGAGGACGAAGTCTCCCGACCCAAGCCAGTCGGGAATTCCCACGCCTTCCTTGCCGGGTGCCCAGAGTCGTGCCAGTTGCGCATGACGCTCGTCGCCCGCAACCAGCGGGATACCCCGACTGTCGACGAGAATCGCGCCAGTGACGACGATTCCCGGCTTACGGAAGCGCGACGGGTCTTCGATCGCTGCGAGGCACCGCTCGAGCCGCTGCGGCGCATACGCGCCGCCGGCACCGATGATCGCGATGTATTCCGAGTGGTCGAGAAAGTCGATTGCACGATTGATCGCGTCGGCTACGTCCGTCGTGTCGACCTGCGCCACCTGCACGGGCACGCCCGGAAGTTCTTTTTCGGGCACCACGGCATTGGTCGTCTTGCCGTCGTCGAGAAACACGACCAAATCGGGGCGGACGGTTTGTGCCCGCAGCGTGGACAAAGCATGGCGCAGGCCCGGATGCCGTGGAAATAACGGCACGATCACGGTCAGGTTGGAAGGGGAGCTCGATGTCGCCATTTTTAGGGAGTCCGCGCGGGACTTCCATTCGTAGCTTATTCGCTGTTAAAACTCCAATTGCATCATGAGTAACCGAACCTTCCCTCCCTTCAGTCTGAGCCGCCTTCTGAAAAAGACCTTCGAACCGGCTCCCGGCCAACGCGTCTGTGTTCTTATTGACCTCAAAGACCCGCGCGAAATCAAAGATTTCAAGTTCCTCCAAGATCCGGGACTCACGGTGCAAAAGAAAGCCCATGATGTTTTCTATCAGGGCCTGAAAAACGGGGTGCTCGCCGAACTCGGTCTCGAGGGCGGCGAAATCTACGCCTACGAAATGACCGGCGGCAGCAACCTCGATCTGCCCGATGAAGCGTATGCGCCCGACGGTCGGCAGCTCAGCTTCGAGAAGGACATCTATCCGCATTACGACCTCATCCTCTGCGTCTCGACTTACTCGGCCACCGCGCCGCTCACCGCCTCGGCCAAGCAGCACGGGTTCCGCGGCGCCACCTTGCACGGGGTCAACGACATCATTCTCTCCTCCGGATTGTCCGTCGATTATGACGAGGTCAGCGTCGAGGCGGAAAAGCTCCGCCAAGGCATGACCCGCGCCGATTCGGTCGAGCTTGATTTTCACCTCATGAACGGCGCGAAGCACACGCTCAAACTCGAACTCGGCCGGCAGGAAGCGCAAAAAAGCCACGGGCTCTGCCGCGGCTCCGAACCCGATGTGGCCAATCTTCCGGCCGGGGAAATTTATTATGTTCCCGTCGGCGCCGAGGGGGAATTCCCCATGAAATACGAGGACGGCACGCTCGGCCTCATGCATGTGACGGGCGGTCGTATCAAAAATGCGACCCTCATCGCTGGTAACACCGCCACCATTGAAGCCCACAATCACAAACTGGAAAGCGATCCGGTCACCGGCGAACTCGGCGAACTCGGTTTCGGCACGCAAGTTCTTCCAGTCTCGGGCAAAGACATCCAAGACGAAAAAATCCGCGGCACGTTCCACATCGCGACGGGACGCAGCGACCATCTCGGCGGCAGCCTTACGCCGGACCGGTTCGCCAGCAAGATGAACGCCACGCACGACGACATCCTCTTCTCCCGCGAAAAAACGCCCGAGGTGAAATCGTCCGAGGTCCGCCTCTTCCGCGACAACAAAGTGGAAATCCTGCTCAAGGATTTCCATCCGTCGCCCTACATGGAGAGTCTGCTCAAGTAGGCGGCCCGCGCGTGGCGGAGAACATTTACGAGAGCGACCGGCTGGTCCGGGAATATCTGCTCTTCCATTACGGCGGCGCGGAAGAAGTTCTTCCTTGGTCCGGCGGACCGCGAGGCGCGCTCAACTTCGCCGCGCGTCTGGTTGAAGAATTGCTCGATGTCGCCGCGTTGCCGCAGGACGCGCGCGCCCTCGATGTCGGTTGCGCTGTTGGACGCTCCTCGTTCGAGCTCGCCCGCCATTGCCGCGAAGTGACCGGCATCGATTACTCCCGGGCTTTTGTCGCGACCGCAACAAAAGTCGGGAACGAGGGATCGTTGGCTTACGACTACGTTATCGAAGGCGACCGCACCGCGCGTGCTCTGGCCTGCCTTCCGGAGGGTGTCGATGCATCGCGCACGGTCTTCGAAGCCGGCGATGCCATGGCGTTGCGCGAGGATCTCGGTTCTTTCGATGTCGTGCTCGCCGCCAATCTGTTGTGCCGCCTGCCGGATCCGCGCGTTTTTCTTGCGCGCTCCCCGGACTTGGTGAAACCCGGCGGACAACTTTTGCTCACCACGCCGTTCACCTGGCTTGAGGAATACACGCCGCGGGAAAATTGGATCGGGGGTAAGGGAGTTGCCTCGTCCGCAGAGCTGCTGACCGAATTGCTGTCGCCCCACTTCGAACTGCGCTTCGCGATAGACCTTCCTTTCCTCATCCGCGAACACGCGCGCAAATACCAGTGGAGCGTGGCTTGGGGCACGCGTTGGATCAGAAAGTAGAAGCGGCATCTTGCCGCTTTTCCGAAAGGTGGATCGTGCCGTCCCGGCACGATTGTTTCCTGATAAATCGCGATAGGGGACATCGCGATCCACCAGCGGCGAACTAATCTTCCTCGTCGCTCCCGTTGCTTCCTTCGGTCAGCGTCGGCTGCGCCGTGGTCCGTGCACCGAGTGTGCGCAATTTCTCCGTCTGCCGCAGCAGATTGCCGCGTCCGTCGCGCAATTTGTTCATCGCATCGTCATAACTCTCCTGCGTCTGCCGGATGCGCAGGCCGATGTTTTCCAAATCGCGGCAAAACGCGACGAACTTGTCGTAAAGTTTCCCGCCCTGTTCGGCGATCTGCCGCGCGTGGCGGTTCTGGCTGTCCTGCTGCCACAACTGCGCGACCAAACGTGCCGTGGCGATGACGTTCGGTGCGGTGACCAGAACGATGTTTTTCTGCAGCGCGAACTCGATCAGGTCGGGTGCGGTGTCCAGCGCGGCATGCAAGGCCGGCTCCACTGGCACGAAGAGAAAAACAAAATCGGGCGACTTGATACCGGGCAACGACGAGTAGTCTTTGGCCGAGAGTTGCTCGATGTGGCGCTTGAGCGCGTCGGCATGCTCTTTCGCCGCCGCGGCTTTGGCTTCTTCGTTCTCGGCACTGCATTGGCGCTCGTAGGCGTTGAGCGAAACTTTGGCGTCGATGATGACCTGACGCTCGCCGGGGAGATCGAGCACCACGTCGGGTTGCAGGCGGCGTCCTTCCTGCGTGGTGTCGGAAAATTGCGTGTGGAATTGCTGGCCTTTGACCAGGCCCGCTTTTTCCAAAACCGACTCAAGGATCATTTCGCCCCAATTCCCGCGTGTCTTGGCCTGTCCTTTCAACGCGCCAGCCAGGTTGGCCGCCTCGCGCGAGACAGTCTGGTTGAGATCGCTCAGGCGCTTCACCTCGGTGCGCAGCTCGGTGCGGGCATCGTTTTCTTTCCCGTAGGACAACTCGACCTGTTCGCGGAATTCCTTCAGCCGCTCGGAGAGGGGACCGAGCAATTGTTCCAACTGCGTGCGGTTTTGTTCGGTGAAGCGCTTCGATTTGTCCTCCAAGATACTGTGCGCCAGATTTTCGATCTCCGCCTTCAGCGCGCCGCGAGATTCCTCGAGCCCCGCCGTTTTTTGTTTCTCGCCGGCCAACTCGGCCGAGAACTCCTGGACCCGCGCGAGCAGGTTGCGCCGTTCGTCTTCGATCAATAGCAATTGCCGCGAGACCTCGTCGGCCCGGGAGCGCGCGGCGGCCAGTTCGGCCAGCGCACCGACGGACTTCAGGCGTCCGAGTAGATATCCGACCACGCCTCCGGCCAGCAGCACGGCGATGGCCCACCAGTAGAGTTCGGACATATGATCTGATTAGCATGCCCCGCCGCCCCTGTCGAAGTCCGCGGCCAAGGGTTGCGTACGAGGGCGTGATCCGGTATAAGCGCAGGATGAGTATCGCCACTGCCAGTGCCCGCGGACCCGCCTCCGCGCAGCAAAGCGCCAAATTGTTGAACGGCGCCGAGTTGCTCGTGCGTTGTCTCGAGATCGAGGGCGCGGACACCATTTTTGCTTATCCCGGCGGGGCGAGCATGCCTATCCATCAGGCACTTACGCGTTCGAAACAAATCCGCACCATCCTCCCGCGCCACGAGCAGGGCGGGGTGTTCGCGGCCGAAGGCTACGCGCGCGCCACGGGCAAAGCCGGCCTGTGCATGGCCACCTCCGGACCCGGCGCGACCAACCTCGTCACTGGTTTGGCCGACGCCTTCATGGATTCGGTTCCGGTCATTGCCATCACCGGCCAGGTGCCGCAGGAAATGATCGGCCGCGGCGCGTTCCAGGAGACTGATTTTTTCGGCATGACCTTGCCGATCGTGAAGCACAGCTACCTGGTGTGGGACATCCACGAGATCCCGCGCATTGTCAAAGAGGCGTTCTACATTGCCACCACGGGACGCCCGGGCCCGGTGCTCATCGATATTCCGAAAAACATCCAGAACCAGAAGATCGAACCGGTTTTCCCCGAGACAATCACGCTGCGCGGCTATGACATCGAGCTAAAGGCGACCGACGAGCAGTTGCTCGAGATGATCCGCCTGATCAAGCAGTCCAAAGATCCGATGATCTATTGCGGCGGCGGCATCATCACCGCGGACGCCGCGCCCGAACTTCTTGAATTTGTCGAGCGCACCCAGATTCCCGTGGCCACCACGATCATGGGTATCGGCTGCTTCCCCGAGAGCCATCCGCTCTCGCTCAAATGGCTCGGCATGCACGGCAGCGTCTACGCGAACAACGCCGTGAACGAAGCCGACCTGCTCCTCGCCATCGGCGTGCGTTTCGACGACCGTGTGACCGGCAAGGTGGAAAAATTCGCCGAGCACGGCACGATCGTCCATGTCGACATCGACGACTCCGAGCTGAACAAAAACAAAGTCGTCGCCCTGCCTATCCTCAGCGACGTCAAATACGCCCTCAAGCGCCTCAACGAACTCCTCGCCAAGGAAGGATACGAGCGCGTCTCCGGCGACAAATTCACCCGCTTCAAGCCGTGGTATGAAAAGATCGCCACGTGGAAGAAAGACCAACCCTTCCGCTACAAGGACACCGATGACGCCATCCAGCCGCAATACGTCATCCAGCAGCTCTACAAACTGACCAAGGGCAAAGCCATCCTCACCACGGGTGTCGGACAGCACCAGATGTGGGCCGGCCAGTATTTCGATTTCGACAAACCGCGCACCTTCATCACCTCGGCCGGCCTCGGCGCGATGGGCTTCGGTTATCCCGCGGCCATGGGCGCCAAAGTCGCCTGCCCCGATGTGGAAGTCATCGACATCGACGGCGACGGCTCGTTCCTCATGAACGTGCAGGAACTGGCCACCGCGCACATCGAGAAGATCGCCGCCAAGGCCATCATCCTGAACAACCAGCACCTCGGCATGGTGGTGCAATGGGAAGACCGTTTTTACGAGAGCAACCGTGGACACACCTTCCTCGGCGATCCCGAAGACACCTCGCGCATTTATCCCGACTACGTCGAAATATGCAAAGGTTTCGGCGTTCCCTGCGAGCGTGTCATCCACAAGAAGGATCTGATCCCGGCCCTCCAACGAATGCTCGATGCCAAAGGCGTCTACGTCCTCGACGTCATGACACCGTATACCGAGCATGTCTTGCCCATGATTCCCGCGGGCATGACGTACAAGGATATCATCACCGAGTAAGCCGCGGCCGCCCGCGCGGCGGCGTTGTCCCCATGTCCGAAGAAGCCCCGTCGCTGGATCTCAGCGCCCTCGACTTCGCGCCCGCGTGGGCGAAACAAGGTTCGTCCCCTTCGGCCGCGCCCGAAATTCGTCCGCCGCGCCCGCCGCGCGAAGAAAGGGAAGCCCCGCGCCACGAACGCGAAGGCAAACCGCCGCGCGCTGGATTCAAACGCGGCGGACCTCCGCGCAAAGGCGGCTTCGGCAAGCCGAGCGATCGCCGCGGAAAATTCGCGCCGCCGCAGCAGGACCGGCGTCCTCCTCCCCCGCCTCCCAACCCTTTTCCTTGGCTGCGCATCGCCTTCACCGCTACACCGCCCGCCGTCGAAACCGTGGCCAAACAAGTCCGCCAAACCGGACGCACCTACAGCCTTTTCGATATCGCGCGCATCCTGCTCCGCAATCCGGCGTCCTTCACCGTCGACCTCACCTCCGCACCCAAGCCGCCCGAGGGCCCGTTTCATCTCGGTGCCGACGGCAGCGTCTGGATGTCGCAGGAAAATGCCGCGCGGCACATTTTGCGCACACGGCTGGAAGACTTCTACCGCGCCGAGACCGTCGAGATTGAAGCACCCAAAGGCAACTTCGCCTCCATCGGCGTCTGCGGCATGTCCGGCGCTTTGCTCGGACCGACCAATCTCCATGACTACGAGCGCCGTCTGCGCGAACTCCATCGCGAACGATTTTCGCGCATGGACTTCGAGACCTTCCGCTCGCGCGTCCGCATGGAGCGCGATCCGGAAGTCATCGAGAAGTGGCGCGCCGCCGCATCGAAGGCCACCCACTATTTTCCGAAAGAAGGCGAGAATCCGGAGAAGCTGGAAAATCTCGCCGCGGTCGAACAGCACTTCCTGCAAAACCACGCGGCCTCGCAGATCCAGTTTGTCGCCGAAGCCAAAGTTCCGGGTGATCCGAAAAACGCGCGCGTCGATGCCGCGCTCGCCCCCTTGCTCAATTACGCCAAAGAAGAGGAAGAGCGTTTTCCCCTCAAACTCGCGCAAAGCCTGAGCCGCGCCTTGACCGAAGCCGGACTCCGTTTCCACAAGAGCGCGAACAAAACAACGTTCGTTTCCTCCGCGCGCCCGCGCCACCTCAACCTCGAGGAAGTCACGGTGAGCGACTCGATCAAAAAGATCATCGACCTCATCCGCGCCAAAAAATCCCTCCGCCGTCAGGAACTGCTCGACCAACTCGCGCCGCTCCCCCCTGTAACGGCGCCGTCCTCGGCGCCGAACACACCTTCATCCTCGGAGCCTCCAGCTCCTTCTGTCGAGGCGGTGCCTGCCACGCCGACAGGAGAGTCCCCGCCGTCGGAACCTCCCGTAACCGCCGAGGTGCAGATCATTCCCCTCAAATCCCCCGAAGAAGCCGCCCGCGAAGCCGTAACCCAAGACCTTCTTTGGCTGACCCACGAAGGCTACGTCACCGAATACGCCGACACCCGCCTCGAATCCGTCCCGCCCCCCAAAAATCCTCCCAAGCCTGCGCCTCAAGCGCAATCGGCAGAAACGAAGCCTGAAGTTGTCGAAGACGCGCCGTCTGTCCCGACCGGATCTCCCGCGGAATAGTGGCGTGCGGTTTCGTCTTCTCGGTCGCTAGCCCCCGCGAGACTTCCCCGACCGCTCCGCAGTCAAAAAAGCGGTGGGATGATATGATGACATTCTTGAGAGTGTCATTATAACTGCTAGTTGGCGCACCTGAACGGGGTGAGAGCGGTGAGAGGAGTGGGGTGCCTGAAGTTAAGAGTTGGTGGCGCTTGATTTGAGTTTGTGCGAGAAGGCCCTCGTGCGTAGCAACATGGCGTGCATGCGGAACTTTTGGTTATCATTCCAGCGTTCAACGAGGAGCGGTGTGTCGCATCGGTTCTCGACGAATGGACGGCAGAACTCGAGCGGGCCGGTGCCGATTACAGTATCTTGGTCATTGACGACGGATCCACTGATGCGACTCCCGAGGTTCTTCATAATTGGAAGCGCGATCACCCTGCTCTCCACCTTGAAGTCATGCGCCACGCCAACCGCGGCCATGGGCAGACCTGTCTCGAGGGATACCGGATCGCGTGCGATCGCCAGATTCCGTGGGTCTTCCAGATCGACTCCGATGGACAATGCGATCCGGCGTTTTTTTCGGCCGTCTGGGCCGCGCGCCACAGTCACGACGTGGTCTATGGCCATCGGGCCAAGCGTAAAGACGGCCTGAAGCGCGTCTTGGCCAGTATTTTGGTCAAAGCCGTTGTCCGGGCCTCCTCAGGCGCCGCATGCATCGATGCCAATGTGCCCTACCGCCTGAAGCGCACAGAACACCTCCGCCCTCTCATCGATTCGATTCCGTCCGACTTCGACTTGGCCAATATCGCTCTAGCTGTGCAGATCCAGCGCGCCGCTTGGCGCGAGGCTTCCGTGCCAATTGTTTTCCGGCCCCGCGCCGGCGGCGAACCTTCGGTGCCTGTCTCACGCTTCGCGCGCAAGGCAGTCGAACTTTTTCGCCGGTTGCGTGCATTACCATCTCCATCCTCCCCATGACCGGAAGAAACCTCCGATGGTCGGCGCTGCTGTTTGCCATTCTCTGGTGTGCGGTTGTCGCTTACCTTTGGAGCCCGAAATACTACTGGCCCGACGCGGATGGCTATTTGCTGCATGTGGCCGAGGGTCGATGGGTGGCCCATCCTCCTGGCTACGCACTTTTCGTAATGTCGGGGCGGTTGTTCCATGCCCTCGGATTGCCACCCTATCTTGCGGTTCAACTAGCCAGTCTGAGTCTGACGGTAGCCGGCCTCTGTGTGCTCTATCGCCTGATGCGCGAGATTTTGAGTCCGCTGTGTGCCCAAGTTCTGACCATAGCCGCAGCTTTCTCTTGGTTGACGTTGCTCAACGTCCAAACTGGAACTTCGCATGCATCGGATTTGTTCACTGTCTCGTTGCTTTTGTTGGCCGCAGTGAAGCTGCCCGGGTCACGCGCCAGTGCTTGGGGTGCGGATCTCTTCTTCGCCACATCGCTTTTTCTCTGCGCCGGCTTCCGGCTGACCACTTTCATCATGATGGCTCCGCTTTGTTTGCTGGTGGCATGGAACAACAGGACACGAGCGTCCTTTTGGGTATCCTGCTTCCTTGCCCTTGTAGCCGTGGCTTTGTGGCAGCTTTTGGTCATCGGACAGAGCGGCGGGTATGCGGCCTATTCGGCGGCGGCAGCGGCAATGAATGCTGACAACCATCCGAGCAGCTTGCTTTTGAGTGGTCTGACGCACACCACCGCACTCAACATGTTCCGTGCTTTGCTCTGGGCCGGTGTGGGAACTTTCGCATTTTCCGTTGTTGCGGCTGCAAGCTGGTGCTGGCCGATTCCAACTGTCGCGCGCCGCGCTTTTTTCTATGGATTGGCTGCAACAGTCGGGCCGCTTTTCGGCGTGATCTTCTACCTTTGCACCCATCCCGGATATGTCGTCAGTATGATCCCCGGAACCGCACTGGTCGCTGCCTCCCTCGCGGCAACTTCGAGGCCATCTTTTCCGTGGAGAGCATTTGCCGCGTCTGTGATCGGGGTGCTCTGCATGTTTCTTTTCATGAAACCCTTCATGCCGCCTGCCACCAAATGGCAGGCCGTTTCCAACGGCATTCTCCTTCAGTATTCCGCCCCCTGCGCCCGCACGGCCACCTTCAACACCACGTCAAGGTGGCTCAGGTTGGCCGGGCTCGAGTCCGAGATACCCGACCACAGGGTTATAGACCTGCAGCAAGAGGACGAATGGCGCGAGTACTTCAATGAAGCCAATCCTGCGCGGCGCGAATCAGAAAAATAAAAACGCCGGCGACAGCCGGCGCTTCAGACAAACAAGATGAGGTAGTTACTACGTTTTGTTTTCTCCGAGCTGGTTCTTTAGCCAAACGACTGTTTCGCCCACACCTTGTTCGAGTGATATCTTGGGTTGCCCTAGCAGCGTGTATGTTTTTTCCATTGGCGTCACGTAATCAGTTACCATGCTGCGATAGCGTGACGAAGTGATGTAGAACGGTTTTCCGGTCAGAGTGCTGATGATGTCACCACCAAGTCCGGCAGCGCGGAGGATGGAACGCGGAACTTTTCGGGCAGAATGGCCGTGTAAAGCCCGGCAGAAAGCGTCGGCCCAGTGGTAGATGTCATCGGCAGGATCGCCGACATACAAGGTCTGCCGGTCAATCTTGGCGGCGGGTTGTTCGAGTAGGGCGACCATTTGATCAGCGACGTTGCCCACATATCCGTAGCAACGGACCACGGGTTTACCGCCTGGGTGCACATAGAGTCCCTTGCGGGCGATGCGCCAGAATTCCTGCGGGTAGCGCGGATGCCAAGGTCCCCAGATGTTGGTCGGCCGCACCATGACCCATTCGCAATTCAGGTCGGCACGGCGGGTTTCCTGTTCGGTGATGACTTTGCTTTGTCCGTAGACGGTGGCGGGAAAGTAGTCCTCGTCGTGGGCGGGTAGGCGTCCCGGTCCGCAAACAAACTGCGAGGAGCACATGAGCATACGCCGGACCGACGGGGTGGCTCGAACGGCAGTAAGGAAGTTGCGCGTGCCTTGGGTATTGGCGCGAAACCCCGTCTCGGCGGTTGTTTGTTCGTCCATTTCGGTCCGCGCGGCGAGATGCATGACTTGGTCTGGAGCGAAAGCCGTCATGGTTTCCCGCAGCAACCCGGCGTCGAGGACATCCACCTCGCGCCAGAGCGGCCGGTGTGCCGCCTCGTGCGGAGGCTGATGGGAGACATTGAGGACTTCGTGTCCTTTGGACAGGAGTCGATTGACCACATGGGTCCCGATGAATCCGGAACCGCCGGTGATGAAGATGCTAGCCATTAACTGATGGGTGGCATTGAGAGAATCTTGGCGGGTACTCTCTAAGCCCACGCTTGGAGTAGCACCGGGTGCCCATTATCGAAGATGCCCTTTGTGGCAAACTGGTAACTTGGCAGGCATTCGCGTAGAAAATCCGTTATTTCAGCAACATTGTTCTGGGGATGATAGACAGTCACCGCAATCCGTGGATGATGTCGCCGGATAACGGCCTCGGCCCCAAGTAATACGCGGAACTCATAGCCTTCGACATCGGCTTTGAGGAACGTCACCTTGGCTTCTCCCATCGCATCATCGAGGGTTCGCACTTCAACAGGTGTGCCACGGTTGGCCGCCGTGAGGCGCGAAAAAATCTCGTCTTCCGACAAGAAGGCTTGCCCCGACCGATGCCCCAGAGCGCAGTGACTAATCGACACCTGCGGTGAGCTGGCAAAACTTTTCCGCATCGACGCCACGAATCCGGCGTCCGGCTCAAAGGCGTGCACTTGGGCTCCCCGTTGGGCTGCAAACCAAGTGAACAAGCCTTCCGCAGCTCCGCAATCAATCACAACGTCTGCCGGCCCAATATTGAACCGCGGAAAAAGAAAATTGTGCCAGTTGTGTGGATTAAAGCACTCATCAACGGTCTGGCAGAAATCCACCCAGCGATACTTTTTTGGGTAGAAAAGGGGAAAGGCAGGGTTCTCGTGAAATCGCACCTCTTGATAGGAGGGGTGGGATTCCGACACGCTTTTAATGAAGACATCAGCACGGCCGCTCTTGCTGGGTTGCGAAAGGAACTGGAATACTTGCAGGAAATTGGGCGCAGAAATGGTTGGTCGTATTAAATTTGCAAAGTAAGCCGGCAAGATGCTGAAGCGTTTTGGTAGTTTCATTTCTGGAGTTATTGTTGTGGATGCAGCTCTAACTTGCTGGAACTGTGGTTCCGGTTGTGAAAACGTGAAGATTTATGCCGGTAAAAGCACAACCGATCATCGTAATTGCGGGGCAGACGCCTCCTCCGACCGGCGGCCAGAATGTGATGATTGCCCGTCTTTTGACGGACCTTAGTAGCGACGCTCGCTGGTGCACGGAGCACTTGGATTTCCGCTTCACGCCTTGCTTCTCCACCGTTCGACAGGCGAACTTGGCAAAAGTCTGGGAGTTGCTGAAGGTTTATGGCCGACTGTTCCAACTCTCTCTGCGGCGCGGACGTGTGGATCTTTTCATTTATCCAAGCGGCGGTCCCCAAACGGTGCCAATGGTTCGTGACATTGTGCTGCTGCCTTTTGTGCGTCTCGTCACAAAGCGACTATGGGTTCAATTTCATGCTGCGGGTGTCGCCGACCGCTTGCAGCGACGAAATGGAATTCTCGAACGCTGGCTAAAGATTGTGTATGCCGGCGTAGACGGGGCAATTGTCATGACGGACTACAACCGCTGTGATCCAGCGGCGCTGGGAATCACCGAGGTTGAAGTAATTCCGCATCGTCTGAAAGACGAGAACCGCGAGGCTAAGCTTCCGGATTTTTCGCATAAGTCCCTCCAGATTTTACACGCAGGGCACCTTTACGATCTCAAAGGAACTCCACAGTTACTGGAGGCTTTCGGCCGCATTGCTAGCGAGTATCCGGAGTGGCGCTTGGTCTTAATGGGGGAATTCCTGCCTCCCTACAGCGAGGATGAGTGCCGCGCGAAGTGCCGAGAGTTGGGCATCGAGAAAAGAGTGGAGATCTTGGGAGTGCTTAGAGGCGAGGAGAAGGCAGCACAGTTTTCATCGAGTCAGGTGTTCGTGTTCGCCTCGGTGGCTCCCTACGAATCCTTCGGCCTCGTCATGACCGAAGCGATGATGTGGGGATTGCCGCTGCTGGTTTCGGACTGGAGGGGAAACCGCGAAGTGGCCGGCGATGCTGCCGAGTATTTTGAGGTGGGGCACTCGATGGTGAAAAACTTGGCAGATAAGATGAGTGCCTTGCTCGCGGATAAAGCCAAAATGTTGGCTCTCTCGGAGCGTTCCAGAGCCCGCTTTGGCTCCGTATTTTGTGAAAATGGCTCCGAATACCGTAAGTTGGTGGGACGTCTCTGCGCGGCAAATGACAAGAAATGAATAACCAATCGCGCTTTGAAACTGTCTACCGAGGACGTCAGGGTTTTTTGCATCACGCATCCTATCTACGCATGTGCAAAGTCTTGCTTGCGCTGCGCGTCTTGCGCCGAGCCGGTGTGCTGCTCGACCACGCCGAGATGTTTGATTACGGCTTCGGAGCCGGCACATTTTACCGCTATTGCCGCAAGAGCACGAACCTCAGTGGTGTTGAGCAGGATTCGGTCGTGTGCCAAGAGGTGGCTACTATTCTTGCCCGGCGCGGATTTCGACACGTCGACTTGCAGCCGATCGAAATCGAACACTGGAAAGAGCATCCGCTGTTAAAAAGAGAGTATGATGTCTTTCTCTGCAGTCACGTGCTCGAGCATTTGCCCGACCCTGTTGATTTTCTGAAAACCGTGCGGTCCTGTGTGAGGTCCGGCGGTGTGTTCCTTGGTCTCGTGCCCATCAATGAACGCGCGCAAAATCCGCACCATCTTCAGAAAGTTGATCGCGCCGTGGTAGAAAGGTGGGCCGCAGATGCGGGATACGAGATGGCGCATTACGAGGAAAACGATCCCTTTCTCTACTGGGCCCAGCCGCTTTTCACTGTAACATCTGGTTGGAAGCACAAGTTGGCGCAGGCCATGAGTCTCGATCTGGGGCTATCCGCAACGCTGGTCGGAGAGCGCCTCTGGTTTGCGTGGGGTAAGGTTTTTGGGAAGCTGACTTTATCCAAACCGACTCAAGCAGCGTTCCTGCTGAGGCCGAAACAGTAGAAAGTGGCGAGTGGCGGATGACGAGCGAAGGCAGGCGCGGCTTGCAAGTGCGCGCCGCCACGCTTAGGCAAATCACAAGTCTATGCGGTTTACGATTGTTACGCCGAGTTACAACCAGCTTGATTGGCTGAGGCTGTGTGTCGCGTCCGTGGCCGACCAAGTCGGAGTGGGACGCGAGCACACGGCATACGGCACAGGGCAGACGGATGGTAGAGGTTGCGGGTCGCGGGTGGCTGGTGGCGAGAGCGAGAGGCGGGCAGCTATGCCGCTAACGATTGAGCATATTGTGCAGGATGCTGGGACGCCGGGGATTGAGGGCTTTGCGAAGGAAATGGGGGCGAGTTTTTACCAAGATGGTAAAAAAGTTTTCAGTGCTCAGCATCCAGCAGACGGTCAGTTGTCGAATGCCTACTCCCTTGCGATCTATCTTGAGAAGGATGAGGGGATGTATGATGCAATCAACAAGGGTTTGCGGAAGGCGAGCGGGGACATATGTGCTTACTTAAATTGCGACGAGCAGTATTTGCCGGGGACGCTGGAATGGGTGGCGCATTATTTTTCGGGTTCAACCGAGGCCGAGGTCTTGTTTGGGGCGGCCATTGTGACCCGTGCTGATGGGTCCTATGTCTGTGATCGGCGCGTCATGGTGCCGACCCGCTGGCATACCATGGTCTCGGGCAACCTTTCGATTTTTACCAGTTCGACGTTCTTTCGGCGCGAGGCTGTCGTCGAACGCGGGCTGTTGTTCGATCCGCAGTGGCGCGTGTGTGGCGACACGGTGTGGGCTTTGCGGCTTCTGGACGCAGGCTTGCGTATGGAGGCGTCTCACAGGCCGCTGAGTGCGTTTGCAGAGACTGGGGTGAATATGAGTGCGGCAGGAAATCCACCAGCCGCAGAGGAGGCTCGACGTCTCGCGTTATCGGCGCCCGCGGCGGCGCGTGCCCTTAAACCGGTTGTATTGCTCGCTTATCGTCTGCGCCGCTGGTGGAGTGGGGCCTATGCGCTGAGCGCGCACAGTTACGCAATCTATACGGCAGGGAATACTCAGCAACGTAGACTTTTCGCCGTCGATGCGCCAAGCTTTCGCTGGAAAATGGGATCCAAAGCAAGGTGAGCGCCATGCGGGTTGTCCACCTTTGCAATCTGCCGCTCCCACCCGAGCATCCGGATTACGGGCGCATTTCTTTCCACCCCGGTCGGTGGGTGCTCAATTTAGCCATGGCCCAGCGCCAGTATGCAGGGATCGATGCTCGTCTGGTCATGCAGGTTCCCGGAGCACAAGATGATCTCCGCACTGTAGTAGAGGGAGTGCCGGTTCACTTTGTGGCTGCACCAGACAAGCTTCGCTCGGCTACGTTGTTTGTTCCCGATGTTCTCAGGTTGCGCAAAGCGGTTTTGGCCGAGAGGCCTGACGTGGTGCATGCGCACGGCACCGAGGATGCTTACGCTCTGGGTGCGGAGGCCTGTGGCAAACCTTGCGTGATCACAGCACAAGGATGCTTTTTTATCATTAATCGTGAGTTGCCGCCGCGTCTGATCAGTCGGGAACGCGTAGTTCAGCTAACCGAGTGGCTGGCTCTTCGTCGGGCAAAACACGTCATTGCCAAGAGCACTTACGTGCGGGACGAGTTGGCCAGGGCATTCCCGCATCTCACGATTCATGAAATTCCCAACACAATCGATCCGCGTCTGTTGGAGATCCCAGTGAACCGTGAGCGCGAGTCTGGCAGCTTCGCCTTTGTGGGGACGGTGGTACCACGTAAAGGGGTGCACCTTATCGCCGATGCTTTGTCGATTGTGCAGCGGGACGATCCCAAGGTGTTCGCTCGGATGAAACTAAACATTTTCGGTGACAGGCCGGGACGCGAATCCGACTACGAGACAGACTGTAAAAAGCGCCTGCGCGAACTCCTCGGAGATAGGGTCACTTTCCGCGGGACGATTCCGGCCTTTGAGGTGGCAGAAGAACTCTCTCACACGGAAACCTTGCTGGCCCCATCTTTGGAAGAAATGTTCGGCAACCAGTTCATTGAGGCCGCTGCTGTGGGAGCTGAGGCTATCGTTAGCGAGGCAACAGCCATGGCTGAGAATGCGCGGAGTCTCAGGACTGGGCGAGTGATCGCAAGGAACGATGCTTCGGCTCTAGCTCACGCCATTCGTGAAGCCGTCTCGAATCCGGCAGGGCGAAACGAGCGTGAACGGTGGCGTAAGGAGCTTGGTGTTCTTTTCGGTCCCGAAACGGTTGCTGCTAAGCATCGCCAGCTCTATGTGGATTTGCTGCAGGGTGCGTGATGGGCTGTCTTAACGATCCCAGCTGTCGCTCCCTCTATTGCTTAGCCCCTGGAAGCCCAGCGTGGCAGCGATGGCAAAAGTTCCGATTGCTACCAAGGCCAAGGGAGCAAGCAACAGACCCGCAAGCCATGCTTTCGTCGTCCGAGTAGCGGCCGCATGGGTTTCCTGTTGTTTGCGCCCCTCAAGGCCGACTTTCTTGCTGAAGTGCTCCTGACCCAGCTGCCATTCGTTGTAGAGCGAGCGTAGCCGATTGATACGAAGATCTAGCGCCTCTTCCTTTTTCCCAGATTCGAGCAGCTCAACAACCGTTTGCGAGAGCGCCCCGTATTGCTCCGTCAAGACAAGGAGATTTCCTCCCGATTCCTCCAGACCCGGCGTCCCGGACAACTCCCCAATCAGCGTCCGGTAGGCCTCGAGGTTTGATTTGCGCAGGGCGTCTGCTTCCTCCAGTTCGGATGCATCGCGGGCGAGTAGCGCGTTGAGCGTGGCTCTGTGCGCATTGGACTGGTGTTTTGCCATGGCGGCCAGGTTTTCGATGCGCGCGGCGGTTTCCAGACTGCTTTGTTGCTGGAAACGGACAAGGCTTCCTGCCACCTGCCATTGGACAAAGGCGAAAAATGCAGAGAGGATGGCGACCATCAGGGCCAAACCGAGTGCCAGATAAAGGCTGGCGCGGCTGACCGTATAGTTGGACTTCGCGGCAAGAAGCCTTTTGGACAGAGCACCTTTGAGGTTTGAAAACATGGAGAAAGCCGCCTGTAGTCGGTTGACGGGCGTCGGTAGTTTAGCCGGCTATTTTGTTTTTGCGCAGGTAATGACCGAGAACCACGAGGGACCAAGGGGCAGGCCAGTGCAGGCTGTTGTTTTCGAACTCAGCCCAGACTTTGTCCGCGCTGCCGGATGGGATGACCGATGATGACGCGAGTATCGCCAGTCCTTCGCGACAGTAGTCGCACAGGGGACCGAGCATCCACGTCTTCATAGGAAGTGTGAATCCCATCTTTGGCCGGTTCCAGATCTCCTCAGGAATAAGGTCTTGTGTGGCGCGCAAGAGAAGGTCTTTAGGGCGGTTGGGACTGAACTTCGCGCTCGCAGGGTACGATAGCATACGATCGACAAGTGGTCCGTCGAGAAACGGGACACGCAATTCGAGCGAGTGGGCCATGCTCATGGCATCCGAGTCGCGGAGAAGTGTATCGCGCATGTAGTG
>Ga0315902_10004577_pt1 | contig 19895 bp, 28 predicted proteins | sample LakEriMetagenome_9_FD_203523 | JGI IMG/M metagenome (GOLD analysis project Ga0315902, IMG submission 203523) | Freshwater fungal communities from buoy surface, Lake Erie, Ohio, United States - Buoy 12 MA117 | ecosystem: Environmental > Aquatic > Freshwater > Lake > Lake biofilm | place: USA... | reverse complement strand
GGTGCAAGCAAGCGCGGAGTGGCGGTATGTCGATCTGGTGGTTGATCCCGGCATTCGTCGGCCTTGTTGGCGTCCTGATGCTGGTGGGCGGCTTCGCCAAGCTGTTCAAGGCAAACCTTGGCGGCGGTCTGGTGCGCGTGCTGTTCGGCGGGTTGACGCTGGCGGGCGCGATGATCGTGGGGCTGATCGGGCTCAACCTGCAGACCTATGCGCAGCTCTCGAAGGAGCGGCTGGCGGGGCAGGTGGTGCTGAAGAAGAACGGCGATTTCGACTACACTGCGACGATCGATCTTGCCGACGCCGAAGGCCGGCTGCGCGGGCAGCCGAAGGATTTCCAGATCACGGGCCAGCGCGTGCACATCGAAGGGCCGGTGGTGAAGTTCAAGCCGTGGGCCAACGTGATCGGCATCGACTCGCTTTTCAAGGTGACCGAGGTCTACGGCACCTATGTGAATCCCAACTGCACCAACAAATACACGCCGCGCCGCGAGACGACTGAGGAATGCAAGACGGGCGACTTCATGGGCTGCCTCGGGTCAAGCTGGCAGATGCTGGACCTCGCGGACTTTTCCCACACATCCGCAAGTGGCCAGCTGATGGATGACGGCGCGATCTACGACATCTATGCGAGCCAGGATGCGTTCGAGCTGAAGCCGAACGAGAGCAATGCGGTGGCGATGGCGCTGCAGGGCCAGGTAGCGCCGCGCGGGCCGGTGGACTGCGATCCGGTCACGGGACCTGTGCAGACGCCGAGCGGCGCGGTTGAGTATCGCCCGCCTGCAGCGACGGTGGCGCCGCAACCGACGCTGCCCCCTGTGCAGGGCACGGTGCAGCCGCAGGTGATGCCGCAGGCGCCGGCGCCGAACTAAGCTTCGAAAGGTCTCTGACAAAGAGCAAAAGCGTCAGCGGCCCTCGCCCATGTCGGCGAGCGCCCAGTCCGCAAACGCCGCCAGATCGCCACCGGTGAAGAGGAAGCCACGCACGCCCGCAGCCTTGGCGGCGTCGAGGTCGGCCTGTTTGTCGCCGATGAGGAAGGAGCGTTCCTTGATGACGGGGAAGTCCGTCATCGCGCGGATCAGCATGCCTGGCTTTGGCTTGCGGTCGTAGCTGTCCCTTGTGTAGCGCGGGATCGTGCCGTCTTCGTGAAAGGGGCAGTGGTAGATCTGGTCAAAGCGTGCGCCCGTGCTGGCGAGTTCGGCTGACATCCAGTCGTGCAGCGCCTGCATCTGCTCTTCGGTGTAGTAACCGCGCGCGATGCCGGACTGGTTGGTAACGACGAAGACCCACCAGCCCATGTCGTTGAAGCGGCGGATCACGGCCTGCGCGCCATCGACCCACTCGAAATCCTCGCGGCGGAAGACATAGCTGTGATCGACGTTGATGACGCCGTCGCGGTCGAGAAAGAGGGCGGGGCGCGCGGTCGGCATCTCTAGGCGGACTGCGTGGCTGGCGCTGCTTCGGCCGGCGGATCGGCGGGTTGTTCTTCAACCTTCGGCGCGACGGCGAGGCCGCGCATCAGCGGCAGCAGCGAGACAGCGCAGAACACCGCGGCGAGCGCGAAGGCTGCGCCGGGGAAGAAGAAGGGCGCGCCCGAGGCAGTGAAGTAGTGGAAGGTTTGCGTCATTGCGAGCGGTGCGAACATGTTGGAGAGCGAATTCACACTGGCGATCGCGCCCTGGAGTTCGCCCTGTGCATTCTTCGGCGTACGCACGGACATGATCTGGTTCATCGCGGGGCCGAGGACGCCCGCAAGCGCGCCGAACGGGATGATGAGGTAGACCATCCATCCCTCTGTTGCGGCGGCATAGGCGGCGAAGGTCACGACGCAGACGAGGAAGCCGAAAACGGCGGTGTTGGTTGGCCCGAAGCGCTTGATGATCGGGCCGATCAAGGCGCCCTGAACGACGGCCGAGCCGATTCCAACGACCATCAGCGCCAGGCCGATCATCCCTTCGCCCCAGCTGAAATTGACGGCGGAGTAGTAGCCGAATGTCGCCGGGTAGACCCAGTAGGAAAACTGGAAGAGGCCAAGCGCGAGCATGAACCAGGCTAGGTACGGCACCTTGGCGAGGTGGGCGAACGTGCCGAAGGCGTTGGCGCGTTTCCAGTCGAAGCGGCGGCGATGTTCGCGCCCGAGGGATTCCGGCAGCACGAACAGGCCATAGCAGAAGTTGATCGCCGCCAGCGCGGCGGATGCGAAGAACGGATAGCGCGGATCGAACTGGCCGAGAAAGCCGCCGATCGCGGGGCCGAGGATGAAGCCGAGGCCGAAGGCGGCGCCCAGCATGCCGAAGGCCTGCGCCCGCTGTTGCGGCTCCGTGACATCGGCGATGTAGGCTGAGGCGGTTGAGTGTGTGGCGCCGGAGATTCCCGAGAGCACACGCCCGAGGAAGAGCAGCCAGATGGTGTGGGCGAAACCCATGATCAGAAAGTCGATCGCCAGCGTGCCGATCGACACCAGCAGGACGGGGCGTCGACCGAACCGGTCGGACATGCCGCCCAAAATGGGCGCCGAGAGGAAATTCATCACCGCATAGACCATGGTGATGTAACCGCCCCAGGGCGCGGCCTCCGACAACATCGCTTCGAGTGGGAGCAGGTTGCCCCCGGCAGCGAGCGCGCGGGCGGATTCCAGGGCTGCCTCGCCGTTCAGCAGTTCCGCCATCAAATAAGGCATCGAGGGCATGACGACCGCGAAGGCCATCATGTCGATGAACACCGTCACGATGATGAAGAAAAACGCATTCTTGCCGAGCCGCGAAGCCCCGGTCTTTGGAGGAGAGGCGCCTGCGGCGGACATGTCCGGCTCCGGGACGTGTGACCAGCGCGGATACGCCGGGCGGGCTTACACAGTCAATCAGTCAAGGCTGGCAGGGAGGCTTGGAGGAATGGTTTCTGTGGCTCGGTGCGCCAGACGTTCCAGCCCGGCGCGCCATTGCTCGCCCTGGTATTGATTCGTGGCCTGCAGAGGGAAGCCGTGGCGAGCGACATGGGCCTGAGGCACGGATTCCCAGCCCCGGTGTTCGACGGTGACGCGCGTTTCGCGGCCAACGGGCTCGAAGCGGACCTCGACTTCGGTGGCGTGGTCGGGACCGAAGCTGGCGTGGCGCCAGCCGACCACCAACCGTTCACCCGGCGCCCAGGCCTTCACGGGGCCGATTTCGAACACTTTGCCGTTAGGGAGTTGTTCGACCAGCCGGCCGCCTTCGCCATCGGCGTCGGGCGGTTCGAAAGCCAGCTTGCCGGGGCTGCGCGGCGTAAAGCGGAACATGCTGCTGTCGGCCCACCACACGCCGATCTCCAGCGTGAACAGCGCGAAGGCCTTGGCGGGCGAGCAGGGCACACGGAGGGAGACAAGGACGCGGGACGTCATTTCGATTTCTGCTTCGCCAGCTTCTTCCCCTGTTGCGCCGCGGGAACTTTCTTTCCTTGTTGCTCCGCAACGTGCGCAGCGAAGGCGGCGAGCTGCTCGCTCCAACCCTGCTCGGCGCGGGCGAGCCAGTCCTTCAGTTCTGACAAGCGTTCCGTGTTGAGGGCGTAGACGCGGACGCGGGCGTCAAAATCCGGATGCGTTTCAGCGACAAGGTTGGCGGCCTTGAGCGCCTTGAGGTGGCGGCTCATTGCGGGAGCGGCCAGCCCGAGGCGTTCTGCAAGGTCGCCCGCGCGCAGGGGGCCACGGCCTAGCATTTCCACAGTGCGGCGGCGCGCGGGATCGGCGAGGGCTGCGAGCAACACATCGACATCGGGCGCATGGGCGGACTTGCGACGCATGCTCACGTGTGGACGATCCGGTCGGCGTGGGCCTTCAACAGCGATTTGGGCGCGGCGTTGCGCCAGGCCATCCAGAGAGCACCTTTCGCCGTGCTGACATCGGCATGCTTCGGGTAGAACCACGTCGCGCCTTTAAGGCCCCAGCCGCCGACGACGGGCGCGAACGCTTCGGGTTCGGCGGCGCACAGCATCTGCTGCTGCTCCGGTGTCAGCTTGAGGTAGGCGGCGCCGCCCGCGCGCACGGCAGGAGAAGCGAAGATCTTCCCAGCGACGCGTAGATCTGCGCCGCCTTGATGTTGGCCTTCGTCCACGTCGGGCAAGGCTAGCGCCAGTTTCAGAAAGGCGGCGGGGGTCATGCCTCAGTCCTTGCCATAGCCTTTGCGCGCCCACGTCTTCAGGCCCGTCTCCTTGTCCCAGTCGGCCGGTTCGACATGGCGCACGGGTTCGGAGAAGGACCAGATGTGACCTTCGGGATCGCGGGCCTGATAGGTGCGGTCACCATAGAACTGGTCTGCCGGTTCCATGATGATGTCGGCTCCAGCCGCGCGGGCGATGGCGCAGTGGTCGTCTGCCGCCTGGTCGCGCAGCTGGACATGGGTGGTCTGCGTGTTGCGGCCCTTGAGGGAAGCCGGGCTGCGGCGGCTCTCGTCCCACTCCGTGCCAACCATGATGATGCCGTCGCCATAGCGCATCTGTGAGTGTTGCAGGCCGCCATGCTCGTCCTCGATCAGCAACTCCATTTCGAAGCCGAAAGCCCTCTGCAGGAAATCGAGGGCGGCGCGCGCATCGCGATAGAACAGGGCTGGGGTGATGGTGGGATGGGCCATGCGCGGTGCTCCCTGAGCCTGGCATTCATTTGCAATACGCGCAATAATTCTACAAATGAGAAACTAATTCGTCAACGATGCACTATCTGCATCTGCCGCCGCGCTGATTTCGGGCGGATTTCAGGCCGTTGGGGCCCAGGCGCCGTCTGCGCCCTTGGTGAAGAGCATGAAGGAGCCGGGATCGAAATCGGGCGTGTCCTGGCCAAGCGAGAAGAACCAGGCATAGCCGCCGAAGATGCGCCAGAACGTGACAGCGTCTTCGTCGCGGCCATAGGGACCGCACATCGACACCGGCTCGTTCATCGGAAGGGCTGCGCGATCGGCTTCAGAGAACTGCATCACGAGCGCGTCCTTCGGCCAGCCGGACGCGTTCGCGGGCTGGACGGAGCATTTGGCGCGCTCTGCTTCAGGCGCATTCTCCACGAGGTCGCGGATCACCTTTTGCGGATCGGCGGGCTCGACCATGAAAATGCGGACCGGTTCGATGGGTTCGTCGCCGACAACCTGATCGCCATAGAGCGCGGAGGCTGTGTAGGTAAGCGCGGCGGAGTGAGCGCCGGCGCCGAACTCGAACGCCGTGGTGACGCCCTTGCAGGTGAGGACGCGGTAGACAATCGCTTCATCGCCGTTCGGCAGCGGAGTTTCGGTGAAGCCCCAGGTGCAGCCCTCGGGCGTTTCGGTTGCGAGGCCGATCTCCGGGTCGACATAGTTGATGGCGCGGCCGGCGCAGATGCCTGTGACGGGCAGGCGCGGGCCATCGTCCGGGCATGGCGCAGCTTCCGGTTTCGCCGAAAGCGCTTCCGGCGCCGCGGCTGTTTCCATGGGCGGCGACTGGCCACCGCAGGCGACCAGCAAGGTGAGCGCGGCCAGACTCGCGGCGAGCGAAAGTGACGGCTTCATGACGTGTCCCCGAATGCGGCGATTTCCCCACGCCGCATGAAACTGTTAGCGCCAAAAGCGGCAGGCTGAAAGATGCCGGTGCGCTGGGCAGACCGGTCCGGTCGCGGACGGTTTGCGTATGCGGTTGGTTGAGCAAGGGAATGAATGCATGCTGCGAATGATCGCAATCGTAGGGCTGCTGGGCGGGTGCGCGGCGGCCCCTCAGCCGCCGCCAGTTACCGGCATCGACGGCAGGTGGGTTGTCGATCTCTCGACTGATCCCGCCGAACCCTACACCAAGGCGATGGAATTGCGGCTGACGGCGGATGGCGTTGCAACGGGGTCCTTCTACGACAGCGAGATTCTCGCCGGGCGCTGGAAGACGGATCGTGGTCGTACGTGCGTGAGCTTCCGCACGACAGATGGCGCGGGGCCCTATCACTCCGCGGCCTGCCTGACGGGCGATGGCCGCATCGCTGGCCAGACCTGGGCCGAGCATCGCAATTTCCTGTTCAACTGGAATGCGACGCGGGAGTAGGGCTCAGGTGTCGCTCCAGTCCGGTTTGCGCTTCTCGAGGAAAGCGCGGAGGCCTTCCTGCGCGTCGCGCGATGTGGCGAGTTTGCAGAAATCGTCCACGGCGCGGGCAACGGCCTCGGTGTAGTCGCGGTCGGCTTCGCGGTGAAAGGCGGCGCGGCTGAAGGCGATCGCGGCGGGGGACTTCTCAGCAATAACGCGTGCGGCTGCGAGGGCTTCGGGCAATGCGTGGGGCGCGACGCGGCTGGCGAGGCCGAGGTTGAGGGCTTCGTGCGCATCGAACGTTCGTGCGGTGAACAGGAGATCGAAGGCGCGGTAGCGGCCCAGGATGCGGTGCAGGTGGGCGAAGTGGATTGCGGGGGGCAGGGCGAGGTTGATCTCGGGATAGCCGAAGCTCGCCTTCTCGCCCGCGATGATCATGTCGCATGAGATGGCGAGCGTCATGCCGCCGCCGCGGGCTGCGCCATCGACGGCGGCGATCGTGGGTTTGCCCATGTTTCCCTGCACGTCCCATAGCTCGATATAGAGGCGGTTGAGGAAGGCGCGGATGGTGGCGTCGTCGCTGCCGAGGATGATGTCGAGGTCGAGGCCGGCGCAGAACATCTTCTCGATGCCGCTGGCGAGGATGACGACGCGCGCATCAGGATCGGCGGAGGCGCGGCGTAGGGCGGCGATGATCTGGTCGAGGAAAGCGATGCTGAACGCATTGAGGGGCGGGCGCGCGAGGGTGATGGTGGCAATGTGGTCGGCGACGGCGTAGCGGACGTGGTCGGTCATGAGTCACTCTCTCCGAGCAGGTCGGGGCCCTGGTTGCGGACATTGCCGACGGCGGGGTTGGCAGGCCAGGCGCGCAGCCGGTCCGATGGGCAGGGCTTCAGCAGGGCGTGCGGATCGCGGTCGTCGAGGTCGAGCCAGTGCATGTAGTGCTCGGATGACAGGATCACCGGCATGGATGTGCTGATGCCGGCGACGGCGAGGTTGGGCTCGCATGTGACTATAGCGAAGGTGTCGAACTCGGAGCCGTCGATCATGGCGCGGCTCCAGAGGCCGGCGAAGAAGAACCACGCGCCGGTGCGCAGCGCGAAGGCGAAGGGCGTGCCGCTGCTCCATGCGAAGAAGCCCGAGGCGGGGATGAGGCAGCGGCTCTGGCGGAAGGCGCCGGAGAAGGTGTTGCTGTTGGCGATGTCTTCGGCGCGCGCGTTGAAGGTGGAGAACTTCTTTTCGGAGAGCGGTTGTTTCCACCACACGGGGACGAGGCCCCAGAAGGCGGGGGCGACCTGGATGGCGTGGCGCGGGGCGTATTCACCATCGGGCGCGCGGCGAAGGATGGGGACGAAGCTTCCCGGTGGGATGTTGTAGTCCGCTTCGGGAGGCTCGACGCCGGGCGGGGGAACGAGATCGATGGCGGCGCGGTAGTCGGCCCAGGAAATGGCGCGGCGGAAGTAGCGGGAGGTCATGCGGGCAGGGTAGGCCCTGTCCGGGACTTGTGAAAGCTGCGTTGACGGCGGCGCGGGGGCGCACTTAGCTGGGGTCCGGAACTGAGCGTCGGGACAGGGGATATCAAGCAATGAAGATCGTTCTGGCGAGTGGCGTGATCCTGCTGGCGGCGGCGTGCTCGCCCGCGCCGGCGAGCGAGACGGCGGCGCCTGCCGATGCCCCGAGTATCGCACCGCCGCCAGCCCCGATGCCGCCGCCGCAGATCGTGATGCAGACAAGCCTTATCGGCCGCTGGGGCGTCACGATGGACGCGTGTGCGCCTGCCAATGCGTCGAAGGATGGCGTGATCGAGATCACGCTATCGACCGTCGCCATGGGGCTGGACGCGTGCACGATCAGCAGCGCGGAGCCGGAGGGCGCCGGCATGATGATAGTCCTGCAGTGCAAGAGCGGCGAGGGCGCCGCCGACTACGAACGCAATTTCAGCGTCGTGTCGTCGACGCCTGAAACGATGACCTGGGTCAAGGAGGGCGGCGAGGGCGAGCCCTATGTGCGCTGCCCGTAGGGCGTGTGCATCTGCCCGCTTGATGGAGGCGGCGACGGCGCGTTATCAGCCTCACGTTGGGTGCACAGGGAGCAGGCCGTGGGACGTCTTACAGGTTCACTGGTTGCAGCATGCATGATGATCGTGGCGGCGTGCCCGCCATCGCCGATCCGCTGGATCATGCCGGGCTCAAGACCATGCTGACCGGCATGGGCTATACGCCGAAGGAGACCGGCGTGGCGCCGTCGCAGCTGCTGGAAATCACCGTCACGACGGCGAGCTTCAACGTTCCGGTCGGGCTTGAGGTCAGTGGCAGCGGGCGCTTTGTGTGGGCGCGGGCGACGCTGGGCGACGTCGGCCTGACGGGCGAGCAGGCGCTTCAGGCGCTGCAGAGCAATGCAAACACGCAGCCGGTGATGTTCTGGCTGACATCGAGGAACCAGCTGGTGATCGGCATGGCGATCGACAACCGCGATGTCACGCCCGAGCAGCTCCGCTTTGCGATCGACAAGATCGCCGTGGATGTGAACAACACGGCTCCGATCTGGAACAAGCCGCAGTAAGGCAGGCGCGCTTCTGCCCTTCGCTATCGCTCCGTCCGCTGCGCGGATCACGCCTCACTCCCTTGAAGTACTCCTTGCGACCGGCGCCGTCATGGCGGCCGGACGTGATGCAGCACTTCTTGAAAACGCCTAAGCGAACCGCCGGGGCAGGGATAGACGGGCAAAAACAGTCACTCACGTTTCGTTCTTCAAGAGCGTCTTTGCATCGGGGAGTGGCGGCAGCGACCCACACCCGTGAGTAGCTTGCTCACAAGTCAGTCGATCGCTTCGCGCTTTTGCCCACTCTCGCTGACGTACAGTTCCTTCCCGACTTCCGCGAACTTTGCGCTCATGTCGGCCATGCCGATCTGCTGGTCGTTGAGTTTCGCGGTGTAGTCGCGGACGTCCTGCGTGATCTTCATCGAGCAGAATTTGGGGCCGCACATGGAGCAGAAGTGGGCGACCTTGTGGGCGTCTTTCGGCAGGGTGGCGTCGTGGAATTTCTGGGCGGTTTCGGGATCGAGCGAGAGGTTGAACTGGTCTTCCCAGCGGAATTCGAACCGTGCGCGGGAGAGGGCGTTGTCGCGTAGCTTCGCGGCGGGGTGGCCCTTGGCGAGGTCGGCTGCGTGGGCGGCGATCTTGTAGGTGATGACGCCGACCTTCACGTCGTCGCGGTCGGGCAGGCCGAGATGTTCCTTGGGCGTGACGTAGCAGAGCATGCTGGTGCCGAACCAGCCGATCATCGCGGCGCCGATTCCAGATGTAATGTGATCATAGCCGGGGGCGATGTCGGTGGTGAGCGGCCCGAGCGTGTAGAAAGGGGCTTCGCCGCAGACCTTCAGCTGCTTCTCCATGTTGACCTTGATCTTGTGCATCGGCACGTGGCCGGGGCCTTCGATCATCACCTGGCAGCCCTTGTCCCATGCGACTTTCGTTAGCTCGCCGAGGGTGTCGAGCTCGGCAAACTGCGCGGCGTCGTTGGCGTCGGCGATGGAGCCGGGGCGAAGGCCGTCGCCGAGGGAGAAGGAGACGTCGTACTGCGCCATGAGATCGCAGATCTCGTCGAAGCGTTCGTAGAGGAAGCTCTCCTTGTGACGGCTGAGCATCCAGCGCGCCATGATGGAGCCGCCGCGCGAGACGATGCCGGTGACGCGTTTGGCGGTGAGGTGGATGTATTGCAGGCGGACGCCGGCGTGGATGGTGAAGTAGTCGACGCCCTGTTCACACTGTTCGACCAGCGTGTCCTTGAAGACGGACCAGTCGAGCTTGTCGGGGTCGCCGCCGACTTTCTCGAGCGCCTGGTAGATCGGGACGGTGCCGATCGGGACGGGGCTGTTGCGGATGATCCAGTCGCGGATGTTGTGGATGTTTCTTCCGGTTGAGAGGTCCATGACGGTGTCCGCGCCCCAGCGGATCGACCAGACGAGTTTCTCGACTTCTTCCTCGACGGAAGAAGTGACGGCGCTGTTGCCGATGTTGGCGTTGATCTTCACCAGGAAGTTGCGGCCGATGATGACTGGCTCGAGTTCCGGGTGGTTGATGTTGGCGGGGATGATGGCGCGGCCGCGGGCGATTTCGCAGCGCACGAATTCGGGGGTGATGAAGGCGGGGATTTCTGCGCCGAAATCCTCGCCGTCATTGCGGCGTTCTTCGGCGCCTTCGGCCATGGCTTCGCGGCAGATGTTTTCGCGGTGGGCGACGTAGGCCATCTCGGCGGTGATGATGCCGGCTTTCGCGTACTGGTATTGCGTGAGGCGGGCCCCGGGTTTCGCGCGCAGGGGCGTGGTGAGGTGCGGGAATTGCGTGACCAGCTTGTCGCCGGTGACGTGGCCATTGTCCTCCGGTTTCACATGGCGGGCGGCGTAGGACTCGGTGTCGGCGCGCGCGGCGATCCACGGGGCGCGGACTGTCGGCAGGCCCTCGTGCACGTCGATCTGTGCGGTGGGATCGGTGTAGGGGCCGGTGGTGTCGTAGACGCGGATCGGCGGCTCCTTCGCGGTGGGGTGCAGCGCGATCTCGCGATAGGGGACCATCACGTCCGGAAAGCCGGGCGCGGGGGAGTAGAGCTTCTGGCTCGCCGGGAGAGGGCCGGTGGTGACGCGGAACGGCTGCAGGTCGCGCGGATCGATGGGCTTGTTCATGAGCTGGGCTCCGTGGGGAAGGCGAGGCCGGCGATGCCGGCGATGAGGAGGACGACGCCGATCACCAGCGCCGGGATGTTGGAGAGTGCGTAGAGACGGACGTTGGCGGGGCTGTCGATCGTCAGCCGGTGGCCGATGGCGAGGAGGCCGAGGCCCTCGATCGCCCACCAGATGGCGGTGAGCGTGACGAGGGCTGAGGTGATCGAGGAGAAATCGAAGTGCGCGACCAGCAGGCCGCCGCCGGCGAACGCCGTGACGGCGGCGGTAGCGTGCATGACGCCCGGTGAGTTCTGGATGCTGGTGAGCAGCGGCTGGGCGATGTACGGGCGCACGAGCGAGCTGGAGGCGGCGAGCAGGAATGCGCCGACGAAGATCGCCAGCTTGAGCGTGAGCGTGTTCTGGACGGCGAAGAGATCCATCATTCGGTTGCATCTGACGGAGGCTGCACAAACGCCTCCTCGATGATCGCCTTGGCTTCGAGCGGGCGGTCGATGTGTTCGAGGGCGAAGACGTTGTCTTCCTTAGGGTCGTCCTTGCGGAGGACGTAGATGTCGGGCGTCTGCGGGCGGCCGCCGGCGATGACGCCGTCGACGTCTGCGCCCTGCATTTCGCTCACCACGTCGCCCGCTGCATCGAGCGCGAGGAGCCGGTTGCTGGTGGCGGCGTAGTGCTGCGCTGCTTGCGGCTTTGCGGCGAGGCGGCGGAAGCTGGCGTAGGCGAGGACGGCCATTGCGAGGGAGAACGCGCCGAAGATGGGCGTGACGATGGAGGCGCCGATGTTCGCGGTGGCGTAGCTGCCGACGCTCTCGAGGAAGCGCAGACCGAGGAAGACGGCGAGTACGGCGGCGGCCGTGCCGGAGATCAGCGCGACTGTGACGCGGCGCCGGCGCGTGGCGCGCAGGAGATCGCCGGACGTGCTGGCGCTCCAGACGATGGTTTCGCCCGGCTGGAGGTGGCGCGCCCAGAGATCGGCTGAAGCTGTCACTTCGTCCTGTCCTCGATCGGCTGCTCGATCTTCAGCGTGCGCTTGATGAGTTCGGCGACTTCCAGCGGGCGCTCGGCGTTGAAAAGGATGAAGGGCGGATAGGCGCGGGTGTTCTGCGGCGCGCGGTTGAGCCGGATGTGGCCGCGCTGCTTGGTGCCGGTGACGATGATGGGGTGGGGCGGGGAATGCTTGCCGTCTGCACGGCCTTCGCCGCCGATGGCGACCATCCAGTTGGTGATCGGACGCAGCAGGTCGATCGAGACGACGCGCTGGGTCGTCAGCATGGCGACCTGGCGCGAGGGCGTGGCGGAGCTGCGCCACACGAACCATGCGACGCGGGCGAGCAGGAGGCCGAGCAGCGCCCAGGCGACCCAGTTGTAGGTCGTGCTGCGGTTGTCGAGCATGAGGAAGACGAGCAGGCCGGCGCCGACGGCGAGCAGGCCCAGCCGCAGGATGAGGGCGGGGTTGAAGGCGTTGAACGCACGGCCCGAGCCCTTGCCCTGCCAGAGCACGTGCTCGTCCTTCTGCAACTGTCCGCGCAGGCCGTTGTGGAGATTTTCCACCGGGATGGCGCCGGGCGGCGGTGGAGTCGTGGGTTGATTCTGGTCTGTCATCGTCTCTCCAGTCCCTTCGCCGGCATTATCCGGAGCAGGTTCTAAGGGTGCTCGCGCGGAATGGCGACGATCTCAGCGAACGTCCGTTCGCGCCCCTCGGGATATCCCGAACATAGAGTGATCCCGCAGCCGAGGGAAGTTCCTAACCGCCCGCGTCTTTCGCCGGGCAGTTGCTCCAGTGATCGGCCAGCGTCTTGCGCCAGGCTTCGGCGCCGGCGGGGGCGGGGGTGGCTTCGATCAGTTTCAGCATGAAGTTGTCGTAGCCGGGGTGATTGGGGCTGCCGAAACGGGCTTCGATGACGTGGCCGGTCTTTGGATCGGCGATGAGTTCGCCGCCGCGGTTGCCTACGACGGGATCGGTGAAGGCGGGGCCGGCGAGGCGGTAGTGGTCCTTTGCGCCATCCTCGGAGCTGTACAGGAATTTGGCGTGGACGGCGCCGAGGATGCGGAGGGTGGGGGACGTGCCGTCGGGCCATGCCATGGCGAAGCCGAAGGTGAAATCCTGTCGCGCGCGCGGTCCGAAGATCGCGAACTCGGCGAGATCGAAATCGTAGATGCGCCAGGGCGCGGGCGGTGCCGGATGCGTTTCAGCGGGCGCGGAGGCGGCATCGCCGAGGCGGACTTCGAGCGTGCGGGTGGCGGGGATAAGATCGATGAAGGCCTGCGGGTTCTGCGTGCTCTCCCGCGTTAGGCGGCCGCCGACGAGGTGCGTGGCTTCCTGCGTCGCGGGATCGAACGCGGCGGTGACGTAGGCGGCGTCGGTGCAGGGCGCGACCATCTTGGCGACATGGACTTCGGTGGGCGAGACAATGTGGACGATGATGCGCTCGGGCAGCGTGCCGTCCTGGTTGGAGCGGATGTAGGTGAGCGTCGTTCCGGTGGGATCATGCGGCGTGGGGGCCGCCTCCGCCACGGCGGTCGGCGCGGCGCCGGGCGTGAGCGGCAGGGCGAAGCTGGCGATGGCCATGGCGAGCAGGCAGGCGAGCGCGATCTGGACCTGCGCGCGGAGTTGTTTCTGCAAGGCCGGGTCTGCCTTGTCTTCCGGCGTGGGCGATAAGGCGGCGCGGATGATGCTGGCGAGGTTGCGGGGTTTGCCCGGCGTTGCGGTTGCCGCCTGCGGGATGCGGCGCGCGGTGCGGATGGCCATCAGCCACGCAGCGATTGCGGCGAGGCCGAGTGCTCCCATTGCGATCATCAGTGCGACAGCCATGTGGGATTTGCGCTGAAAGGCGGGGTTGCGTCTAGAGCCGGGCCGGATGCGGATAGCGCGCCGGCATGATCAAACCATTGCACGAAGTACGAACTAACCTGACCGCGTCCCATGAACCGGATATTTCTTCCGTGGCGGCGGTTTCTGCTCGATGGGGGGAGGAGTCGCCGACGCGATACGCTGCAATATGAACGCTCGCACGTCTTCCACGTTGGCAACGTTGTTAATGGCGGGTGGCAATTGATGCTTCGGCCTCTTCAGCCCATTTCCAGCCGTCCCAAATCGGCCGAAGGGATTGTGGGGCTGGTTCTGCCCGCCTACGGCGACGCGCGGGCCAAATTGCACGCGGCCTCGTCCAGCGCCATGACGAACCCATTCTGCCGACATCTCGTGAAACGGGATGACGTCCCAGACATGACGCGGAATGGATCGAGCAACGATGATGTGCCGTTCGGTGGCCCCGAACGCGAACGCGTTGGGTCCGACCAAAGGTCCGACAAAAAACCGAGCTACGGCCCAGATCGCTAACACGCTCAAAAGCACGGCGATCGGTATCCCCCAAAGCGTCAGCGCGTAGTGATAGGCCAACAAGAACAGGAAGTACGCAAAACACCCGTACACGGCAAACGCCAGCAACGTTAGCAGGGCGGTGACGGGGCCTATCTTTCCTCGGTGCGGATGCGTTGCCCATAACAGTTTGTCGCCGGGCGCAAGCGCGGGCTCCAACACTCTGGCAGCGCTGGGGTCAACCTCCAGACTTGCCATTGCCGCTCACATCTCCCTCGGCGGGGCGTGGGCGTTGATCTGGATCCAGGTCTGTTCGGAGAAGGCGAGCAGGTCGCCTGCTTCATTGAAGAGGGCGGAGCCGGCGAAGTGTTTGCGGCGGTCCTGGCCTTTCGACCATGCGATGACGACGATGGGAGCATCGGTGGTGGGGCGTTCGATGATGCGCGCCGACATGCGGCCGAGCAGGATCGGCTCCTTGTTGATGGCGAAGGCGCCGGGGCAGTCGAGCGCGGCCCAGAGAAATTCAGGGGCGATGCGGCCTGATGAATCGGCGAGGTCTGGCGAGGGTTGCCAGGGCGCGGCGACAATGGGGAAGGCGTTCGGATTCTCGATTCCGGATGGGTCCTTCAGCCAGTCCGCGAAGATGCGCAGGCCGTCACCGACGGCGCGGTTCGGTCCGCAGACGAAGCAGTGCGGCAGGACGTGGTCGTCTGGATCGCGGAAGGCGTGGGCGGCGACGCTGGCGGCCTGCAGGCCGGGAGACTGGACGACCGGCATTTCGAGATGCGTCGGCTGGAGCGACATGATGAGGATGCGCATTGAGGCGTCGTCCGTCATGATGTCGATGCCGTCCCCTGCGGGGTGCGTGCGCAGTGTTAGGTCAAGCGGGATCGGGGCGTGGATGGTTGCTTCGACGGCTTGCGCGTTGGGCAGGAGTTGCGCGGCAAGCCCGGCGGAATAGCCGCCATTGCCGGAATCATGCGGTCCGTTGAAGCGGCGTTCGATGGTGAGGGTGTCGGTCATGCGCGCCAAGTTTAGCGCAGGGCGGGGGGCAATGACCAGCTTCGACGGTTCGTGACCGCGCTTTAGTTCTGGTCGTGGTGATGGCCTGTGCCGTCCTGATGGTATTCGTCGTCGCTGATCGAACAGTGATGGTGGCCCTGACTGTCGTAGTATTTGTGCAGGCCGAAGGCGCAGTCGCCGTCGAGGTATTCGAGGTCGCTGTAAAGCGAGAGGGCGGCGCCGACGAGGGCCAGTTCGTCGGTGGTGCAGGCGCCGAGGGCGGGTGAGGCGGCGAGCGCCACGATCGCAATCCGGAGTTTCATGGTCACGCCTCCGCCCGTCCAGCTCGCGCAATCATGCTTGATCCGCGCGAGCGTGTGGAGGGGGGTGACAGGCCGGCAACCACTATTCTTCCGTCGTCAGACCGGCCTCGCGCCACGCCTTCATGCCGCCGTCGAGGGCGCTGGCGTGCCGGAAGCCGAGGGAGCGGAGGGTTGCGGCGGCGAGGGTGGAGATCTTGCCGAAGTCGCAGACCGCGACGATGCGCACGGTGGGATCGGGGAAAGCCTCGTTGACGCGCAGTTCGAGCTGGCCGCGCGGCAAATGCACTGCGCCTGGCAGGTGGCCGGCGACGAATGCGTCTTTCTCGCGCACATCGAGGATCACGAGGTCGTTCTGGCGGGCGGCGATGCGGCGGGAGAGTTCGTCCATCGCCATGAAGGGGACGGACGCGCTTGCTTCGGACAGCAGGCGGGCCACGGATTTCGCGCCGCTCATGTTGACGCGCAGCGCTTCGGTGAGGTGGGTGGGCGCCTGGATGTTGAGTGCACGCATCATCGCGACGAAGTCTGCGCGGTCGGTCTTCTGCAGGCGCGGGTTGCTCGTGATTTCCTCGCCGATCGTGGAGCCAGCGCGGCCCTTGTATTCGTGGGCGGGATGAATCTCTGTGGCTGGGTCGAGCTTGAGCAGCCGGTTGAACAGGCTGTCATAGAGCTGTTCCGGATCACCCGTGGGCAGGTCGGTGCGCCCGGTGCCGCCGATCAGCAGGGCGTCGCCGGTGAAAACATGGCCTTGCGTGTAGAGGGAGCTGGAGTCGGCGGTGTGACCGGGCGTGGCCATCGCCTGCAGGCGAATTTCGCCGATAAGGAGGAGGTCGCCGTCATCAAGCTTGATGTCGACATGGGGGGCGGGGGAGAGATGGCTCATCACCACCTGGGCGCCGAGCGCCTTGCCGATCTCGCGCGCGGCGGAGAAATGATCCGCGTGGGTGTGGGTGTCGATGGCGTAGCGGAGCGTCAGGCCGTGTCTGGCGGCGAGGCCGCGATAGCGCTCGATGGCGCTGATCTCGGGGTCGATCACGGCGCCGACATGCGTGTTGGGACAGCCGAGGATGTAGGACCGGCAACCGCCCACTTCGATGGTTTCGAGGATCATTGCGGTCTCCGCCTGTCCGGTTCTACCTTCAGGGAAGAGGTGCGACTAGTCATTCATCGCGTTGCCCGTCGCGATAGCCGTCGCGGTAGCCGTCTGAATAGCCGTCATCGTCGCGATGTCGGTCGTGGTCGCGCCTGCCGCCGTGATGGTGGTCGTCCTCGTAGGTGTAGTAGACGGGGAAGGCGCAGTACGAGTAACCGCCGCCCAGCGGGTCCACCTGATAGCCGACCTGCTCGTAACTGTACTGCGGATAGGAGGTGGCCAACGTGCCATACACTTGCTGTCGATACATTCCGATCGGGCAAGGCGCATTCCTCTGCGCGTCAAGTTCATAGGCAACCTGGTTGAGCCCACTTGCGAAGGCGTCCAGATCGTCGGTCGTGCAGGCCGCGGCTGCGACAAGCGGCACTATCATCAGCATGCGTCTCAATGTCAGCTCCCCGCTATTCCCATCCCGGATCGAACTGAACGCAACTTGTTGGCAGAATCCAGGCAAAACGCGAGCGTATGCTCGAAAAATCGTGTCAGTCGGTCAGCATCGCGTTTAGCTTCAGCATCGTGTTCCAGTTACGGGCCGTACCTGTGGCGACGGCCTTCGGGAGGTTGAGTTTCGACTCGCCGATTGAGTCGCCATAGTCGATGTAGATTTCGCGGCCGACTATGCTCAGCTGTTCGCCCCTGTCATGCTTCGCGCGAAACTTTTCGAGATAGGATTCGATGACGGCGGCGTCAGGCCTGGTCTTGCAGATCATGCAGACGAGATGTACCGGATCGGCTTTCGCCTTCTTCGGGAAGGGGTTGGCGCTGAGTGCGGCGGACCATTCCGCCGGGTTGCGGACCATCACGTCCGAGAAGAGGCCGAAAGATTCCTCGATCATGGCTTCGAGTGCTGCTTCAAGCCGGGCTTCTGGCGTCTTCTTCGTCTCGAACACGAGATTGCCGCTCGCGATCAGCGTACGGCAGGTCTCATAGCCAAGCGCTTCCGCCCGCTCGCGCAGCTCCTTCATTGTCACCTTGCGGCCGCCTACATTCACGGCGCGCAGGAGAGCCACATAGCGCATCAGCGCAGGTCCCTGCGCATTTCGACGAGGTGGAAGTCGCGCGTGGTCTCGCCGGTCGTGTCGCTGAACGGGAAGGGCAGCGTCGCGCCTGTGAGCCGGTAGCCGCGGCGCTGGTACCATTCGATCAGGGCGGTGCGCAGGTTGATGACGGTCATCACCATCTGGTTGGCGCCCCAGAGTTCCTGCACGCGGCGTTCTGCTTCGGCGATGAGGGTCTTGCCGATGCCGCCGCCATGGATGCCGGGATCTATGGCGAACATGCCGAAATAGGCTGCGTTCACGGCGGTTGCCATCGGGGAGGCTGCGCCGGAATCGACGGGGCCGTCAGCGCTCGACCAGTTGCGGGTGGGGTCGTCGAGCCCCTGAACGAGGCAGCAGCCGGCGAGGCGGCCGCCTGCTTCCGCGATGATGAAGCGCGAATCCTCGCGCGCGATCAGCGTGGAAATCTCCTCGTCGTTGGTGCGCCGGCCTTTCAGCAGGTGCGCTTCGGAGTTCCAGTTGCCGGCGGTATCTTCGCCGCGGTAGGCGCGCTCGATCAGGGCGACCAGCGACGGAGTGTCGGACTGCCGGGCATAGCGGAAGGAAAGGTCGGGCATGGGTGTCTCCGTCCTGTCTGCCTTGTCCATGACCCCCGCTACGCGTCAAGCGACAAACGGGCGACGGTGATTGCAGGCCGGTGAGCGGCATGGTCTGGTGCCGCTGGACAAGCGCGTGGGAGACCCGATGCGGCGCCAGAGTAGAATGTTGATTGCGGGCCTGGTCGTTGCGTTGTGCACTGCGGGCTGTGCGGGCGCGCCGGCAAAGGCGGCGGATGGTGGGCCGCAGGTCTCGACGGAGGTGCTGAAGGGCGGGCAGCTGTTGCAGCCATGGCTCGGGGCGGCGCTGAAAGAGGCCGAGCGGCACAAGCTGGGCACGGAGGAGAACCCTGTGCGCGCGGACATGCCTGCCGGGCAGCGCGCCTACCTCGCGCGGCTGCGCTGCAACGATGGTGCGCCGCCGACGTGGAGCCGTGTCGGGAATCTCGGGTCGGGCGTCTTCGGGTCTATCGTGGATCAGTATGACCTTCGCTGCGAAGGCGCGCACCCGCCGCGGACGATCATCGTGATGGACATGTATTTCAAGGGCCATGTCGAGGCGCGGCCCATCGACGGGTTCAAGATCGCGCCGCATTGAGCGGCCGACGCATGGCGGGAGGACACACAATGCGCATAGCAGCCATCATGCTGGCCTTGATGCTGGCGCCAGCGGCCGCGGCGCAGCAGCACCTGCCGCCGGAGCGGATGTTCTGCGATCCGGAAAGTCATCCGAATGACGCGGTCGCGGCGGCGCCCTATTCGCACCGGGTGATGTTCGAGGACGAGCATGTGCGCGTGCTGGAGATCCGGTTGCCGCCGGGCGCGAGCGAGCCGATCCACATCCATGCGTTGCCGAGCGTGATCTATGGCGAGACCGGCGGGGAGGGCGGCGCGAAGTTCGTCTACACCGAATACCGCATGGAGAACGGCAAGTTCGTAGAAGTGGCCAGCAATGAGGTGAGGCCCACTGCTGGGACGCGCGCCGTGTGGTCGCCGCCGGAGGGGCCGCATTCGATCACCAATACTGGAGGCGTGGGCGTGAAGTTCACGCGCGTGGAGATCAAGCCCGAGAGTTGCGCGGCGCGTTAGGGGCCTTCGACGAATGTCTCGCCGGTGCCCGGCATGAAGACGGGCGGCAGCGGGCCGACGACGCCCTGCAGGAAAGTGACCTTCGTTTCGATCGTTAGCGACTGGCGCACGGCGAGGGCTGCCTGGAGCGCGGCGTAGTCGGGACCGTCGCCGCCCATGGCGGCTGCATCACGCGTGGCGGCCCAGTGGTCGAGGCTGGCGTAGCGGGTGGTGAGATAGACTTCGTCATAGTTGGGCGAGGCCTCGGCCTCGCCCGGCGCTGGGATCACTTTCCACATGCCGACGATGCGCGAGCCGATCTTTTCGAAATAGGGCCAGACGCCTTCCTGCGAGACTTTCAGGAATTGGGGGAATGTCCCCTTCCTGATCTTCCAGTAGCGGATCGTCGTGATTTCCTGTCCGGCCTGCGGGGCGAGGTTGCGAACCGGGCCGCGCGCGCCGGCGGCGTCGCGGTTCATCTGGATGGGGCTGTTGTTGGGCGGCGCAGCGGCGGGGGCTGTGGTGCAGGCCGAAGCGAGCAGAAGCAGGGCGGCGAGGACACGCATACGGGAAACTCCGGAGTTTGCGACATTGCAGCGGAGTGTGCTGGAAGATGCAAGGCGAAACGTAGGGCCTTGCGTTGCCGCGATGACTTCATCTTGCGTTGAACGGATCATCAACGCAGCTTTAATCGCGTGTTCGTAGCGTATCTCCCCACAACCCAGCTGGCCCGTCATCATGAACCTGCTCGAAGGCCTGAAGA
>Ga0315902_10004576_pt1 | contig 19895 bp, 19 predicted proteins | sample LakEriMetagenome_9_FD_203523 | JGI IMG/M metagenome (GOLD analysis project Ga0315902, IMG submission 203523) | Freshwater fungal communities from buoy surface, Lake Erie, Ohio, United States - Buoy 12 MA117 | ecosystem: Environmental > Aquatic > Freshwater > Lake > Lake biofilm | place: USA... | reverse complement strand
CCGATGCCTTCTGCTTCGAGATGCTTCTGTGCTTCGAGGGCGATCTCGATTTCCGAGCCTGTCGCGATGAGGACGACTTTCTCGGGCTTGCTTGCAGGGCTGAGCACATAGCCGCCCTTGGCGACGAGGTTGTCGTCCGTGTGCGTCCTGCGCGCAGGCGCGAGGTTCTGGCGGGTGAGGGCGATCAGCGACGGGCCCGTTGTCGTCTCGAGCGCGAGCTCCCACGCTTCGGCTGTCTCGACGCCGTCGGCCGGGCGGAAGACGAGCAGGTTCGGGATCATGCGCAAGCTGGCGACATGCTCGACCGGTTGGTGCGTCGGACCGTCTTCGCCGACGCCGATCGAGTCGTGCGTCATCACATGGATCACGCGCTGACCCATCAGCGCGCCGAGGCGGATGGCGGGGCGGGAGTAATCCGAGAAGACGAGGAAGGTGCCGGAGTAGGGGACGACGCCGCCATGCAGCGCCATGCCGTTCATCGCGGCGGCCATCGCATGCTCGCGGATGCCCCAGTGGACGTAACGGCCGCCATACGCATCCGCCGTGAATGGCGCTTTGGCCGCCGCCGTGCGTGTGTTGTTGGAGCCGGTGAGATCGGCTGAGCCGCCGATCATTTCCGGCATCAGTTCGGTCGCCACCTCGAGGGCGGCGCCCGACCATTTGCGCGTGGCGTCGGTCTTCTGCGCCTCGACGATCTTCTTCTTGTGGGCGTTCAGCGCCGCCGAGAGGCCTTTCGGGACCGCGCCTGAAAGGGCGGTGTTGAAGGCGTCGCACTTGTCACTGGCGGCGAGGCGGTGCTCCCACGCTTCGCGATGCCGGGCGCCCTGTGCGCCGATCCTGCGCCATTCCTTCAGCACGTCTTCCGGCACGACAAAGGGTTCGTGCGGCCAGTCGATGGCCTTGCGGATGCCGGCGATCTCTTCTGCGCCATAGGGGCCGCCATGGGCGGGTCCGGTGCCTGCGATCTTGGGCGCGCCAAAGCCGATGATGGTCTTGCAGGCGATCAGCGAGGGACGATCTGATTGCTGCGCCGAGAGAAGCGCGCCGCGCACCGCGTCCATGTTGTGGCCGTCAACGCGCGCGACATTCCAGCCTGACGCCTTGAAGCGCTTCACCTGATCGGTGGCGTCCGACATGCCGGTAGAGCCGTCGATGGTGACGGCGTTGTCGTCGAACAGCACGATCAGGTTCTTGAGGCGCAGATGGCCGGCAAGCGTAATGGCTTCCTGGCTGATGCCTTCCATCAGGCAGCCATCGCCTGCGATCACATAGGTGCGGTGGTTGACGAGGTCGTCGCCGAACCGCGCATTGAGGTGGCGCTCAGCCATCGCCATGCCGACCGCGTTGGCGAGACCCTGGCCGAGCGGGCCGGTGGTCGTCTCGACCCCGGGCGTGTGGCCGAATTCCGGGTGGCCCGGGGTCTTCGAGCCGAGCTGGCGGAAATTGCGGATCTCATCGAGCGTCATGCCCGGATAGCCGGTGAGGTAGAACAGGGAATACAGCAGCATCGAGCCGTGGCCGGCCGACAGCACAAGGCGGTCGCGGTCCGGCCAGTCCGGGTTTGCCGCGTCGAATTTCAGGAATTCCTGGAACAGCAGGGTCGCGCAATCGGCAAAGCCGAGCGGCAGGCCGCAATGGCCGCTCTGGGCTTTCTCTACGGCATCCATGCTGAGCGCCCGGATCGCATTGGCGAGCGGTAATTGCGGCATGTGATCTCTCCGGGCGGGTCGTGGGCTGGTTAACGGCTTTGCGCTGCGGTTCAAAGGGAATATGCCGCCGCACCCCGCCATTGCGCCGATTGTTCACAGGCTTCAGATTGGGCTTGCGGGAAGGGCCGTGATGACGAAGACGCCTGAAGACACGCAGGAAATGGACGACGCGCTGAAGCGGCTCGAAGGGGCGATCGACCGGCTGGAAGGCCGGCTCGACAGTCTTTTCCAGCGGCTTGAGGGCTCGCGCGCCTATGAAAAAGAAGCGGACGCCCTGCGCAAGGACCGGGCGCGGCTGGCCAGCGATCTTGACGTCGCGAAAGCGCGCGAGAAGGAGCTGCAGCGGCTCGCCGACGAGGCGTCCGAGGCGCTGGGGGCGGCTATTTCCGAGGTTCGCGAGGCCCTCGGAAAAGTCTGATCTGGTGTTATAGTCGATTGATCAGAAGGGCGTGATTCTGCGTGGCCAAGGCTGAACTCGAAATCGCAGGAAGGCGCTATGCGCTGAGTTGCGCACCCGGCCAGGAGGCGCGGCTCGAAGAGCTTGGCGCGCGTTTCGACCAGCGCGTGCTGGAGCTGACCGAAGCGCTTGGCGATCTCGGTCCCGAACGCCTGTTCCTTGCAGCGGGCCTGTCGCTGCTCGACGAACTCGATGCTCAGGCGGTCGGCACAGGCGCCAAGGCCATGGATGACCGCATCCGCAATCTCGAGAACCGCGCGGCGACGCTGCTCACGGACGCGGCGGCTCGCATCGAGATGCTGTCACGCCGGGTGGATGAGGCGAGCTAGGTCACAAGCTCAAGCGTTTTGCACGTCGAGGGAGTCCCTCGCCGCGCTTGGAATGCCGGCAACTTCTACCGCGCCACCAACCACACCACGCCCACCGCCAGCGCCACGCCGAGAGCCAGACGCCACAGCGGGATCGGTCCGATGCCTGTTGCCGGCCCGGTGAGATTCGTCCCGCGGCGCTTGCCGCTGAGCATCGGGCTGATCAGGTTGATGCGCTTCACCACGAGATAGAAGGCGATCGCTGCGAGGTGGAGCAGGATCAGCGCGAACAGGACGTTGAAGAAGTCCTCGTGAAAGTCGGTGACGTCCTTCGCCGTGTCGTAGTCGATGTGGCGATTGAGGGGACCTGCGAACAGTCCATCTGTGTCTGTCGCAAAGAGGCCAAGTCCGACCTGCACGATGATCGCGACAAGAAGCGCGACGACGCTGAGCGCGCCGAGCGGGTTGTGGCCGAAGGCTGCGCGATAGTCCTTGCTGAACAGTTTGGGGATGTAGCCGAGGACGGCTGCGGGGCCCTTGATGAAGTGCGAGAACCGCGCGGTCTGGGGCCCCGCGAAGCCCCAGTAGATGCGGAACACCAGCAGGCCGAGCACAGTGAGGCCCGACCAGTAGTGGATGTCCATCTGCTTGTTCTCGACACTCCACCATGACGTGGCGATGCCAATGGCGAGCGCCCAATGGACCAGCCGCGTCGGGACATCCCACACCTTCTGCGCCGCCGGAGCTGCGACAGGCGTGAGAGGTTCCGGCGGCTGGCCCGGTTCCATGCGCGACTGCTGACTACTTGTCTTCCTGCCGGAACTTGTCGTGGCAGCCCTTGCAGGTACCGCCGGTCACCGGGAACTGAGCCTTGAAGGCTGCGGCGTCGGTGACGGCGGCGAGCTTTCCGGACTCTTCCTGCAGCTTCACGACGGCGGCATCGAACGTCGCGCGGTCCGTCCAGATTTCTGCCTTGGCCTCGGTCTTGATCCCGCTTTCGGGGCCCGTGCCGGCCGGGAACCAGGTCGCCATCTGATCGGCGTAGCCCTTTATCTTCGTGGCGGCGGCTGTGACTGCCGCCATGTCGGGCGCATCGAGCTTCATGTTGTCCTGCAGGACCTTCATGTTCTTGCCGATGTCCTCGTAATTGTCGTGCCGCATTTTCATGAAAGCGGGGATGTCGGCCGGCGCAGCGCCAATCTCAGTTGTTGCGGCGGGCGTGACTTCCGGCGCCGGGGCGGGTGCTTCTGCGACAGGCGTTGGTTCGGCTGGGGCCGGTTCTCCGCCGCCGCAGGCGGCAAGTCCAAGCGCCATGATGGCGGCAGTCGCAAACAGTTTCATCTTCATGGCGGGGTCCCTCAGCCAGGTCATTCTGCTCAGGGAACGCTAGTGGGGCGCGACAGGTTGCGTCAACTCACAGACAAGACAGGAATTGGGATGATGCAGGAAACCCGAAAGTGCGTATGAGGAGCGCTCACCGACGGATCAGAAATCGTGCACCTCACCGCCCGCGACCCTGAAACAATCCTCGCCGAAGTGTTCGGCCATGCGGTCTTCCGCGGCCAGCAGGGCGATGTGGTGCGTCATGTGACGGATGGCGGCGATGCTGTCGTGCTGTTTCCGACGGGGGCGGGGAAATCGCTTTGCTATCAGGTGCCCGCGCTGTGCCGGCCGGGGGTCGCGATCATCATCTCACCCCTGATTGCGTTGATGCGCGATCAGGTCGAGGCGCTGAAGCAGGCGGGCGTTCCGGCTGCCATGCTCAACTCCTCCCTCAATGCGGACGAGGCGCGCATCGTGCGGGACGATCTGCGGGAAGATCGGCTGAAGCTGCTCTACGTGGCGCCGGAACGTCTGGTGACGGCGGGCTTCCAGCAGATGCTGCAGGACGCGCATATCAGCCTGTTCGCCATCGACGAGGCGCATTGCGTCTCGCAATGGGGCCATGATTTCCGTCCGGAATATCGCGAGCTTTCGGGCATCGCCGCCAACTTTCCAGGCGTTCCGCGCATGGCGCTCACCGCCACTGCCGATCCGGCAACGCGCGCCGACATCATTGATCGGCTTGGCCTGCAGAATGCGACGGTTTTCGCCTCCAGCTTCGACCGGCCGAACATTTCCTACACGATGGTGCAGCGGCAGAAGGGCCGCGAGCAGCTGCTCGATTTTCTGTCCACCCGGCGCGGCGAGAGCGGCATCGTCTACTGTCTGTCGCGCAAGAAGGTGGAAGAGGCGGCAACGTGGCTGAACGGGCAGGGCGTGCGCGCGCTGCCCTATCATGCGGGCATGGATGCGGGCGCACGGTCGCGCAATCAGGACGCGTTCATCAAGGAGGACGGCGTCGTGATGACGGCGACCGTCGCCTTCGGCATGGGCATCGACAAGCCTGACGTGCGCTTCGTCGCGCATCTCGACATGCCGGGCTCGATCGAGGCGTACTACCAGGAGACTGGCCGCGCCGGCCGCGATGGCGATCCGGCTGCCGCGTGGATGTGCTATGCGATGAGCGACGTGGTGCTTCGTCGCCGCATGATCGACGACGGGGCGGCGCCCGAAGAGGTGAAGCGTGTTGAGCGCTCGAAGCTCAATGCGCTTCTCAACATCTGCGAGACGACGACGTGCCGGCGGCAGGCGATCCTGTCCTGGTTCGGCGAAGCGCATCCGGGCAATTGCGGAAACTGCGACAACTGCCTGACGCCTGCCGACACGTGGGATGCAACCGACGCCGTCATCAAGGCGATGTCCGCCATCTACCGTACGGGCGAGCGGTTCGGCATGATGCATGTCGTCGACGTTCTGACGGGCAAGGCGACGGAAAAGGTCGAGCGTCTCGGCCATGACAAGCTGGCGGTGTTTGGCAAGGGCGCCGATGTCGACGCCAAGACGTGGCAGTCCGTGCTGCGGCAGATCTCGGCGTCAGGGCTAGTCGTAGTCGGGTCGGAGCATGGCGGTCTCAGTCTCAGCGAGGAGGCGCGGCCGATCCTGCGTGGCGAACAGCGCGTGATGCTGCGCCGGGACACTCACAAGCGCGCCGCGCGCCGCGAGCGCAATGCGGCTGCCACCGCGGAGATGGGCGAAGGCGCGACCTCGCTCTTCGAGGGCCTCAGAAAAGCCCGTGCGGCGATCGCGAAGGAGCAGGGTGTTCCGCCCTATGTCGTCTTTCACGACACCACGCTGCGCGCAATGGCGGAGAAACGGCCTGCAACACCGGAGGCCATGGCTGGCGTGCCAGGTGTCGGCAAGGCGAAACTTGATCGTTACGGCAAGCACTTCCTGAAGGTGATCGCGGAGGCCGGATGATCTGTCGGACGCGGGACGTGAAACACGTTTCGTCCGTCTGCCGATCACGGATGCGATGTCCCTCTTCGCCGCGTGGTTACACGGGATGTTAAGGTGCGCGCTGTCTTCAGTAACCAAACAGGTGCGCAATCGTGCTTCGGGTCGGTCTTGCGATCATTGGACTTGGCGTCGTTCTCGCCTCTCCCGTTCTCGCGGGGGCGGAGAGCCGCTACGCGCTGATCGTCGAGCTGCCATGGCAGGATGGTCATGCAGTCGAGATCGGGCGTGGCGCTGGCGGGCTGTTGCTGCAGTCGGGCTGGCACAACGCTGTCTTCTATTTTCCTGAAGGCGTCGAACTGCCGGATTGGACGGGCGCAACTGCCACCTTTCCCGTGAGCGGGAACATTGCGGCGTGCAACGGCGCGAACCAGACGGGGTCGAGATGACAGCTGTGGAAGACCTGCGCGCGAAAGCCGCCCCAATCATCATCGCGCTGCTTCTCGCCGTGTGCGCAGGAGCCGTCATCACGGCGTGGGCGATGGACACGAACGCGATGCTCGTCTCGCTGGGCGCGGGCGCGCTCAGCCTGTCTGCCATCCTGTCATGGCGCGCCTCGCCAGCGGGCGCCCTCACGCGCTCTCTGGTCACGGTCTGTTCGTGCGCCTCGGTCGGTCTCGTCCTGATCGCGCTCGAAGGCCATGCCTACATCGTCGACGCCCACATGGCGTTCTTCGCTGTCCTTGCGGTCAGCGTGCTGTGGGCCTGCTGGCGCGCCATATTCTGGGGCGCGGCCACCGTCGCCGTCCATCATCTCGTGCTGAACTTCGGCTGGCCCTCTCTGGTCTTCCCGGGCGGATCGGATCTCGTACGCGTTGTGCTGCACGCGGTAATTCTAATCGCGGAAGCAGCCGCGCTGGCCTGGCTCGCCGCCAAGGTGGAGCGACTGCTGAGCGTCGAAGACATGGCGAAATCGGCAGAGGAAATGCGCACGATGGCCGAGAACGCCGCCAAGCAGGCCGAGACCGCACGCCAGCTGACCGAACAGAAGCTTGCCGCAAGCGAGAACGAGCGGGTCCGGCAGGAGCAGTTCGCCCGCGCGGTCGAGCAGTTCCGCGGTGAGATCACGCGACTGACCGAAGCTTCCGCGCGCGATGTCGGCGCCAACCGCCGCACGGCCGAGGCGCTGACCGAATCTGCCAGCCAGGCGGCAGAGCGCGCCGCATCCGCCGCGCGCACGTCCGCCCAGGCCTCGAGCGAGACGCAAAGCGTCGCCGCGGCTGCCGAGGAGCTGACCGCCTCTATCCAGGAACTGTCCAACCAGGCTTCGCGCGCACTGAACCAGGCGCGTCACTCACGCGACCTGACGCGCAAGGGCGAGGTCGAGGTAGACGCGCTCGGCCGCCAGGGCGCAAAGATTGCCGAAGTCGTCGAGATGATCCGCTCAATCGCGCAGCAGACCAATCTACTTGCCCTAAACGCCACGATCGAAGCCGCGCGTGCGGGCGAGGCGGGCAGGGGGTTCGCCGTCGTCGCCTCCGAGGTGAAGCAACTCGCCGGCCAGACAGCGACCTCTACGGTTGAGATCGAGGCTATCATCTCGGCGATGCAGTCGTCGGTCGGCGGGGTCGCAGCGGCTTTCAGCGAAGTGCTGAAGACGCTGTCCGAAGTGGAAGGCATTGTGAGCCAGATGGCCGCGTCGGTGAGCCACCAGAATGCTGCGACGGGCGAGATCGCCAGCGCTATCAGCAGCTCCTCGCGCAATGCCGACCAGACGGCTCAGGACATCGGCACGCTGGCCGAGAACGCCACGCGCACGTCCGGCGCCATGGGCGACATGCGCGCAGTCTCGGACCGGCTGGCGACCACCACGTCTGCGATGAATGATGCGATCGATAAATTCCTGCGTGTCGTTTCCGGCGATGTCCAGGAGATGCGCCGGGCGGCCTAGTCCGCGCCTGTCGTATCGCGCGTGAGAATGCCCTGCGCCGCGAGTTGGTCGATCTCCTTGTCCGACAGCCCAAGCCACCCGCGCAGGATTTCGTCCGTATGCTCGCCCTTGTGCGGCGCGCCGCCGCGCACGCCGCTGACGGCCTGCGAGAAGCGATAGGGCGACTGCACGATCGGACGCGTGCCGCCGGCGCGATCATCGACGTCGACGATTGATTGGCGGTGGGCAATCGTCGGCTGGTCGCGCAGCGCCTTGCCCGTACGGATCCGGCCCCAGGCAAGGTTCATCTTCGCCATCGCCGCCTCGACCTCGTCCCAGCTCGCAAGCCCGCCCATGAAGTTGGCGACGGCTGCGCGCCGCACTGCAATCTTTGTCTCGATCTCCATCTCCGGCGTTGACGGGTCGACCACGCCAAACCCGGACGTCAGAAGTTTCCACAGCCAGCGGAAATCCACCGAGACCAGGATCGGCCCCGCGCCCGTCTCCCACATGTCGGGCGGCAGGTTGCGTGTGGCCTCTGCATCCTCGATCTCGAAATGCAGCTGGTCGTCGCACATCAGCGTCGCGTCCATCATGGCCATGTCGATGTGTTGGCCGAGGCCTGTGCGCGCGCGCATGATCACGGCCGAGAGCAGCGCGACGACCCCGTGCAGCCCCGCATTCGTATCCGCGACTGAAAGAGGCAGATCGAGCTGCACGCCCTTCTGGCGGCCTACGCGATCAATCAGGCCAAGCTCGGCATGCACGATGGGCGCATAGGCCGGGCGCTGCGATTCCGGACCGTCGCGGCCGAAGCCGGAGATCGACAGCATGATCAGTTCGGGGTTGGTCGCCGCCAGCGTTTCATAGCCGATACCGAGGCGCGCCATCACGTCTGGCCGAAAGTTCTCGACCAGAACATCCGCCTGTTTCACCAGCGCGAGCACCAGCTCCTGCGCGCCTGGTGCGCGCAGGTCGATCGCGATGCTGCGCTTGCCGGCGTTGACCATGTTGAAATAGCCGGAGATCCCCGCCGTCATCCGGCCCCACAGCCGGCTCGAATCGCCCTCGGGTGGCTCGACCTTCACCACCTCGGCGCCGAGATCGCTCAGCATGCGCCCCGCGAACGGCCCTGCCAGCACGCGCGAGAAGTCGAGGACTTTCAGCCCCTCAAGCGGATAGCCGGCGCCTGCAACTGCCATCCTGCAACTCCCTGCGACCCCTGTCGCGCGCGACACTAGGGTGTGATGCGCCTTGCGGGAAGCGCCACGACAGGCTGGCAAGCGGCCCGTCCATGCGCCATGCTGGGGGCGAGGAAACGATCATGGCCAACCGCAAGGACAGACGCCGCGCCGCCGCCGTGCGCAAGCACGCTGGCCCCCTGACGCGCACCGACCGCCGCCAGCTCTGGACGCGCATCGCCGTCGTGGTCGGCGCGGCCATAGCCGCGGTCGTGCTGCTGATGCTGACGATGCCGCGCAGCTTGTAGGGCGCTTGCGCGTCCGTCCCGTTCTGACAATGCCGCAGGCGTCTGGGGTGCATGCGGTCGGGGCCCGGCTTCTCGCCGCCGCCGGCGTACGCTAACAGTCGCGCGGGGAGGCGGTCAGCATGCATCAGGACGTCATCCCCGTGCGACGGATTGGGGGGGCGCGTGTCGCCCGTTGCGCAGCGACAGGTGCAATCACGCCCTAACAGGATCACATCCATGAAACGCCTTCTCCTTGCCCTGCCGCTGATGATCGCCGCGTGCGCCCCCGCGCCGGCGCCAACGCCTGAACCTGCGCCGGCCGCCGTCGAGGCGCCAGCGCCCGCCCCGGTCGCCGCGCGCAAGCCGGTCAACCTCATCATCATGTACAACCTCAAGGCCGGCGTGACGCCCGCCGATTTCGAGACCTGGGTGAAGACGTCCGACCAGCCAGCCATGCGCGGCCTCGCGCGCGTCGCCGACTTCCAGACGCTGCGCGCCGAGAAGCTGCTGATGGGCGATGGCAAGCCGTCGGTGCAATACATCGAGACCTTCTCGATCCCCGACCTCGACGGCTTCGTGGCCGAAGACATGCCAGGCGACACCGTACAAGGCGTCATGGGCCAGTTCATGGGCTTCGCTGACGCGCCGCAGTTCATCGTGGTGTCGGAGGTTCAGTAAAGGGCTTCGGGGCAGGGGCGGGCGAGCGCCTGCCGCCCGCCAACGGCGCCAGCTGGACTCATGCGTAAATTTTCGAGGCCCTGGCGTTAATGCTTTACTTACCCGGTGCGTGTTAAGCACGCAGGCGATCGGCTCGTCCCCCAACCCAAGCCGGTCGTTTAGAGGGCGCTGGGAAACCTGCGCCCTCTTCCTGTTTGGCGGAAAATCTTCAGCCCGGATCCGCCTGACTCTTCCGGGTTTTCTGGGGGCAAACTCAAACTGAGGCGCTACCCCATCGGGATTCAGTTTGACTCTTTTCCGGGTCTGAGTCGTTTATAGAACAAAACAGGAACTATTTGGACAGGCCGTCGTGAAAGCCGAGCTGGAAGCATTGCGGGAGAGGGTGTTGCGGCTGGAGCGGGGCTCCTCGCCCGTGGCGGATGTGCGCTTTTCGATCGGGTCGCCGGCGATCGATGCGGCGCTGGGCGGCGGGCTTGTGCGCGGTGCGCTGCATGAGGTGTTTGCCGAGGGCATGGCGCATGAGCCTGCGGCCGCCGCCTTCGCTATCCTGCTCGCCCTGCGCGCTTCGGGGGGCAAGCCAATCGTCTGGGTACGGCAGGATTTCGTCGGGCTCGAAATGGGCGAGATCCATGCGCCCGGCCTTGCCGAGCTTGGCCTGTCGCCGGATCGCCTGATCATGGTGCGCGCGCGCGACGGGCCATCCGTGCTGCGCGCGGGCGAGGAGGCCGCGCGATGTCCGCCGCTCGGCGCCGTGCTGATCGAGCCTTGGGGCAATCCGAAGACGCTGGACCTTGTCGCCACGCGCAGGCTGGCGCTCGCGGCGGCGCGCTCGAACCTGCCTGTGCTGATGGTGCGCGCCGGGGGCGCGCCGACGCCCAGCGCCGCCGCCTCGCGATGGAGCGTCCGGTCCGCGCCTTCTTGTCAGCTTTCCGGCCGCCAGATGGAGGCGGATGCGCCCGGACATCCCTGCTTCATCGCCGACCTGTTGAGAGACCGCGCCGGCGCCGCCGGCCGTGGCTGGACCGTGGAATGGAACCGTGACCGCCTTGCCTTCACCGATATCCACTCAGCAGGCGTCTCCGGAAACAGCGCGGCGTTTCCTGGCGATCTGGTTCCCGCTGCTGCCGGCGGACAGGATCATCCGGCAGATGCCCATCGATCTGGAAAGAGCCGGCGCGCGGGATAGGCCGCCGCTCGTCGTCGTCGAAAAACAGAAGGGCGCCATGCGTCTCGTCGCGCTCAGCCGGCAGGCAAAGCGTGTCGGTCTCGCGACGGGCATCTCGCTCGCTGACGCCCGCGCCCGCATTCCGGACCTCTGGGTCGAGGAGATTGACCACATCGCTGACGCCGCGCTGCTTGATGCCGTAGCCGACGATTGCGATCGCGTGACGCCCATCGTGATGGCGGATGCGCCCGATGGCCTCACGCTCGACATCACCGGCTGCGATCACCTTTTCGGCGGCGAGGCGGCGTTGCGGCTCGGCCTGTCGCGCCGCCTGCGCCGGGCAGGGCTGCACACGCGCACGGTGATCGCAGGCGCGCCGGATACGGCTCGTGCGCTCGCCCGCTTCGGCCATGTCGCGATCGTGCCGCCGGGCGGAGAGGCGGCCGTCGTCCGAACCCTGCCCATCGCCGCGCTTGGGCTCGCAGAGAAGGACCGCGTCGCCATCTCGCGCGCCGGCCTCAAGACGATCGGCGCGCTGGCCGATCGTCCTGGCCAGCTGTTCTCATCGCGCTTCGGCGAGGAGATGACGCATCGCCTGCGCCGTCTGCAGGGGCTCGCGCCAGCGCCTTTGACGCCGCGCCGCTCCATTCCAATGCTTTGGCTCGAGCGCCGCTTCGCCGAACCCATCGGCCGCTCCGAACATGTCGAAGCCGCGCTGTCGGAACTGGCGCAGGAGGCCTGTGTACGCCTCGGCGAACGCCGCGAGGGCGGGCGCGTCTTCGAGGCCTGCTTCTTTCGCACCGATGGGGCTGTGCGCCGCATCCTGGTCGAGACTGGCCGCCCGATGCGTGATCACGCCATCGTGCTGCGCCTGTTCCGTGAACGTCTCGACAGTCTTGCCGACCCCATCGACCCCGGCTTCGGCTTCGATCTCATACGCCTGTCGCTGCTCGCCACCGAAGCACTCGCCTCGCTCCAGTCCAGCCTCGATGGCCGCGCCGCCGAGGAGGATCAGGTGGCCGATCTCGCCGACCGTCTCTCCACGCGCTTTGGGGCAGAGCGCGTCCTTCGCTTTGCGCCGGAGAACACGCACGATCCCGCACGCGCCGCCCGCGCCGTGCCGGCCAGCTTGAACCCGATGACCTCCGCCGTCTGGCCTGTGCCAGGGTCTGGCGAGCCGCCGCTGCGCCCGACGCAGATCTTTGATCCGCCACAGCCGATCCAGATCCGCCTCGTCGAAGTGCCCGATGGCCCGCCGCGACGGTTCTCATGGCGCAGGAAAGAGTTCGACGTGCGCCGCGCCGAAGGTCCCGAGCGCATCGCGCCGGAGTGGTGGCGCGCGCCAGACGCCGTGACCCGCGACTACTACCGCATCGAGGATGTCGAAGGCCGCCGCTTCTGGGTCTTTCGCGCTGGCGACTACGCGGCGGAGGCAAACCCCGCCTGGTACATTCACGGCGTCTTCGCATGAACGGGGATGTCGTCGCTTTCACGCATCGCCCCATTCCAGAGCAGACAGGGGAGGCCGCGGCGTCCACGCCGCCCTATGCCGAAATGGTCGCCGCCACGAATTTCTCCTTCCTGCGCGGCGCCTCCAACGGGCAGGACATTGTGCTGCAGGCGCTGGCGCTCGGCCACACCGGTATCGGCATCGCAGACCGCAACACGGTGGCTGGCGTCGTGCGCGCCTGGTCGGCGCTGAAGCAGGTACGCAAGGATGGCCTGCCAGCGCCCACGCGTATGCGCGAAGGCGGCGGGCCGGGCGAGACCAGCTGGGTTGAACATCCCAACGAAGCGAAGTTCAGGGCGCGCAGCGCCGAGATGAAGAGGCGTGCGGGCAAGTTCAAGCTGTGCATCGGCGCGCGCCTCGCCTTTGTCGATGGCACGCCGGATATCGTGGCTTATCCCGTCAATCGTGAAGGCTGGGGCCGTCTTTGCCGCATCCTCACCGCCGGAAATCTGCGTGAAGCGCCAGGCGCCGACCGCGCCTTGAAGGGCGAATGCCGCCTTACCCTGCGCGCCGTGCTCGATCTGGCGCGCGACCTCCTGTTCGTCGTCATGCCGGGCGAGTCGCTGGAGGGTTTTGACGACCTGCTCGCCACGCTTCGGGCCGCAGCGCCCACCTGGCTCGGCGCCACCATGCACAGGCGCGGCGACGACGCACGTCGTCTCGAAAAACTGAAACGCATTGCGGCGCAGGCGCATGTCCGCCTCATCGCCACGAACGACGTGCTCTATCACGACCCCGTCCAGCGCGACCTGCAGGACGTGATGACCTGCATCCGCGAGGGCGTGAAGATCGATGCCGCCGGCCGCCTGCTGGAGGTGAACGGCGAACGCTATCTCAAGCCGCCTGAGGAGATGGCGCGCCTCTTTCGCGTCGCGCCCGAAGCGATCGCCGAGACGCAGGTGCTGCAACGCTTGATCGACTTCGATCTCGATCATCTGCGCTACGAATACCCGCAGGAGCCCGTGCCCAATGGCTGGACGGATCAGCAATATCTCGAGGACCGCGTCTGGTTTCATGCCGGGATGAAATACAACTGGCGCATCCCGAAGAAGGTGAAGCGGCTGCTGCGCAAGGAGCTCATCTTCATCGCCAGAAAGCGGATGGCGCCGTACTTCCTTACAATCTTCGATCTTGTCCGCGTCGCCGAGGACAAGGGCATCATGTGCCAGGGCAGGGGGTCGGCCGCCAATTCGGCCGTCTGCTATGTACTCGGCATCACATCGGTGAACCCCGCCACGTTCGACGTGCTGTTCGAACGCTTCCTCTCCAACGAGCGCGATGAACCGCCCGACATCGACGTCGATTTCGAACACGAGCGGCGCGAGGAAATCATCCAGCACATCTACCGGCGCTATGGCCGTCATCGCGCGGGCATAGCCGCCACGGTGATCCACTACCGCCCGCGTAGCGCCATGCGGGAAGTGGGCAAGGTGTTCGGCCTCACCGACGATGTGACCGCACGTCTGTCCGGCCTTGTCTGGGGCAGCTGGGGAGACCAGCCCGCTGCACAGCAATTGCGACAGGCGGGGCTCGACCCCGACAATCCCGTGCTGCATCGCGCCCTGCGCTTTGCTCACCGGCTGCAGGGCTTCCCGCGTCACCTGTCACAGCATGTCGGCGGCTTCGTGCTGACGCAGGGCCGGCTCGACGAGATCGTGCCGATCGGCAACGCTGCGATGGACGACCGCACCTTCATCGAATGGGACAAGGACGATATCGATGCGCTGCAGCTGATGAAGGTCGATGTGCTGGCTCTCGGCATGCTCACCTGCATCCGCAAGGCGCGCGACCTTCTCTACCAACACGGCGAGAAGCGCTATGGCCTGCGCGATTTCCCGCCCGAGGATCCGGTTGTCTACGACATGCTGTGCAAGGGCGATTCGGTCGGCGTCTTCCAGGTCGAAAGCCGCGCACAGATCAACATGCTGCCGCGCATGCGCCCGCGCGCGATGTACGATCTGGTGATCGAGGTCGCTATCGTCCGGCCCGGGCCGATCCAGGGCAATATGGTCCACCCCTATCTCAAGCGGCGGAATGGCGAGGAAGACGTCTCTTTCCCATCGCCCTCGCCGAAGCACGGCCATCCGGACGAACTCCGCAACGTGCTGATCAAGACGCTCGGCGTGCCGCTGTTCCAGGAACAGGCGATGAAACTTGCCATGGTAGCAGCCGAGTTCACGTCCGAAGAGGCCAACGGCCTGCGCCGCGCGATGGCCACCTTCCGCAATGTCGGCACGATCGGCTCGTTCGAGCATCTCATGGTGAAGCGCATGATCGCGCGCGGCTATGATCCGGAGTTCGCCCAGCGCTGTTTCGACCAGATCAAGGGGTTTGGCAGTTACGGCTTCCCCGAAAGCCACGCAGCGGCCTTTGCCCAGCTTGTCTATGTCTCGTCCTGGCTGAAATGCCATCATCCGGCGGCATTTGCCTGCGCTCTGCTGAACGCGCAGCCGATGGGCTTCTACGCCCCGGCGCAGATTGTGCGCGATGCGCAGGAGCATGGCGTCGAGGCGCGGCCGGTGGACGTCAATTACAGCCACTACGACAACACGCTGGAACGGCGCGCGGATGGATCGCTCGCCCTGCGTCTCGGTTTCCGCCAGGTCGATGGCATGCGCCAGGAGGACGCCGATGCACTCGTCGCGGCGCGGGGGCAGGGCTTTGCCAGCGTCGCCGACATGCGCGAACGCGGGCGTGTCTCTGCGCCCATGCTGCGGCGGTTGGCGGATGCCGACGCCTTTCGCTCGCTGGCGCAGGACAGGCGCGAGGCGTTGTGGGATGTGCGCCGCCTGCCGGATGATGATGTGTTGCCGCTCTTCGCGCATGCCCGTGCGCGCGAACTGGGCGAGGAGCCGGAAAGCTTACTGCCCGACATGCCGCTCGGCGAGCATGTCGCCGCCGACTACCAGACCATGCGTCTTTCGCTGAAGGCGCATCCGATGCAGATGCTGCGTCCGGTGTTCGAGGCGCAGCGTATCATGTCCTGCAAGCAAACTAGTGAGCTCAAGGAGGGCTACTGGGCGCGCACGGCCGGCATCGTGCTGGTGCGGCAGAGGCCCGGCAATGGCAAGGCGATCTTCATCACGCTGGAGGACGAAACCGGCATCACGAATGCGCTGCTGTGGGCGCGTACCTTCGAGAAATTCCGCGCCGAAATCATGGGCGCGCGCCTGCTGCTGATGGAGGGCAGGGTGCAGCGGAGCAAGGAAGGCGTCACACACCTGATGGCCGCGCGCGCTTTCGACCGCTCATCCGAACTCGAACGCCTGTCGGAGGATCATGTTGTCGAAACGGAGCTCACCCGCGCCGACGAGATCAAGCACCCGCAACACCCGCGCCGCCCCAAAGGCCCCGACGGCCTCTTCCGCCATCCCCGCGACGTCCGCATCCTGCCGAAGTCCCGCGACTTTCATTGAAAGCCACGCACTCCAGCCAACGCGAAGCGGCGTCAGATCGGCATGCGCATGATTTCCTGATAGGCCTTGATGACCTCGTCGCGCACCGCGATCACGGTTTCCAGCGTTGCTTCGGCAGCCGCTACCGCCGTCACCACGTCGACCAGGTCGCCGCGGCCCATGGCGGCGTTCGTCACCGCGGTTTCCGCCGCATTGCCCGCACCGCTGATGGCGCCGACGGCCGAGTTGAGCATCTTGCCGAAGTCGGGGCCTTCGATGCCGCCCGACTCCTTGCCGCCGGCCATGCCGCCGATCGTCTGGGCGACACCGCCATACGCCTTGACCGCTGAAAGACCAAGATCCGACATCTGGCGCTACCTCACGCTTTCAGCAGCGAGACGACGCCGAGCATCATCGCCCGGCTCGACTCGATGACGTTGAGGTTGGCTTCATAGGCGCGCTGCGCCTCGCGCAGGTCGGCCATCTCGATCAGGGAAGATACGTTCGACGTCTTCACATAGCCGTTCGCATCGGCGGCCGGGTGCGACGGATCGAATTTCAGCTGGAAGGGCGACATGTCCATCCGCGCGCTCGTGACCTTCACCGTGTCAGCGCCGATCTCTCGATCGTAAAGCGTGCGAAACACCGGCGCCTTGCGGCGGTACGGATCGCCGCCCGGCGTGTTGGCGGTGGCGTCTGCGTTGGCGAGATTCTCCGCCGCGATACGGATGCGCACTGTCTGCGCGCGCAATCCCGTCGCGGCCGCGCCCATGGCGGACATGAGGTCGGATGACATGTGTTGCGTCTCCTCGAGACGTCAGCCGCTTACCTTCCGGGTGCGCGCGACGCCAGCCTCAGCAGGCCCAGACTCTTCTGGTACAGGCCAACCATGGTCTCGAAATCCATTCGGGTTTCGGCGATCTTCATCATCTGCTCTTCGACCACCACGGCGTTGCCGTCGAGCGTGGTTTCGGAGTCAGGGGATTTCCGGACAGACAGGGCAGGCGCGCCCGCTCCGTGATTCGGCGCCATGTGGCCGGCCTGCGTAGCAAACATGGCCGTTCGGCCCGGCCCGGCGGATTTGCCAGCCATGTGCTGCAGGGTCGCGGCAAAGGCCTTCTGGTCGATGTCGCCGGGCACGTACCCCGGCGTCGAAACGTTGGCGACGTTCTGCGCGATGACCTTCTGACGCTCGCCCAGCATCTGCATGCGGGACTTCATCAGCTGGAAAACCGAGATCTGCGTCGGGTCCGACATGGCTCAATTCCGTTTGGGGCCCGCCTCCAGACAAGCCCATCGCCCGGCAGAATTTACCGCTTTGCTTAAGGCCGTCTTAAAGGCCGCGGGCCGGCGTTAACCTTTCGTTTACCGGCATTTCCGATGCATTAACCAACAAACCGGCCGCACGGCCGACAGCTGGCTGTCCACCCATGGACTTTCTCTCCGCCATCAAGGCCATCGCCGCCCTGGCCTTCGTGCTTGGCCTGCTGCTGGGCGGCACATGGCTGCTGCGCAAATATGGCAGCCGTATCGGCCTCAAGACGGGCGCGGTCAGTCACGACCTGAAAGTCGTCGAATGGCGCTCGCTCGACATGCGGCGCAAGCTGGTCGTCGTGCGCTGGGGCGACACCGAGCACCTGCTTTCGACCGCGCCGAGCGGCGACGTGCTGATCGCCTCGCGTGATGCGACAGCGCCGTTCAAGCCGATCGCGCCTGATGAACCCAAGCCCGACGAGTTCAAGCGATGATCGCGCGGCTGCTCCGTTTTGCACCGGCGATCCTGCTGGTGTTCTTGGTCGCGCCCGAGGCGCTGCCGCAGACCGTGTCGGTCGATCTCGGCACGGGGCAGGGGCTGACGTCAGGCATCGTCCAGCTGATCGCGGCGATCACGGTTCTCTCGCTCGCGCCGTCCATCCTCGTGATGACCACGTCGTTCGTGCGGATCGTCATCGTGCTGTCGCTGGTGCGGACCGCCATCGGCCTTCAGAACGCGCCGCCCAACTCCGTCATTATCTCGCTGGCGCTTTTCCTTACCGCCTTCGTCATGGCGCCGACCTTCACGGCGTCCTACGAGGCCGGCATCCAGCCCTACATGGCCGAGGCGATCACGCTGGAGGAGGCGATCCCGCGCACGCTGGGCCCCATTCAGGCCTTCATGGGCGCCCACGCCAACGAGGCCGACGTCGCGATGTTCGCCGGCATGGCCAACATCCAGAATCTGCAGAGCGCCGCCGATGCGCCATTCCACGTGCTGGCGCCGGCTTTCATGATCTCGGAGCTGAAGCGCGCCTTCGAGATCGGCTTCATGATCTTCCTGCCCTTCCTCGTGATCGATCTCGTCGTGTCGTCGATCCTGATGGCGATGGGCATGATGATGCTGCCGCCCGTCACCATCTCCCTGCCGTTCAAGCTGATCTTCTTCGTGCTGGTCGATGGCTGGCGGCTGCTGTCTGGTTCGCTGGTCGAAAGCTTCATGCAGTCCCCGCCCGGCTGACGCCAGGCGGGGATCCAGGCCCTACATGATCTTGAAGCGGACGAACGCCAGCGCGCCTGTTGGGTCGCCGTCGTAAAGCGGCGACAGTGCATCGCTGGCCCAGTTCTGCGTGGCCGACGCCCCGATCGCCATCACGAGACTGCCCGAAAGCCGGAAGTCGCGGGACACACCCAAGGTGGCCCGCGCCACTTCCTCGACCGGGCCGTGATGGATCAGGCCAAGCTCGTCCGTCTCGATCGCCTCGACGCGCGAGAACAGCGTCCAGTCCGGGCCGAGCTGCAGCGCCGCTTCCCCCAGCCAGGCGTCGAGGACGACGCCCTCGCTGTTGTCCTTGCGTGCAAACGCGCCGCTCAGCGACAGGGTCCTGTCGCCGAAGGACTGCGTGTAGAGCGCGCTGGCAGACCATTTGACGACATCGACATCGGGCTCAAGCTGCTCTGGCGAGGTGACGTCGGCCCAGCTTGCCTGCAGGGCGAGGTTGTCGCTGGGATTCCACGACAGGCGCACCGCGGTTGAATCCAGCTCGCCGGTCTCGATGTCATAGCGGTCCTGGTCCGACTCGCGGCCGCGGAATCGCGAGGCCTCGATCTTGATGTCGCCATTCACATAGCCCGCTGTCAGCACGCCGTACGAGATGTGCGTCGAGTCGAGCCAGTGGTGGGTGATCGGCGCTTCCGGGTTCGGCTCGGCGGCGGGGCGGTGCATGAAGGCCGGCGGGCCGAAGGCGGGCTCGCCCGGCAGGCCCGCATAGACGAACACGCTCTGGCCTTGCCCAAGCTGGCGCGAATAGCTCGCCGACAGTTCCATGAACAGGTCGTGCGGATGCTGGCGGTCCACCAGCGTCTCGACGCCATCGGCTGTCTCGCCAGCAGCCAGGAGCAGGGGATAGCCGCGCTTGCCCATCAGCGGGTCTGGGCTGATGGCGCCGCGGAACTGCAGCGCGCTTCCGTCATCGAAACGCCGCTGCGCCGTGCCCATCAGCATGCCGGCGGCAAAGCCCTTTTCGTCTCCGCGCGGACCGTTCTGCGACGTGTAGACGAAGTCGATATTGCCGTGGGCCATCAGCATCCAGCCGCCGGCCTCAGTCATCGCCATGTGATGCGGGGCAGCGGCAGGCCGCCACGACGTGCCGCTGGCGTCGCGGCTCATGGCGTAGTCGCCGAGTGCGCTGCGCATGTCGTGATGCTGGGCGCCGGCTTCGTCATGACCGGCGTGGCCGGTCGTGGTGGCTGGCGGTGTGTGGCCCTCGTGGCCGGCATGGTCGTCCGCGGGCGCTTGCGCTTGGGTGGCGGGCGCGTGCGATGAGTGATCCGAATGGTCTGGCTTCTGCGCCATTGCGGATGGCGCGAGGAGGATCGCCGAAGCGATCAGGATGTGACGTGGCATGGGGAAGTCCTGAACTGAATCCGTATGGACCCGGCCTCTGGGGCCAGGCGGGCGTGGCGGTTCAGGTCAGGCGCGTGGCGGCCGAAGATCCGGGTCGGGCCGGCTTGAGGCAAAGCTGG
>Ga0315902_10004574_pt1 | contig 19898 bp, 19 predicted proteins | sample LakEriMetagenome_9_FD_203523 | JGI IMG/M metagenome (GOLD analysis project Ga0315902, IMG submission 203523) | Freshwater fungal communities from buoy surface, Lake Erie, Ohio, United States - Buoy 12 MA117 | ecosystem: Environmental > Aquatic > Freshwater > Lake > Lake biofilm | place: USA... | reverse complement strand
CAATAAAACAACCACCAAAATCCCTTTAGGGATGATATATAGGTAGAAAAAAACAATAAAACAACCACCAAAATCCCTTTAGGGATGATATATAGGTAGCAAAGATGGCCAACACCTACAACCAAATCCACATCCAATTCGTGTTTGCGGTAAAACACCGAAACGGATTAATCCATACCTCCTTCAAAGAGGGGCTGTATAAATATATAACCGGAATAATAAAATTCCATAATCATAAATTATTAGCGATAAACGGAATGCCCGACCATTTACATATACTAATTGGAATGCGACCAACACAATCTATTTCCGATCTAATGCAGGATATAAAAGGAAGCTCATCAAAATGGATAAATGAAAAAAAGTTTTTAAAAGTAAAATTTGAATGGCAGGAAGGATATGGTGCTTTTTCTTATTCCAAATCGCAGGTTAACATAATAATTGACTATATCAAAAATCAGGAACAACATCATGCGAACAAAACATTTCAGGAAGAGTATTTAGAATTTTTAAAAATATTTGAAGTTGAATACGATGCAAGATATATTTTTAAAGAGCCAATATAAAATCCCGTCAGGGATGTAATATTGGTAGTAGCAGGAAATCAATCATACACCAAAATCCCGTAGGGATTATATATGGGTAGAAAAATTATCAACGGCATCCAGAATCCCATAGGGATGATATATTATTAACCATACAATCATACTGTTTTTATAAGCCAATTAGATTATATCATCCCTAAAGGGATTTCTCCTAATACACACCGTCATTTCTACCTAAATTGAATCCCTAACGGGATTAATCGAATTATCATTCATAACAATACTCCTCACTTTTTAGTCGATGTTTTTATTAAACCTGACAGGTTATAAAAACCTGTCAGGTTTAGCCAAAAATAAAACCCATAATTCTAGCTTTTCCCACCAATAAATCGTAACTTTAATATACAAAAATTGGCCATCTGTTTGCTCCGAAGACTAATTTAATAATCTTTAAAATCAAGCAATATGAAAGCAACAAGAAAAGTCGGCATTTGGTTAGACCATGCCACAGCGCGTGTAATAGAATACAATACAGAGGAACTCAAAGCAACCACAATTAAATCAGACCTTAAAGGTTTGGACAACCAAAACAGCCTTCAACACAGTGAAAGTTTGTTACACCACAAAGAAAACCAATACCTAAAAGCCTTTTACAAAGCCATTATAGCCATTGTAGAAAACTATGACGAAATTCTTCTCTTTGGTCCAACCACCGCGAAAACCGAGTTATTTAACCTCATCCGCGATGAACACAAATTCGACCACCTGAAAATAGAAACCAAGTCAGCCAAAAAAATGACTCCGCCAGAGGAACATGCTTTTGTGGTCAACCATTTCAAAACGGTGCTTAATTACGAAAGCCCGTTTACGAAATAAATAAAGCTACTTTATACTATGTAAGCACCCGCTGTGAAGTGGGTGTTTTTTTTTACCCAACCTTGCTAGGGTTTAAATATGGCTAGATGGATAATCAAAAAAAAAATCCCGTAGGGATTAAATCCCGGTAGAAAAAATAATCCGTCAACCGCCAAAATCCCGTTAGGGATGATATAAATCTCTCCTCAATCTTGTTATGTTGACTCGGAAGCATCTCATCCTCATTTATAACAACAGCATTAAATTTTTGGTAGGTGTTTTTTGTTGAAAAATATACAAAAAGTGTAAATAGCTTACTTCAATATTTCTTATTTTAGCAAAAACCAATCAAGTATATGCAAGCGAAACCATTTCTAAAATGGGCTGGTGGAAAAAGCCAACTAATCAAAGATATTAAGAATGCCTTACCTAAAGAGTTAACTTCTCAAAAGTTTACTTATGTTGAACCTTTTGTGGGTAGTGGTGCCGTTTTATTTTGGATATTGGAAAACTTTCCAAATGTAGAAAAAGCAGTTATTAACGACATCAATGGCGATTTAATAAATGCTTATAAAATTATTGCAGAGAAACCAGAAAAGCTTATAGTTGAATTAAATAAATTTCAAAAGAAGTTCCACTCCTTTGAACTTGATACAGAAGGCCGAAAGGAATATTACTATGAACAAAGAAAATTGTTCAACACGCGCGCTACTCCAAAAGTTACACAAGCTGCATTATTTATTTTTTTGAACCGAACTTGTTTCAACGGACTATACAGAGTAAATCCTAATAATGGTTTTAATGTGCCTATTGGCAGCTATATCAAGCCAACTATTTGTGATGTAGAAAACCTAATGGCGGTAAGCAAGGTATTACAACGTGTTGAAATTCTAAACGGAGACTATCAAGAAACTTTGAAATTGGTGGATAAACCCGCGCTGTTTTATTTTGACCCACCATACAAACCGTTGAGCCAAACCTCAAGTTTTAATTCATATGCCAAAGAGGTGTTTGGAGATGCCGAGCAAATACGCTTACGTGATTTTTGCAAAACCTTAGATATGATGGGACATAATTGGATGCTTAGCAACTCTGATGTTAAAGGAAAAGATCCTAATGACAACTTTTTCGACGACCTTTATGAAGCGTTTAATATAAATAGAGTTTATGCACGCAGAAACATTAATGCCAATCCTGAAAAGCGTGGCAAGCTAACCGAATTATTAATCACCAATTACGCCTATGAACAAGCTTTGTCAATTGCTTAATTAATCTATAGTTTTTCTGTACTGTAAATCAAAAGCTATTCTTTTATATAACCTTACTTGAAGTCCTTTCCCTGCTCCTTTTGAAAATTCTCCATCTTTTGAAAAAAGTTTTTCAGGATCGATTTTTAATTTACCTTCAGAATCATGAAATTCTGATTTTATCTTCTTTGTAAGCTCATCGATATTGTCCTTGTAAACAAAATCTTCGACCCTAGGATATATATCTTTTATTAGCATAAATAATGCAGCTAATCCAGTAGTTTTAAATAATATATTTTTATATGCGCTTGGTTTATGAGTAGGTGTTGGCCAATAATCTAAAAATAAATTTTTTATAACATTAAAGTAAGTTTCAATAAATATTATAGGTTTATCGGAGATTACTTTGTTTGATATATATTCATCTAAAAACACATTCCAAATCCCATTCTTTCTTAACAAAGGGAAAATGGATTCTACTAAAAAGGCTTGAGAGATATAGCCCTCACCATTTCCCAACATTTTTACTTTTTGATAAAAGGGAGATTGCTGAGATGTATAAGGAGAATTAATTTCACTATTTAAATACACAACCCATTGATGTGCTAAAAACAAGTCATTATTTTCAGTATCAGGATATGAACCAAAAATATCATAATATAAAGATTTATTAACTGGTTTTTGATTAAAATTGACATCCGCAAAAACTTTACCTTGCTCCCAAATATCAAAATCTATAAGTATTGTACAATTAAATTCAAATTTTTCGATTATTTCTTTTAATTTTTCTTTTTCAATAAAATTTTCTTTTTCAATATTTTTTGCTGCAAATTCAATTAATTTTCTATTTATTTTATGTCGATCTCCTTCTATTTCAGAAAGTATAGAATAATAAACAGCTAGTAAACCAGCTAATCTATGTTGCCCGTCAACAACCAATAATATGTTTATATTTGGTAATATTATATTTTTTTTATCTAAAAAAACACCAATATCTTCCATATAAAAATCAACATCCTCAATTCCCTTTAATCTGTTTCTTTTTATTTCCTCTTCATTTTTTTTAATTTCTTCTTTTACATAAGTTTCGTATTCAACAACAGATTTCGCTTCACTAGTATATAAACTAAATATCAATGATGTTGGAAAAGTAATTAAATAATTATCTGGAGTTTCAATGGAACCTTTGAGTTCTTTTATTAAAAACAAAATCACTTTTTTTGTTTTTTCATCGTTAACTAATCTTTGATAATAATCAGTATTAAATTCAGGATATTTTTTAATTTCTTGATTAAACAGATTTGTCTCTTCTTGAAAGATATTGTAATTTAAAGGTTCTCTATGCGTAAATTTTAAAGAATTAATAAAATCATCAAATTTCCAAATCGCATTATAAACTCCCTTTGAGTTATTATTTTGATTTGAAAACTGATTTATTTTTTTTAATTCTAAAGTTTTTATTTTAATTGACTTATCCATTATCTCTTTCTCTTTTTAAATCATGAATACTTTGCAAAATTTGAAAATATTTTTCATCTAATGATATTAATTTATTTTTTGTGGATTTTTCAAACTCATCTTCAGTCTTTAAACCCCATGCTTCTGGTCTTTTTAATTTATCAATTTCTTCTTCAATTGTTGTTAATCTGCTTTCTCTGTTATCATAATAAGCATTTATTTTATTGGTCATTTCTGCATTAAATCGTTCATCAAAATATTTTTTCGTTTCTGCCTTTGTTATTTTTTCAGATTCAGTTTTTGCAATACCTTCAGCAACTTCACTTGCCACTTCTCTAGATATTTTTTTAGCCTCTAACTCTGCTATTTCTTTAGCTTTACTTTCAGCAGTTGTTTTAGCATCAAAGACAGCTCTTTCAATAGCTGATTGTCTTGTATCATGAATAGATTTAAAACCAAAAAAGCCAACAATGGATAATATAAAACCAATCAATGTTGAATAGTATTTTAATTCATCTGAATTCTTCTTTTCTTTTAGTTCAATATCTTTTTTTATTGAAACAATTTCATTGTTCTTCTTATTAAGTAATTTAATTAGCTTAGATATTTCGGTTTTGTCTTTTTCAGAAATATTAATATTAATATTGTTAGTTGGATAAAGGTCTTTTGCTTGTGGACTATGTCCTGAATTGTTTGACCAAAAGAATAAAATAGAAGAGATAATTATTATTAAAGCAATAAGATTTAACCATAAACCAAAATTATCATTCCATAAATTAATTTTCTTATTCATAATTAACTTTTTTTATTACAACCCAATTTCATTAAACGGTAATTCCTCAATAAAATATTTACATCCTACACTTTCAATATATTGAAATACATCATTATATTCTGGCTTGTCAAACCAATCGTTAAGTACATAATAGTATTCCACATTAATTTTTAACGGGGCAAATAACTTAATGTATTGTTTCTTTTTAAAGTCACAAGTTTGTAGTTTTTCATCCACAGAACCAGAACCAGCTTGGTATTTTTTTTCTATAATATATATAGTATGTCCAACTAAGAGCGCTCCATCTGGTAAGAGTTTCTTAGAAAGGATTGTTTTATAATTAATACCGGCTGGCTTTAAAAAACCATTGTACAAATTATGTTTTTCGTAATAATGAGCTACAATTTCACTATCTCTAAAAACCTGATTTCCCATTACAGTAAAGTCTGGATGATCATTTAGAGCTTTTAAAAGATCGGTTCTTCCCTCAAAATGCAATCCATTAAGGTTAGTTTTTGCACCACCACCAACTGTATTAGGTTTTTTTGCCATCTATTCTAATTTTAACAACTCAGAAACACTCATCTCAAAAGTTTTAGCAAAAACCTCAACATTTGTCAATGATAGATTTCTTTCAGCACGCTCAACCATACCAATATAGGTCCTATGGAAACCGGTTTTCTCGGCTAACTCTTCTTGAGACCAATTGCGTTGGGTACGCAATTCACGGACTCTATTTCCGAACTGTATTAATATTTCAGTTTTCATTCTTTCAAAGATGACCAAATGTTAAATTCTACACCACATACAATTAGTAGCATTTTTAAGAAAATATCTATAAATTGTTTTCGATTAATTATTATATTCGCAATATAATGTTTTTACCAGATGCTCAAACCCTATTTCAAATCCAAAGACAAAAACTTCTACTTGTTGCAAGGCGACACAATGGAGTTTTTGCCTCAGTTTGAGCACAATTTTGATATGGTTTTTGCAGATCCTCCTTATTTTCTTTCCAATAATGGGTTGTCTATTCAAAGCGGTCAAATAGTTTCGGTCAACAAAGGCAAATGGGACAAATCAGAAGGATTTGATTTTATAAATGATTTCAATCGTAATTGGTTAAAGCTAGTCAGAGACAAACTCAAAGACAATGGGACTATTTGGATAAGTGGTACCTATCACAATATATTCTCGATTGGGCAAATCCTGCAAGAGTTGGATTTTAAAATCCTTAATGTTGTTACTTGGGAAAAGAACAATCCTCCGCCTAATTTCTCATGTCGGTTCTTCACCCATTCCACAGAGATAATCATATGGGCACGCAAAAAAGAAAAAGTACCACACTACTATAACTATGAGTTAATGAAACAACTCAACGGCAACAAACAAATGAAAGATGTTTGGAAACTTCCAGCAATTGCTCGTTGGGAAAAATCTTGTGGCAAACATCCAACTCAAAAACCGTTAGCTGTACTAACTCGAATTATTTTGGCTTCTACCAAACCAAACGCTTGGATATTAGACCCTTTTGCAGGCAGTTCCACAACAGGCATAGCAGCCAATCTTGCTAATAGAAGATATTTAGGTATTGATATGGAAAAAGAGTTTTTGGAAATCAGTAAAAAAAGAAAACTAGAAATTGAAAATCCAACTATAGCAGCTTTGTATAAAGAAAAAATTAGAGGCTTTAATAACAAAAAAGAATTGAACTTGTTCTTAGCTGAAGAGCCAAGGGAAGAATATAGTGCAGAAATTAATTTTAAAAAAGCATCATCAAATAAAACGAAATTACGCTGATAAGTAATCAACGAATTCCTCCAACAATCCCGTTTACTAGTGTTATTTTTCTGTTCTACAACGATCAACTTCACTCCAATTTTATTTGTGGCAATTTTTTCAAAGCAAAAAATTTTGCACACTTTTTGGCGCAATTTTTTTCCAAATATTTTTTTTGCCACAAAAATTGGCGCAATTTTTTTTTAAAAATTTTTTTTGCGCCAGTTTTTGTCACAAAATTTTAAATAGGATTATTTTTGCGCCAGTTTTTGTCACAAAATTTTCAACACAATAATTTTTGTGACAACTTTTGATAAACCTTTAGAAGGTTCACTATATGTTTTCCTCTTACTATCACCTCTTCAACCAACCCGCAATACTCATTCTCCTACCGTTCGTAACCATAACTTCATGTTCGAGTACACTACTTTTAAAGAAAACCGTTTTGCCCTGAGTAGGTGCAATCATTTGGTTTGCATCGGTTTGGTAAACGAGTAGTTCTCCTCCATCCTTTCCTACCCAATCAGGATTTAGATACGAAATCATCGAGTATTGTCGGCTGGCATTGTCCTTAAACTGGTCGAGGTGCTTTATATAAAAATCGCCCGCTTCATAAAGTGAATAGTGGAATTCATAACTCTGAATGTTGGCATAACAAGTGGCGTTTAAGTAGGCCACAAAAGCATCCATCTTTTCAAAGAATTGGTTTTCATAAGGGTCATTGTGCTTTTTATCAAGCCAGTAAATTCGGTCCTTGCGTATCAATTGGCTGTGTTGTAACAAACTGTCATTACCTACTCCTGCTGGCTTGAGTTCGTCATCCTCATGCAACAGCAATAAATTAGAGGCTAAGTGTTCACACAGTCCAGCACTTAAAAAGTGTTCAGAAATTCCAATACCATTGTCTAAAAATCCTGTAATCAAGTCTTCAAAATCCGCTTCCATACTTCAGCACTTGAATTGACAAGTTGTGGCAAGGTAGGGTAATTAAAATCAGTACTATTAATTTCACCCTAGTAACTGCGATAATGTTATCTTTCTTTTGGCTTGACCCAAAAGAAACAAAAAGTCAAGGCTCTGAATCTTCGGCGGTCAAATCTATTTTTGAATCCTAAATGAAAAGAACTCGCTTCGCTCAAACAGCTTTTCATTTTACGGATTCTTCAAATATTTGACACTCGCCTGCCAGATTCTAATGCCAAATCAGCTTTTCTAAGAGAATGATGTTAAATGGGTATTCTGCATTTTCCAATAACTAGAAAATAATAAAAAACTCCCGAGCTTTCACTGGGAGTTTTTATATTAGTTATACATCTTCTTTCTCATTTCCTGAATCTTCTCATCATCAAGATATTCATCAAAAGTCATGTATCTGTCTATAACTCCGTTTGGAGTAATTTCTAATACTCTGTTGGCAACCGTTTGTGCAAACTCGTGGTCATGTGTCGTAAACAACACCGACCCTTTAAAGTTTTTAAGCGAATTGTTAAAAGCCGTAATCGATTCCAAATCCAAGTGATTGGTGGGTTCATCAAGCATCAAAACGTTGGCACGTATCATCATCATTCGAGATAACATGCAACGTACTTTTTCTCCTCCTGATAATACGGTACATTTTTTCAAAGCCTCTTCTCCTGAGAAAATCATTTTCCCTAAGAATCCACGAACATAAACTTCATCGCGCTCTTCTTCTGTTTTCACAAACTGACGTAACCAATCTACTAAATTCAGACTTCCGTCGGTGAAAAACGAACTGTTATCATTCGGCAAATAAGATTGTGTCGTTGTAATTCCCCAATCAAATGTTCCGGCATCTGCTTTTTGATTTCCGTTTAATATTTCATAGAAAGCTGTCGTAGCACGTGAGTCTTTTGAGAACACAACAACCTTATCGCCTTTGGCCATATTCAAATCGACATTCTTAAACAATACATCACCATCTGCAGAAGCAGCTAAACCTTGAACATGCAGAATTTGATCTCCGGCTTCTCTTTCCACATCAAAAATAATCGCAGGATAACGACGGCTTGAAGGTCTGATTTCGTCTAAGTTCAGTTTCTCAATCATCTTCTTACGCGAAGTAGCTTGTTTCGATTTGGCTACGTTGGCACTAAAACGACGGATGAATTCTTCCAACTCGGCTTTCTTCTCTTCCGCCTTTTTGTTTTGCTGCGCTTTTTGACGAGCTGCTAACTGACTTGACTCATACCAAAAAGTATAGTTACCTGAGTAATGATTGATTTTAGAAAAGTCGATATCCGAAATATGCGTACAAACAGCATCCAAAAAGTGACGGTCGTGAGAAACCACGATTACAGTGTTTTCATAATTCGCTAAGAAGTTTTCTAACCAAGAGATTGTTTCAAAATCCAGGTCGTTCGTAGGCTCATCCATTACCAATACATCAGGATTACCAAAAAGCGCTTGCGCCAAAAGCACGCGGACTTTCAGTTTTCCTTCCATTTCACTCATCAAAGTATAATGCATATCGGCAGAAATACCAAGATTTGAAAGCATCGCACCAGCATCAGACTCGGCATTCCAACCGTTCATTTCTTCAAACTGCACCTGCAACTCTCCTATTCTGTCTGCATTAGCATCATCATAATCGGCATACAAAGCATCCATTTCAGATTTTACTGCAAACAACACTTTATTTCCCATCATCACGGTTTCCAAAACAGTATGCTCATCGAACATATTGTGATTTTGGTTCAACACCGACATACGTTTTCCTGGTTCTAGAAAAACTCTACCCGAAGTTGGGTCGATATCGCCGGCGAGAATTTTAAGGAAAGTCGATTTTCCGGCACCATTAGCACCAATCACACCATAGCAATTGCCTTGTGTGAATGTTGTGTTTACTTCGTCAAACAATATTCTTTTACCAAACTGGACTGATAAATTATTTACAGTTAACATGAATTGTATTTTATAAATTTTTTGCAAAAGTAGTCAAAAGTGTTCAGTGTTCATTGCATAGTGTTCCCTTTTTTACATTACTTTATTTAACGAATGCTTAACAGTATATTCCATTATATAGAAATATTTTTGTTTATAAGTCTCATATGAATGCATACGTTTAAAAACATAAAAAACATACTTCTTTTCCTGCCACTAATAACTCTTTTAAGTTCGTGTAAAAGTGAATTTAAAGGTTGCGAATATGTCGCTTATTTTGGTGGTGAAGTGGTAAATCCTAATAATCCATATGTACTTTTCTGCAAAGACAATGAAGTTATAGACACCTTAAAACTTGACGAGAACAACCGCTTCTTCACGCAATTCGATTCACTAGCTCCCGGATTATATACTTTCAAACACGAACCCGAATATCAATATGTATATTTTGATAAAAACGACAGTATCATGGTTCGTGTTAATTCAAAAGATTTTGATGAGTCAGTTGTATTTTGTGGTCATGGCGATCAGAAAAACAATTTTCTCATGGAAATGTATTTGAGAAATGAAAAAGACAAAAGCAAAATGTTTAAAACATTTGATGAAAATTTTGAATCTTTTTCAAAAGAAATAGATTCAACTTATTCAAAAGAAACTTCTTTTTATATGGCCAAAAAACAAGAAATAAAATGGAGTAATAATTTTGATGTTTTTGCCAAAGCGTCTTTAGATTTTAACTACTACTCTAAAAAAGAATTATATCCTTTGGTTCATAAAATTAGAACCGGTGAAGATATGATTGATAAATTGCCCACAAATTATTACGACTACAGAAAGACCATTGATTTTAACAATGATGAGCTTTCAAATTATTCGCCTTATGTGATATATTTATCACATATGCTTAACAACATGGGAACAATAAATTATCATAATCATTTTAGTGAAAAGGATTTAGCATTAAAAACCAATATCAATAAAATGACTATTGCTGATACTTTGATTAAAAATCAAAAGGTGAAAAACAATATTCTCAACAATATTGCTTTTACCTATTTACTCGAAGATCAGAACATCAGCAATAACAATACTTTTTTGACTTCCTATAAAAAACTTTCTACTGATAAGAGTAAGAAGAATGAAATAATAACATTATGCAATGCTATTCAAATGCTGAAAGTTGGCGGTACATTACCCGATGTGCCTTTAATAAACACGAGTGGCAATGCTGTTTCTTTGTCAACTGTGACAAAACCAAATACAGTATTCTTCTTTTGGACAGAAAATGCAAATTCTCATTTAGAAGCTGTTCATTTAAAAGTAATTAAACTAAAATCGAAATTCCCACAATATAATTTTGTAGCTGTAAATATAAATGACAGCGAAGAAGATTGGAAAAAAACCCTAGAAAATTATAAATTCAGTGGTGTAACCGAATTGCACTGTTCTAATTTTGAAACGATAAAAAATAAATGGGCAATCAACAAAATACATCGTACCATAATCCTTGACAACAAAGGAGTAATCAAAAATGCGTTTGCTAATATATTTGATTCGCAGTTTGAAGAGAATTTGAAGTAGATTGTTGGATTTTTAGATTGTTGGAAATAAAAAAGTCCCGATTAAATCGGGACTTTTTTATTTTAGATACTAGTATTATTATTTATTTCCTTTTGCATAATCCGCTAAGAACTGCGCCAAACCAATATCAGTCAAAGGATGTTTCAATAATCCGGTAATTGATGATAATGGACCTGTCATTACATCGGCACCGATTTTAGCACAATTCACAACGTGCATCGTGTGACGAATAGAAGCTGCTAAAATTTGAGTTTCAAAAGCGTAATTATCATAAATATCACGGATTTCCTGAATCAATGCCAAACCATCGGTAGAACAATCGTCTAATCTTCCTAAGAACGGAGAAACATAGGTTGCTCCCGCTTTAGCTGCCAATAATGCTTGACCAGCAGAGAAAACTAAAGTAACATTGGTTTTAATTCCTTTGTCCGAAAAATATTTACAGGCTTTTACACCTTCTTTGGTCATTGGCAATTTTACCACAATTTGCTCGTGTAAATCAGCCAACTCTTCTCCTTCTTTAATCATTCCGTCATAGTCAACCGCAATTACTTCGGCACTTACATCACCATCAACAATATTGCAAATGTCAACATAGTGTTTCAAAATATTGTTTTTTCCGGTAATTCCTTCTTTTGCCATCAACGAAGGGTTTGTTGTTACTCCATCCAAAACACCAAGTGCTTGTGCTTCTCTGATGTCATTTAAATTAGCTGTGTCAATAAAAAATTTCATAAATTTTATTTTTAAATAGTTGTGTGTTTAAATTAGTTTGGCGTGTCCCTTCGGGTCGGGCTATCCGCAGTGCATGGCACTTTGCTCCTATCCCTCACGCAGAGATGTGCAAAAGTACAACTCCAAATTCAAAATAGGAAACTTATTTTCTTATCCCTTTTCCCTTATTACTTATCACTTAACTTATAATGATTCATCAACATACTTTCATAAACTCTATCAGGCAAAATCCGCTTTAAAACAATAGAGAACTTTTGCATAAAAGCACCAATTTTATAATGTAGCTTTGGGTTTTTATCCTGAATGATATGATACACTTCTTTAGCAAAATCATTTGGATCTTCACCACTGTGCATATGTGAATTCATCATGCCTAACGTATTTTCATAAGCCGGTTTGTATGCGGAATTTTCAAGTATTGGCGCATGATAACGATGCGCCGCAATATCGGTTGCAAATTCTCCTGGCGCAATGTTGACAATATTGATTCCAAACGGTTTTACTTCAATACTTATGGCTTCCGAAACCAATTCGAGTGCGCCTTTTGACGCCGAATAAATGCCTCGGTATGGTAAACCCATATAACCAGCAATGGAAGTAATATTGATAATCGTACCCGATTTTTGTTCGCGCATTTGTGGCAAAACCGCCTTAATCACTTCAATTGGTCCGAAGAAATTGGTTTCGAAATTATTCCGCATTTCATCCGTTGATGTTTCTTCAATTGGTCCGGTAATTCCAACTCCTGCGTTATTGATGACCACATCAATACGTTCAGAAATAGAAATTACTTTCTCCACTGCATGCTGAATGCTTTCGACATTTCTAACATCCAACGCAATCAAAGGAAATACCGAATTAATAACTTTCTCCGGATTGCGACTCGTTCCGTAAACGGTAAATCCTTTGTGAAATAAAAACTCGCCTATGGCTTTCCCAATTCCAGAGGAACCACCTGTGATTAAAACTACTTTGCTCATAATGTCATTGCGAGGAACGAAGCAATCTCATTCTCTCTATTTTCTATGTTCTTTGTTCTATATTCTATTTTCGTCTAAAGATAATTAGTTTATTCTAATACCCAAACCGTGATTTTCGCACAAAAGAATTTTTCCATTTACGATTTCACTTCCTTTAGCAATGTCGTTCGCAATTAAATTCGCCCCATCCAAATCGGCATAATCACAAAACGGCGCTAAAGCTGCTCCAGCTGAGATTCCAATGGTAGATTCGGTCATACAGCCTATCATGATTTTATAATTTAATCCTTTGGCAACAGCAATCATCTCTAAAGCTGGTGTCAATCCACCACATTTTACGAGTTTGATGTTGATGCTTCGGTAATGTTGTTGTAAATCTTTTAAAGCAGAAACATCCTGGCAATCTTCATCCGCCATCCAATTGGAGAATTTATCAGCTTTCAATATTTCATAATTTTCAGAACCCGGTTTCATTGGTTGCTCGATATAAGTAAATTTTGAAACAAGTTGATTCTCTTGTAACCAAAGACAATTTTCTTTAGTAAAACTTCCGTTAGAATCAAGCGCAATAGTTGCATTCAATTCTAATAATTTGGAAATATCATTTTCATCAAAATGATTGCATTTAACTTTAAATTTTGTCCAAACTGATTTCTCAATCTTTTTAATTTGATTTTCAACAGAATCAACACTAATTGTAATTGAAGATTCCGGAAGCTTTGTAAAATCAATGTTATTCAATTCCAAAAAACTTTTCTTTTCCAGTTTGCCAAACAAATCCCAATAAGCGCAATCTAAAGCAGAGCGAAGAAAACTTGGCAACTCTAATTTTAAAAGGAAAACATAAAAATCGGTTGGATGTAGTATGTTTTGGATTTCAATCTGTGCTTTTATTTTGGATAAAATTACTTCGAAATCCGCAAGACTAATATGATAATAATCGATGGAAGTGCATTCGCCATAACCTTTGCTTCCACTCTTTTCAAGTGTGATGATTAAAGCTTCTCTGTGTGTGTAATTTCCGTAAGCAATGGCAAAGGTTTCCTTGAGTTGAAATCGTACTATTTGCCATGATAAAACCATATGGTGTAAAAATAAAAAATCCCGATTAATTCGGGACATCATTTTGAAAAAAATGGCAAGCGACCTACATCGCACCGCTCAACCACATACCTTTGCTATGTTCCCATCCTGGAGGATTTTGCAGGAGCTGGTCGTGTAGGACTTGCCGGTGCAAATATACAATCTTTTTATTTTTTTGCAAGGATTTAAAAGCTTTATAAATATATTTGTGAGTGAAAAATTAATAATACAAAATGAAACTTTATAACCCATTAATTACCATTTTATTAGCACTAAATATTGCCAGTTGTGGTGATAGTCAAAAAGATAAAGAAAACTATTTCAGCTTTGATGAAAACAACTTAAAACCGATGTACCAGGCAACCGATAAAGTTGATTTTTCCTTATTGAATACTAAAAACAAGAGCATTGACAGTATTGCTTATTTTGTGAATGATAAAAGAATTTCATCAGTAAAAGGCAATGGCAAATTCGTTTTGGATTTGAGCGGAAAAAAATTAGGGTATCAAAACATAAAAGCATTGGTTTATTTTGAAGGCGATACGGTTTCGACCAAGACCAGAGTTGAAGTAGCGTCGGGAATTGTTCCTAAATTAATGAAATATACTGTTGTAAATACTTATCCGCATGATATAAATGCATTTACAGAAGGTTTTGAATTCTATCAAGATACTTTATTAGAAAGTACTGGACTAAAAGGGAAATCTTATTTTGCTAAAATTGATTATAAAACTGGAAAAATATTTAAAAGAGTAGATTTAGACCCACAATATTTTGGAGAAGGAATAACCGTTCTTAATGACAAAATATACCAATTGACTTGGGAAAACGGCGAAGGTTTTATTTATGACGCTAAAACCTTAAAAAAACTAAAAACTTTTCAGTATGACAAAAAAGTGGAAGGTTGGGGAATGACAAATGACGGAAAAAACATTTATCATTCGGACGGAACAGAAAAGATTTGGACGATGAATCCGGAAACGCAAAAGCTAACCGATTTTATTAATGTTTATACAAATGATAGTAAAATTAAAAGCGTTAACGAATTGGAGTGGATAAACGGAAAAATCTATGGTAATATTTGGCAAAAAGATGCTATTGCTGTAATTAATCCACAAACTGGTGCTGTTGAAGCGGTAATGGATTTATCAGCTTTGCGTGCTAAAGTAACTAATAAAGAAGCCGAAGTATTAAACGGAATTGCCTACAACAAAAAGACAAACACCATATTTGTTACGGGAAAAAACTGGGAAAAAACATTTGAGATAAAGGTTTCAGAATAAATATTAAAGTTATCTAATAAAAAAATCCTCTCATTTCTGAGAGGATTTTTTTATTTCTTTTTGAACTCCATTTTAACTTTGTCGTAAACAAAAGTAGTTTGTTGTGTTTTATTTTTCTGTGTTATAGAACCATCGGGATTTAGTACAAATTCAAAACCTTCTCTTCTCATTTTTTCCTGTGTTTCAGTGGCGGCTGTTCCTCCTAAAGAAACTATTTCCTTAATGTGATTTGTTAACTGGTAATTAGAATACACTTGTTTTTTGGAAGTAATTTCATAGATTACAGTATAGATTGTGGTTTTATCTTCAGTCTTTTTTGGTGTTTTAATTGTGTTAAGTTCTGTCCATGTGAGTAAATACAATTTTACTCCACTTACCGTAAATGAACTCAATTTACAGTCTTTAGGTGTAAATGCAGCATCAACATCTTTTACAATTAGCGCTTCATTGGTTTTTCCTTTTTCACTAATGGTAACCTGAAATTTTCCATTTTTAATTTCAACTTGCAGGTTGTCAACTTTAGGTAAGGCTGAGGCTGAAGTTGGTGTTTTGGTATTGCTTTTCTTTTTCTGACTAAAGCCATTAAAAGTCAGCAAACCAACACATAGAAATAAAAATACTTTTTTCATAGTATGAAATAATAGGTTAAACAGTAAGCCAATGTACAAAATAATTTATTCGGTAAATGTTAAATAAAAAAAACCGTCAAGTAGTTAAACTTGACGGTCTGTAATTTAAAATATAAAAGTTTAGTCTTTTTGAGATTTTACTGCTAAAGAGTAAATAACTAGTCCAAAACCAATTTTGTTAATTGCATCAGCGATATTATAGGCAACATCTACATTTCCTTTACCTAACATGCTTGTGTACCAACCTTCAGTTCCTAACATATAACCTAATGGGTAAATAGCCCATCCAACTAATACAAACCAGCATAAAATTTTGTGCGCTTCTAAAACATTTCCACCAGCTGCTTTAGCTAATTTTGATGCTTCACCCAACCAGATTTCATATACTATTGCAAAATAAGCTACTCCTGAAATGAATCCCCAAAGTGCAGCACTTCCAGGATAAACAGCTTCTCCAAAGTAACCAGTTACTAACATTACTACTGAATAGAAAATCATTTTCCATAATAAACTCTTCTTTGCACCAGCAACTTTAAGTATTAAATAAAACTCAAGACACATTAATGGCACAGTTAAGATCCAATCTACATATCGGAAAAATGTTGGAGATTCTCCAAAACTAGCCCAATAATCTCTCATGTAAAAATAATGTACTGCAGCAATAAAGGTAATTATACCTGAAACTAATACAGAAGTACGCCACTTTTTATCAAACTGACTTAGTGATAAAAAGAAAAAGGCTGAAGCAGCCATCATAGCCATACAGCCAACAAAGAAAGTAAATCCAACATAATCAGTTGGTAACATTTTCGCAATAAGCGATGTAGAAAATAAAAAATTTGTCATAAATTTTAATTTAAATTATTAATTGTTTAAGTAAAACTAAAAAAATATAAACAAAATAAAAAACATTTTTGTTGTTTTTTTTTGTTTATTTTTAAACAAAATTTAAAATCAGATGCCAAAATATTCAAACTTCGCAATTGTAGCAAGCTTTATTGGTTTATGGGTGAATTCATTTTTTTCAAATGAGTTTCAATTATTTGTAGGATTTATATTAATACTTTCGTTTGGAATATTGCATGGCGCAAACGATTTAGCTTTGATAAAAAATGTAAATTCTAACAATAAAGTCAAAAATATCTATAAAATCTTATTGTATTATGTTATTATAGTTCTTATGGGTGCTACTCTTTTTTATATTATTCCGTGGTTAGCTTTGACTTTATTTATTATTATTAGTGGATATCATTTTGGTGAGCAACAATGGAATAAACTTCTTAAAACGGATATGAAAACATTAAGGTTACTATTTGAATTAGTGTATGGATTACTAATTCTCTTTTTAATTTTTACATTCCATGCAGAAGAAGTTCAAAATATAATACTTGCTATAACTGGTATAAAAGTTCCTATTTCTTATTTTTTACTTATTCTAAAAATCCTTTTGAGTCTTTTTACTTTCTTAAGTATCTTTTTCTATTTCAAAATTGAAAGATTCAAAAACTACTTCTTTAAAGAACTGTTTTATCTATTTGTGTTTTCAATTATTTTTAAAGTATCTACACTAATATGGGGTTTTGCATTATACTTTATATTTTGGCACAGTATTCCTTCAATGATGGATCAAATTACCTTTCTTTTTGGTAACGTTAGCTTAAATAATTTTAAATTATATTTTCGTTCCGCATTTTTTTATTGGATTGTATCATTAATAGGTATCGCTTTACTTTACTTTATATTTAAAGATCAAAAAATATTCAATGCCTTATTCTTTTCGTTTCTTGCTTCAATAACTTTTCCACATGTAGTAGTAATTGTAAAAATGTTTGGAAAGAAATAAAAATAAAAAAACCGGGTAATTGCTTACCCGGTTTTCTTTTATGGATTCCGAGTCAAGCTCGGAAAAAGCTAATCACAAAATTTTGCTTTACAAATTTGGTTGACTAACTTACTTTACTTCTTCGAATTCTACATCTTGTGTATTATCTCCGGAATTATCAGCTTGAGGTTGTGCCTCTTGCGCCTGACCAGCTTCACCTTGAGCGTACATTGCTTCAGTAGCTGTTTTCCACGCTGCATTTACATTGTCAAGACCTTTTTGGATAGCTTCCAAATCTTGATTTTGGTGTGCCATTCTCAATTCTGTCAAAGCTAATTCGATAGCTACTTTATGGTCATCAGAAATTTTATCTCCCAATTCTTTCAATTGACTTTCTGTTTGGAAAATCATACTGTCAGCTTCGTTCAATTTTTCTGCTCTTTCTTTTGCAATTCTGTCGGCATCAGCATTCATCTCAGCATCTTTTTTCATTCTTTCGATTTCTTCAGCGGTCAAGCCAGATGAAGCTTCGATACGTATATCATGTGATTTACCAGTTCCTTTATCTGTAGCCGAAACTTTAATGATACCATTAGCATCAATATCAAAAGTAACTTCAATTTGAGGAACACCTCTTGGTGCTGGTGGAATTCCATCTAAGTGGAAACGACCGATAGTTTTGTTATCCGCAGCCATCGTTCTTTCTCCTTGTAATACGTGGATTTCAACACTTGGTTGGTTATCTGCAGCAGTAGAGAAAACTTGTGATTTTTTAGTTGGTATCGTTGTGTTTGACTCGATTAATTTAGTCATCACATTACCCATAGTTTCGATACCTAATGATAAAGGTGTAACGTCTAATAACAATACATCTTTTACATCTCCTGATAATACACCACCTTGAATCGCAGCTCCAATGGCTACAACTTCATCAGGGTTAACCCCTTTTGATGCTTTTTTACCAAAGAATTTTTCTACTTCGTCAGCAATTCTTGGCATTCTTGTAGAACCACCAACTAAGATAACTTCGTCAATATCTGAAGTTGACAAACCTGCATCTTTCAACGCTTTAGCAACTGGTTCCATTGAACGCTTTACTAATTTATCCGACAATTGCTCAAATTTAGCTCTTGTTAATTTTTTTACTAAGTGTTTTGGTCCGGAAGCTGTAGCTGTAACGTAAGGCAAATTGATTTCTGTTTCAGCAGAAGATGACAATTCAATTTTTGCTTTTTCAGCTGCTTCTTTAATTCTTTGTAATGACATTGGATCCAAACGCAAATCAATTCCTTCTTCTGCTTTAAATTCGTCTGCTAACCAGTCGATGATAGTTTGGTCAAAGTCATCTCCACCTAAGTGAGTATCACCATTTGTTGACAATACTTCAAAAACTCCGTCTCCTAATTCTAGGATTGAAATATCAAAAGTACCACCACCTAAATCGTAAACTGCGATTTTTTGATCTACACCTTTTTTATCTAATCCGTAAGCTAATGCCGCAGCAGTTGGCTCGTTGATAATTCTCATTACTTTAAGACCTGCAATTTCTCCTGCTTCTTTTGTAGCCTGACGTTGTGCATCATTAAAGTAAGCCGGAACTGTGATAACTGCTTCAGTAACGGTTTGACCCAAATAGTCTTCCGCTGTTTTTTTCATTTTTTGAAGTGTCATTGCTGACAATTCTTGTGGTGTGTATAAACGACCGTCAATATCAACACGTGGTGTGTTGTTGTCACCTTTTACTACACTGTAAGGTACTTTTTTAGCTTCATCTGTAGTTTCAGCGAAAGTGTGTCCCATAAAACGTTTGATAGAACCAACCGTTTTTGTAGGGTTAGTCACCGCTTGTCTTTTGGCAGGGTCACCAACTTTTATTTCACCACCTTCAACAAAAGCGATGATAGATGGCGTTGTTCTTTTTCCTTCTGAATTAGGAATTACTACTGCTTCTTGTCCTTCCATTACAGAAACGCAAGAGTTGGTTGTTCCTAAGTCAATTCCGATTATTTTTCCCATTTTTTTTATTTTATGTTTTTATTTGTGTGTTTACTTTTTAAAACTTGCTTGTCGAAAGTCAACTACTATGCCAAGCGGGAAAATGTCAGTTTTGGTTCTTAAAATATGACAACATGACATTTTTATTTACGAATTGTCAATTACGAATTACGAATTTTGTCTGTTGAGTGCCCTACTTGAGTAATAGAAAATTAGCAGATTGGTTATGA
>Ga0315902_10004573_pt1 | contig 19898 bp, 19 predicted proteins | sample LakEriMetagenome_9_FD_203523 | JGI IMG/M metagenome (GOLD analysis project Ga0315902, IMG submission 203523) | Freshwater fungal communities from buoy surface, Lake Erie, Ohio, United States - Buoy 12 MA117 | ecosystem: Environmental > Aquatic > Freshwater > Lake > Lake biofilm | place: USA... | reverse complement strand
TGCTTTGAAAGGCTGCGAAATATCTTGCCTGAGCACTTATACCAAATGTATTGTAAGGCTTGAGTGATTCGTATTCCGTAATCATGTCCGCTAAATTCTAGCCTGTTTGTTCGTTTTAAAATTTGGACCTGCTTATTTATTACCTAAGTTTTCCATAGTGAACTACGAAGGCTGTTCAATGGTTCGACGCCACTCATGCTCATCGATAACCTCGTAGTGCCCGCCGGTACAGGAAAGCAAATCGGCAATTAGTGTTCTTTCCGGTAAAATACGAGCTTCTATCTCATGCTTCACCAGGTGTGCTCCTATACGCTGCCATTCCACCATATGTGATGCGGAAGTGATTTGGTAGAAACTGGTTCCCGATGTATTTTTCCGAAACTGAGGAAAGGTGAAGTCCATGCCTCAAATTTGAGGGATTCAAATCTAACTATCGCATTGTATGTCATCTTATTTTTTACGACGGTTTGCACAGCAGCTATTAACAGATTTTCCGGAAGACTTGAGTCGCGTGACTATTGTTCTGCCCACTTCGCGTGCTAGGCTTTTTCTAATGCGGCACTTGCACGAGTTGAAGGGGGGGGCTTTTTGGGCGCCCCGCTGCATCATTTTGCCCGAATGGATCCGCTCGATTTTACCCGGACGTATTGGAGGCGAACTGGAAATGATAGCCGCGATGTTTGAGCAATACCGCGATGTGGTCAAAGGCTCTGATGCATTTGATGTGTTTTTGGGATGGCAGGGTGTCGCACTTCGCGATTTCAACGATGTTGATGCGGCATTGGCTCCTGCGAAACGAGTGTTTAGTGATTTGCGCAATATTCGTGAAATTGAGCAGTGGGATGTGGAAGGTTGGAGTTATGATAGAACCCCGCTTTCTACCACCCAGCAGGATTTTCTTCGCTTCTGGATGCAGCTGGGCGAGTTGTATCAGGCGTTTAGTTCGTGGCAAGATGAAAATTCTTGCTGGACCTATTCCCGCGCCGTTCGTCATTTAGCCGAACACCCGGATGCTATGGTGATGGATGAAATACCTGCATGCATCTATTTCGTTGGACTAGGTAGTTATTCGGCTGCCGAGCGAAAACTTATACGGAGTGCGGGCGAGGTGATGGATGTAAGGATGATTTGGGATCTTGATTCTTACTACTATGATAATCCCTTGCACGAAGCCGGCCGGCATGCCCGCAGGTGGAAGGATTCCATAAATTCCGATGAGGTTACAAGCAAATTGACACAGCACGCGATGCGTGCCACCATTATTCAGTGCGGCACATCCATTTCTCAAGTAATAAGGGCTGCAGAAATCTTAGCACAATTTTCAGAAGAAGAGTTGGAAAACACGTGCGTTGTTATCAATGATGAAAGTGCATTGGAACCGCTTCTTTCAGCTATCACAGATGTAAAGAGCGACGTGAATCTGGCTATTGGCAAACCTATTCAGCAAACACATTTGTCGAGAATAGTGGAGGAGCTTTTTGTGTTGCGAAGTTTGCATGTGCGAAAGGGAAAAATGTATTATAAGCCCTTCGTTCAGTGGCTTCAAATAATTCGCGCAGCTGGCTTCTATTCGCAAGCATGTGAAGAAATTCGGGAGCAGATTGTGTCACGAAATAGTGTGCAGATAACGCAAGACCACATCCAGGAGTGGCAAAATAAATACAGTGGATTATCCGATTTATTGGGAGCCCTTTTGGTAGAATGTGCACCAGATAAGGCTGTGTCGCAGTTATTTGATTTTATCGAATCGGTTACGCCAATGGATGATTTTATGAAGGCAGCCCGATCGAAGATGATGGGGGTACTTGAGGAGTTGCTCGCATTGCTTGAGCAAACAGAATATATGCGGGATGATCATTTACTACTGAAGATCTATCAATTGGTGATTGGTCGTATGAAGTTGCATTATGAGGGTGAGCCGGTGAATGGCCTTCAACTGTTGAGCATTTCCGAAACACGTGCGTTGGATTTTGATCGTGTACTTTTTTTGGGTTCGAACGATGAATATTTTCCCGGCGAACGGATGGAGCAATCGTTTATTCCGTTCGATTTACGCGCACATTATCAGCTGCCGATGCCCGAGGATTTGGATGCGATGCATTCATACACCTACTACCGATTGTTGCACGAGGCGCGTGATGTTTACTACCTCTACTCTGCAATTGTTTCCGATAGCAAACCGGGTGAACCCAGTCGTTACATTACCCAATATTTATCGGAGATAAGTCAGGCGAATCGAAGTATTGAGATTATCCAGGAGGTTGTCGGGAATTCGGAACCACTCAATTTCAAAGAGGGAGTAATTTCTTCAGATTTTATTCGCGAGCGAGTAAAAGCGTTGTTCGCCTCGGGTGTGTCACCTTCTGCAATTAATAAACTAATTAGTTGCCCGCTGGATTTTTACTACCTCTACATTGCACGATTGGGCGAGGAAGAAGAGGTAGAAGAAACTCTATCGAGCAGCACGTTTGGACAGATTGTGCACAAGGTGCTCGAAGACTTTTACAAGCCCTTTATCGACTCCTATCCTGATGAGCAGGCTTTCGCTGATTTAAAGAATAATCTTGAGACGATTGTATTTGACGCTGCTCGTGAATTGTATAAAGGACGGACCATCAGTGAAGGAATAGATTATTTGTCGATGCGCATTGCAATAGAGATGCTCGAGAAGTATATCGGATTTGAATTGCAAACACTGAGGTCGGACACAAGTACTACATTCCAGCGCAGGGTGGCGCTTGTAGAGGGTGCCATGAATAAAGCATATCCGGAAGGTGTTGGTGGCCTGCCGGTTCCTTTTGCCGTGAAGGGAAAAATAGACCGAGGCGATTCTGTTGCCGGTGTCCTGCAGGTTATAGATTACAAAACAGGAAAGATATCTTCCGGAAAAGCAAAGTTCAAAGGAAATTTCGACGATCTCTTTAAAAAGAAAGAATTCTCTAAGTTCTTGCAATTACTTGTTTACATCATGATGACGCGACAAAGGGATCGGCCTATTCCAACGGCATCGTTTTATTCAATGCGTGAAGGTGGGGGTGCATTTGTGCATGCGCAAGAATTGTCGGAGTTAACTATTGACCACGACTTCATTGATAACGTGGAAGAGGCGTTGGGGCGGTTTCTTCACGACTTGTTGAATCGCGAAAAGTTTGAACACAGTTCAGACGCGAAGTATTGCCAATACTGCTTTGTAAAATAGACGGCTACTTGCTCGTGATGCGTTTTTTCATACTTCGAGTAATAGAAGAAAGTTCGGGACTGATATTAAACTGAAGAATGAGCGAAGTGTATAGAATGCAAACAATGCTACCTCGAATCGCAATGTCCAGATAATGCATACCAGTTCCGGGCACGAGTAGGCTTGCTGAGTATGCAATTGCCCCGATTGCAAGTACCTTGATGAAATCCATCGTGTAAGGTTGCATGTTGAATTTTATGCGAATGAATACGATACGCATGATATTGAAAAGGGCATATGTGAGACATGACGCAATGCCTGACCCAACGATGCCATAGTGGGGTATAAGTGCGATGTTGGCAACGAACGTGAAGATGACCAGCAGTACCATAAAGAGAGTGTCATAACGATAGTACTTCGAGGTGCCGATGATGGCTCCGTTGGAACCGGTGGCCAAATCGATTAGGTAACCAATGCCCATAAATAGTATGACGTATTTGGCAACAGCATATTCGGCTGGCATGAGTGCAAGTACACTATCAATATTTACCCACAAGGCCAGCAACAGAAGGAGGCCCATGATGAGTTGGTTAAGGCACGACTGCCGATAAATTTTTCGTATGTTTTCGAGATCATTGCTTTTCCAGGACTCAGCTATAACGGACGTGCTGATTCGTATGACAGATCGCGCCGGAATCTGAATCATACTGCCGAAATATGTAGCAACAGCGAAAATACCGGCAGCCGCAAGACCGAGCTGATCGTTTACAATCACCTTGTCGATTGAAGAAATCATCATTCCACTTAAGCCTGTGATAACAGAAAATAGAGCAACATCGCGCATTTCCTTTTTGTGCTCTGTTGTAAGAGAAGCAGAAGGTTGTTTCCAATGCCATTCGTTGTGATAAACGAGCACCCCCATCATGGCGAGTGCCATCGCGCAAAAAGAACTGAAGTAAATAAGCACGAATTGTTCGAAGCTGATGAAATTCCAATGATAACCTAGCGCAGCCACGAGTATCACAACTCGCAACAACACTTCTTTGATAATGACACCGGCGGTTGAAAGAAACAGCGCGCGGGTGAATGCATCTAATACATTGAAAACACCCAGAAAAAAGGTGAGTGGTAAAAGGAAATAGAGATTGCCTGCGAGTAATGGCGACTTTCCCGCATTGCGAGCGATGTAGTCGTCTTTGAAGAACCAATATATAAGTAGGAAAAGGATGGACCCAATGGCCGTGAAGGCGAGCGGATAAAACAAGAAACCTCCGTGGCGATTTTCGGTATTGCGAAAATGTGGAAACATGCGAAGCACAACACCGCCCATTCCAAGATTGCTGAGTGAACTACTGATGAGTGAAATGGAAATGATGACGTTGAGCAGTCCGTTTTGCTCGGGAGTAAGCCACAGTCTGTTCATGAACCAAACAGTCAGAAAACCTAGCAGTGCACCCACATAGGAATACACTGTAGAACGAATCGATTGTTGGATAATGATGCCCACGCGATGCTTTATTCAATGATTTCCCACGAAAGAGGTTGCCCTGCTTTGATGGCTACTTTAGCTTTTTTGCCTTGCATGTCATCCCAGTGTTTGGGGGCGAGCCCCAGTGCAGGACGAATTATTTTAAGGTTCGTATCGCTAAGGGTTTCGCCTGCAGCAATGTCTTTGCTCGCATAGATCGATCGCTTGAAAAGCAAACTCTTTTCTTCGATCGCTTGGACATCGGTTTGCACCTTACCCAGGGCTTGATAAGCTTTCCATGATTCGTCAACCAATGCTTTCATTTCAGATGGCTCCATGCTAAATGCACTATCAACACCTCCGTCGGCCCGCTTTAATGTGAAATGCTTTTCTATGACTCGAGCACCCAAGCCCACTGCTGCAAGCGCTACGCCAATACCCATGGTGTGATCGGACAAGCCAATTTCGCATTGCCAGCGCTCGCGCATGGCAGGAATAGTAAGCAGGTTGGTGTTTTCAGGCGTTGCAGGATAGGTACTTGTACACTTCAATAGTATGAGCTCTTTGCAACCAGCTGCTTTAAGTACTTCCACACTTTCAGTTATATCGTCGAAAGAGGATACTCCCGTACTCATGATAACGGGTTTGCCTGTGCGCGCTACTTTGCGAAGGAGCGGATGATGTGTGTTTTCGAATGACGCGATTTTGTAGAGCGGTACGTTGAGTGTTTCTAAAAAATCTACTGCTGTCTCATCGAACGGCGATGAGAAGGCATCCATTCCCAAGGCACGCGCTCGCTCGAAGATGGGTTGGTGCCATTCCCACGGCGTATAGGCTTGTTGGTATAGATCGTACAATTCGCTTCCAACCCAAAGTGAGTTTTTATCTTCGATGGTGTAGGCACCACGCATCGTGATTGTGTCGGCAGTGTAAGTCTGAAGCTTCAGTGCATGCGCGCCGGAACGTGCCGCAGCCTCCACTATTTCCAGAGCTCGTTCGAGCGACTGGTTATGGTTACCGCTCATTTCGGCTATGATGTACGGACGTTGCAGCGAGTCAATGAATGACATAGTGTGAATTTCGATGATGCGAAGGTAGATAACAGAGCACCCTCATAATGCGCCGAGTTTAAGTTTGAATAAAATGCGGTCTTCCCGTTCTTCCGAAACGGTGAATCCGCTGCGCTCGAAAGCTTTCAATGAGGCGATGTTCTCTTTTTTAACCCAACCTTGCATCAATTCTATGTGTGGCATTTCCAAGGTTGTCAATAGGCAACAGTGTTGCAGCAACCAAGTGCCGATCCCCTGTCCTCTGAAATCGGATGCAACCGAGTAACTGATAGTCACCGTTGCACCCTCTGCTGTCAATCGAATCTGGGCCGCCGGTATATGATCGATGGAGTAGATCCACATGGTGATGGCAGTAGTTTGAAGTGCTTGTGTATACCATTGCAAATGGTTATCCCATGAGATAGGCTCAGCCTGAAATGAGTTGGCCCGCACGGAAGCATCATTTGCCCAATCGAATATCAGTTCTGCATCTTCCAACGTTGCCTTCCGATGCGAAGCAGAACGTGAAACCTCTAAAAAGTTCATAGCGATGCGAAGTCCACTTCGTCCATCTATGAGAAGTCTTTGATTGCTGCGTTGTTCTCGGCGCAGCGCCAAATCGATGAAGTAGTTTTCTATTATTTGACGAGTCTGTTCTTGTTCCAGCGATTGAAAGTGTCCAAGTGAAATTGCGGCTCCTGCCGATGTAAGACCAGCCAGAATACCTCTTTGATTTTCTGCTGTATAACCCGTTATGATTGAAGACCCCAAAGCACACGCTTCCAGCGAAATGGTGCTTGCCGGACAAATTACGGTGTCGGCAGATTGCAATAGATGCACAATTTCAGAAGTGTTGAGGTTGATATGTAATGAAGTTGTTGTGCAAAAATCGTCTGCAAAACGATGGAGCGCTTGCAAATGGGGGTTAATTGAACTCACAAGCAAGTGAAGGTGACGATGGGCACTCTTCTTCGTGAGCATTTCGGCGAAAAAGAGAGTGCAGTTGTCGGTGTCGGAAGCGCCCATACTAATCAGAACGGACTCTACCGAACCGATATCCCGATTGTCAAGCGAGGCCTTAAGAATGTCGGGCCGAAGTAAGGCATAAGAGGAACCCAATAAAAGCCTTGTGTTTGTGGCTACATCATAATGATTGGAGGTGATTCCCGGAGCGTGATTGATGACAAGATTTGCCGAGTGATGCCAGCTATGCAGATCGTCGATGGCAACCACCTTGAAACCTGCTTCAATCAGCGTCTTTTGATAGGACGATTGAAAGTGATAACCATCTAATACTACCACATCACCCTGTCGGGCATTTGTTTCAAGCAAGTGCAGTAGTTGTTCGCAATCCGCATCATATGAAACGTTGGGAGCAAGAGTGCGGTATGTGAAACCACTAGTTAGAATCCACTCATAGGCTGTTGTATCTGTTTCCTGCAGTATGAATTGAACATTGAAATAAGAGCGTATCATGTGGGAAAGCGAGAGGCACCGCACGAGATGGCCCATACCCAACCGACTGCCTGCGTCGCAACGCACATACACTGTTATCTTCATTTCTTTAATTGATCGAGAGGAAACAGCACGCGAACGTCGACACCTCGGCTATTCGCCAGTTCAATCGCCGCCTCATCATAAACGGATGCCTTGAGGTGGGCAATGGTGGCGGTTTGTTTTAATTCGTATTCCTCGATGTAGCGATTGACATGCGCACTTTCTGCAGCAAATGTCATGAAGAGTGAGATGCGCTCTTGTTGTTCTTCACGCTTTAAAAATGCAGGTACTCGTTTTTCGATTCCCTGATTATCGATGGTTAACGAAGGAAACCACTTCAACTTGACTGCATTACCGCTGTGTTGTAATTTTAAACTCCATGCCACAAGATCTCCAGGCTTGTTGTCAATAAAAACGGATGGCCCATCTGCTTTTTCGTGCGTTCCGGGCTTCACCTTGAGACCACCGCTATACGATGAATGGTCTTGCAGATACAATCCAAGTCGAATGAGTGTGTACTTGCTTTGCCAATCCAGACCGCTATTGAATTCACGGTCGATGCAGTCGCGGTGAAAACCACGCAGGCCGGTGCCGATTTGATAAGAGCTATCCCCGAAGTAAACGAGTCGATCAGTCTCCAGAATTTCGCGAGCAAATTGCAGGATGCGTTCGTCGATCAGAATATCGCGCAGGTGTTTTTTACTGAGCAAACAACCCTTTGCGTAGCGCGCTTTCGAAGATGTGGTTTGGAGTTGAAACGTTAGTCCGGCCGACTCATCCTCTGCATATTGATCGTATACTTTTTTTCGAAAGGAATCTATTTCTGATGCGCTGAATACCGAGTGCTTCAGAACGTAACCTTGTTGTGCAAATGAATTCGATAGTTTGTTTGTAGCGCTCATACTTTTTTCTGTTCAATGTGTGCGTTGATGGCGCGGAGCTCCGGATGCGATAGCAATAGTTCCTCAAGCTGCCTATGGTCCAATGCTGTGGCGTTGTGATCTTCAAGAAGTGTTTTAATCAGCGTGAAGTCTTCTTCTTCATCGAGCGTAATGCGAAGCGCTGCATGATTCTCATCTTGTGCCAGGTTACGAATATCGAACGCTCCATCGCGATTTTTCCAGAAATAGGGGGTCACATGTTCGCGGTCGCCTGCATCGGTGGCATTGGAATGGGCTTCATTCAACATCGCAGCTGAGAAAATCTCGAAGTCAAATCCCCGTGCAAAGGTTCTTGGAAAACAGTTGCTCACGTAGCAACGATCGTTGTTTGCCTCTCGATACATATCCAGTCCCTTAATGATAAGAGCAGAGTCAATAAACGGACAGTCGGAAGTAACACGAACGATAATGTCTCCGCCATATTCTTTGAGAGTGTTGTAGAAACGATCGAGAACATCCAATTCATCTCCCCTGTATACAGCGATATCATGCATTCTACACCACGATTCGACGACATCATCCGAGGGTTGTGTGCTGGTTGCCACTGCTAGTTTGGCCGGTATTCTTGAAAGTCTGCGAACGTGATATTCCAACATCGTCTTGCCACTCACTTCTTTCATGATTTTTCCCGGAAGCCGAGTGCTCGACATCCGGGCCTGCGTGATAATGAGAACCTTCTTGTCCGACATCAGTCTTTGAATCGCCAAATAATTAGGTTGGATGAATTCAGAGGAACGAATCCATATACATCGTAAGATACCTCGATTAATTCAACGTCTGCAGCATTCTTGAGTACCTCTGCCAAATTTCGATTGTAATCATTTAGCTCTATATATCGGTTTCGCATCAATCCGAGTAAACTCGTTCGTTCTTTTACAAACGTAGGTTCAATATGAATTACGCGATCAATAAGATGTTTTCTTGCTCGAAGATTTTCTATGATGACACCGGCATCTGGAATTTGTTCAATGCTGTGGCTTGTGAAAATGGTACTGCCGGGTTTGATGAAATCATAATCCGAAGAATGATAGTAATTGAAATTCTGAACGTTCAATCCTACCTTGTTGGCAATCTTCACGGCGTTTTCAGAATACTCTCCACCATAGGTTTCGACATCATTTCCAAACAAACTGAGGTTGTATCCATAGCCGCAACCAAGTTCACATACAAGGCGGGGATTATGTTTGTTTACGTTGGTTCGAATTAGGTCGTAATATTTTTCTCGCGCCACATCTACTTGTTCTTCGAAGAGTTCATCGCCAAGGCTGTAAACAATTGTACCGGTGCCTTTGTAAAGACCTGCTTGTTCTAGCTCTAGTTTTCGGTATGAATTCAAATCGGATGCATCCGATTGTAGCAGTCGTAAGTATTTGTCCTGATTATATTCTCGTTCAATCTGGTCAATGTCGCGAGTTTTATGAAATGACTCTAAACCGAGTATCCTATTCGACCACCGATTGCTCGCAGAGAAATAATCGTTCAATTCAATTTTCTTGGCCATGCAAAGTGATCTTATTGGTTTGAATGAGTCGATTGATTTCCGATGCACTTACCCAGTCTGCGTTTGCATCGCTGCTGTATCGAAAACCTTCCGGTACTTTCACGGCGTTGAAATGTTGGATGAAGTCGTCCAACTTGAAGTAGGGAACTTGTGGCAGTATGGCGTAGTATTTTCCCAAATCATAGGTCGTGTATGAGTCAGAGCTTGTGATCATTTCCTCGTGCAATTTCTCACCCGGACGAATGCCGACAATTTCATGCTTGCATCCCGGGGCAATGGCTTCAGCAACTTCGGTAATTCGGTAGGAAGGAATTTTTGGAACAAATATTTCGCCTCCCCAAGCTGAATCGAGCGCGTGTAATACCATATCCACTCCTTCTTGCAGGGTAATATTGAAACGCGTCATGTTCGTATCGGTTATCGGCAAAATACCTTCATCTTTTTTCTTCATGAAAAAGGGGATGACCGATCCATTGCTCCCCATTACGTTGCCGTATCGCACCACTGAAAATGTGCATTGCTGGGTACCCTTTATTCCGTTGGCTGCCACAAAAAGTTTATCGCTCACCAACTTGGTAGCACCGTATAAATTAATGGGTGCAGCGGCTTTGTCCGTGCTCAGTGCAACTACCCGTTCAACGTCCGATTCAAGGCACGCGTTAATGACATTCTCAGCACCGAGCACATTGGTTTTTACGCATTCCATAGGATTGTACTCTGCAATGGGTACATGTTTCATGGCGGCTGCGTGTATAACGTAATCGATACCCTTCATGGCCCGGCGAAGTCGATCATAATCGCGCACATCACCGATGAAGTAACGAATGGCGTTGTATTTCGCGTGCGGAAAATTTTGCGCCATCTGATATTGCTTCTGTTCATCGCGCGAGAAGATGACTAGCCTTTTGATGCCGGGCCAGCGTTCCAATATGTTTTTGGTGAGGTGCGTACCGAGGGATCCTGTGCCGCCGGTGATGAGCACACTCTTGCCATTGAGGTTGAGCATGAAAATTGAAATTTCTGTGTTGCGCAAATGTAACTACTTCGCCACGAATCGGCTGACGTGCGTCATCGCTTCGCGGTTCTCCTTCAGCCAATGGAGATCTTTCATCCACCATGCGCTGGTTCGAATTCGCTCGATTTCTTGTGGCGAAAACCGATACCTAATGTGCTTAGCAGGCACTCCACCCACAATGCTGTAGGGCTCGACATCTTTCACCACTACTGCACCCGCCGCTACAATGGCTCCATCGCCTACTTTCACTCCTGTGCGAAGAATGGCTCGCGCTCCAATCCATACGTCGTTGCCTATTTCGGTGACGGGCATTTCTTCGAACAGTGCTTTGTCTACAATTACCGGATTCGATTGCCCACGATCGGAATAGAACATGGGATGTGTAGAAACAAAGCCATCTGCCGGGTGTTCGCCCAATCCAATAAGCACTTGCGGTCCAATGCTGGTGAAGTTTCCGATACGCGCATGATAGACCTGCGTTTCTCTGCCCACGTAACTGTAGCGCCCCATGTGTACGTCGCGCAACCGGCTGTATTTGTAGAGTGTGTTGTATTCGCTGAATTCACACTGACTTACTTCCGTGAGGTATTCCATACGGAGATGCTTTCCGGCAAATCGAATTTTATACGAAGCCCATTGCCACAACCAGCGCAACCAAAGCGTGAGGGGGTTTTTCAATAGCACTTCCATGGTCAGTTCAGCTTTTTGCGTTCGAAAGCATCGACAAACGACGGGGTGCTAATATTCACAATGCGAGCTCCGCGATGAGCAGCATACTCTTTCACACGCCAGTAACCGTGGAAAACACGCGCCCAGGCATGAAAGATTTCATCCATGCGGAATGTCTCTTGCGTAGCGGCTGTTTTGTAGAACGGTCTGTATGAAACTTGTTCTTGCCGGTCATAGAAATGGACGTGTTTCAAACAAACTACATTGTCTTCGTTCATGGCCAGCGTTTCATGCCAGTTATGGTCGGCACCGGCAAGTTCAATTTCCTTATAACCGATGTTGATGGCTAGGAATAGCGCAGCTACCAGCACATTCTGACATTGCGGCATTGCTTTATTTCGTTTCCAGAAAAAGTAACCAGGCCCGTTCCATCCTTTATATACCACGTAGTTGATATGGTGAATCCGGATATGGGTATTCTGTTTCAGCAGGTTCAGGCTCTTGGTGCCCTTGGCTTGATGTGGTATCATTAGATGCAACTCCCACGAGGTATTTTCCGCGATGGCTTTTAGCATGTCGTTTATCCACGCAGTTTCGGCTAGCCATATACCTGGATCGAGCAACACGTAATAACGAGGCTGCAGTTTTTTGTATTCAGCCGACAAGGCAAATCCGTTCACTGCAACAAGTGAACAATCGTTGTAATAGTTCGGATGTTCATAGAGCGATTTGCCCAGTGATGGTCCGTTGCCCAGCACAATGCATTTGTCGCGATTGGCCCGTGGAAGTTTCGGTGATTGTTTGCTCATCACCAGTATCTTCAAAAGCGATACAGCTGTATTCACTGTGTTGAATGCAGCGGCAGCGATTCGTTTGTGGAGTGAGGCGGTGGCCGACATAGTCGCAAAGGTATTCGGGTTGTATGATTATTATTGCACTGCCGACTTGTTTTTCATTAGGCTTTTATCCATGAACGACGCCCCGCTGTGCTCTATTATTACGGTTGTTTACAACGCTGAACTGCTTGTAGAACGAACTATGCAAAGCGTGCAATCTCAAACGTTGTTGTCCTATGAACACATTGTGATTGATGGCGCTTCAAAGGATCGAACCCTGGATATTGTCAAGCGCTTTGAACGAACGGCACTTCGCGTTTTTTCGGAACCCGATAAGGGTATTTACGATGCGATGAATAAGGGATTGAAGCATGCCAAGGGAACGTTTGTCATCTTTATGAATGGTGGTGATGAATTCTACGATGAGCATGTCTTGAAGCGTGTGTTGGAAGGAAATGAGGACACTGATTTCATCTATGGTGAAACTGCGGTTGTGGATGAGCATGGTAATGTGCTGGGTGACCGTCGACTGAAACCACCGGCCAAACTTACCTGGCGAAGTTTACAGCGCGGAATGTGCGTATCGCATCAGTCGATTCTGGTGCGCCGGGAGTTGACCGAGCCCTATGATTTGAATTATAAAATCAGTGGTGATATCGATTGGACAATTCGCATGTTGCGCAAATCGAAGAGCATAGTAAACGCGGGTTGTTACATCTCGAAATTTCTGGAAGGCGGCGTGTCGGCCTCACGACGCAAGCAGGGGTTGAAGGAGCGATTTGACATTATGCAAAAGCACTATGGGCTGACGACAACACTGCTGAATCACTTCTTTATTCTGTTGCGCTATCCGGTGCATCGTTTGACCAGGAGGTCGATGACGTAGAAAGTGGCGAGTGGCGATTTAAATAAAGGGATCGACAATTTAACTTCTACATACGAAAATTTGATTCTTAAAAGAAAAAGGCCTGACGTGGATATGCCAAGTGAGGCCTTTTTCATTCGCCACTCGCCACTAGTCATTCGCCACTATCAATTCGGGTTTACCGAAGGAAAAGGTGAGCGAATCTCGTGCACTATTTCGAGCGTTGTGCGAAAGGCTGCCACGTGCGAACCGTATTTATCGGCATGTTCTTTTTGTAAGGCGGGGGCAAACTGTTCCATGTATTCGTTGAGGTCGTTCTGGTTGCGCGCTACATATTGTATCGCGTAGGTCACGCCGTTCTCCTCGTATTCATGAATACGGCATATACGGTTTTCCAGAAACATCCCTGTGTTCATCACGTCCGGGATGTGTTTGTTCACCATCCAGTTGAGCCACTCCTCGTGTATTTCAGGGTCAACACTGCACGTTACATTATAGAGCACACGATTCATATTCGATTTTATGCGTACAAAGATTGTCCATAAATGGGCAACATCAGCGAGGTACATAATTTTCCGCACTTCGCGCGGTATTGGATGGCTTGTGCTAGTTTTGGCAAAACTTCAAATTCATGTATACAGGGTTACTTCATCTTCACTCATTCCTGCGCTGGGTTGGCTTATTCCTCATGATTATTACGATAATCGATAGCCTTGCACGCATATATCGTCCGTTTTTGAGTAACGAACGAAAGTTGGGTCTCATCACCATGATTGTACTTCATACTCAGCTGCTCATTGGTATTGCATTGTATTTCGTGAGCCCGCTTATCGCTAATGCCATTGAGTCGGGAAATATCATGAAGGATCCGGTAAACCGTTTTTACTTGGTTGAACACTTCCTCGGTATGGTCATCGCCATTGCTTTGGTCACTGTTGGTCATTCAAAGGCGAAAAAGCAAAGTGAAAGCTGGGCTAAACACAAGCTCATTTTCTCATATTACACCATTGCACTTATACTCATCTTAATCAGTATTCCATGGCCGTTCAGAATGGTAGGAGAAGGGCGCGGTTGGTTCTAGTTGTTTCGTTAGCCTCGTTCATTTTTATCGCATCGTGCGGCGGTTCGAAAACACGCGACCAATATCCAGTGCGTGCTACACCTGATAGCCCTGTTGATCTTGCGTTGGTGAAAAAGCTCTATGATGTGAAATGCGCGTTGTGCCATGGATATGATGGCGCTCAGCAATTTGCAGGAGCAAAAGACTTAACTCAGAGTGTACTTCCTAAAAACGAGGTAGTGTTGCGCATCGCGGAGGGAAAAGGCTCTATGCCGCCACATAAGGATGTGCTAAGCGAAGAGCAAATGGATGCGCTTGCTGATTTTGTATGGACGTTGCGGAATGCGCAACCATAGCCCTGAAGAATTTTGATAGAGAAAAAGAATAAACTAATCTCAACTGCTAAAGAGCAGGAAACATGCGTGTTGGTCGGCATCGTCACACGTGATCAATCGCGCGAACAGTTGGCGGAGTATCTCGATGAACTCGCGTTTCTTGCTGAAACAGCCAACGCACGTTGCCTGCGTCGGTTCACGCAAAACCTCGATCGCCCCGACACCCGCACGTTTATCGGTAGTGGTAAACTTCAGGAGTTAAAAGAATATGTAGCTGAACACAAACCGGCCATGATCATTTTCGATGACGAGCTGGCACCTTCACAATTGCGCAACCTCGAGTCGACGTTCAAAGACATGAACGTGAAGATTCTCGATCGCAATAATCTTATTCTCGACATCTTCGCGAGTCGCGCGCGCACCGCTCACGCCAAAAAACAGGTGGAGCTAGCGCAATATGAATATCTGTTGCCCCGTCTCACGCGCATGTGGACGCACCTAGAAAAGCAGCGCGGTGGAATTGGTATGCGCGGCCCCGGTGAACAGGAAATCGAAACCGACCGACGAATCGTGCGCGATCGTATTGCATTTCTAAAGGAGCAGTTGAAAGAAATCGATAAGCAAATGGCAACACAGCGCGGCAATCGCGGCGCTTTGGTGCGTGTAGCATTGGTTGGTTACACCAACGTAGGTAAGAGCACCATCATGAATATGCTTTCCAAGAGTGATGTGTTTGCCGAAAATAAACTCTTCGCAACGCTTGATACAACGGTGCGGAAGGTGGTGGTTCACAATTTGCCTTTTCTGCTTACAGACACGGTTGGATTTATTCGAAAACTGCCTCACCAGTTGATTGAGTCTTTCAAGAGTACACTCGATGAAACGCGAGAGTCCGATTTGCTGGTGCACGTGGTTGATATATCACACCCACAGTTTGAGGATCATTTTACAGTAGTGAATGAAACGCTGCGCGAAATAGGTGTTGGTGACAAACCGACCATGGTCATCTTCAATAAAATAGATGCGTACAAGCACGTGCCCAAAGCCGAGGATGATCTTACGCCACCAACGCGCGAAAATATTACGCTAGAAGAGCTGCAGCGCACCTGGATGTCGCGCTTGCAAAATTCGGATGTGGTGTTTATATCGGCGGCTAACAAGATTAACATAGACCGACTGCGCGATACGCTCTATGAACGGGTGCGGCAGATTCACATTACACGTTTTCCTCATAACGACTTTTTGTTTCCGATGGAGTAGTCCTTCGGCTGCGCTCAGGAACCGTCCTTCGACTGCGCTCAGGAACCGTCCTCCGACTGCGCTCAGGAACCATCCTTCGACTGCGCTCAGGAACCGTCCTTCGGCTTCGCTCAGGAACCATCCTTCGACTGCGCTCGGCTACCGTTCCTTGCTCCGCTAGAAAATTGGTCCTTTTAGCCGACGCCTGGGTGTCAACAAATAAAAAAGTCTACTTTATTCACTCATTTGCGGCTTACTCCCCTCTCCCGGAGAGGAGTCGGGGGTGAGGCACCGAAGAGGTGCATGTGTAAACATTCATAATAACTTCATATCCTTAGCATAGCTCACTGCGATACATTCGCACTACAAATTCTATTCACGCGTTTATGAGCAATACAGCATCACCCGCGAATTATAGGGTGTCGCACATGGCCGAAAATCTTATCGGCTCAGAAATCATCAAGCTGGCTGGCGAAATTCGCGAGTTGATTTCCAAGGGGGAGAGAATATATAATTACACCATCGGCGATTTCGATCCGAAGATTTTTCCCATACCCGCCGAGCTGAAGCAAGCCATCGTGGATGCGTATATGAACGACGAGACGAACTATCCGCCTGCCGATGGTATTGCCGATTTGCGTAAGGTGGTGGCTCACTCCATTCAAAGACAGCAAGCACTTGAGTATGGCGCCGATGAAATTTTAATTGCGGGAGGAGCACGCCCCATCATCTATGCGATTTTTCAAGCGGTGGTGGATCCGGGTGACAAGGTGTTGTTTCCTGTGCCGAGCTGGAACAACAATCACTATACACACTTGTCGCATGCGAACCAGGTGTTCGTGGAAGCCAAGGCTGAAAACAACTTTTTGCCAACGGCCGAATAATTGAGGCCCTATATTTCAGATGCGACCTTGCTTGCGTTGTGTTCGCCTCTCAATCCTACAGGTACGGTGTTTTCAAAACAACAACTCGAAGAAATCTGTGATTTGGTGGTAGCGGAAAATAAGCGCCGTTCGCCGGATGAAAAGCCGCTTTATCTCATGTACGATCAGATTTATGCGGTATTGTGTTACGGCGATGCCAAACATTTTGATCCCGTTTCATTACGCCCGGAATTGCGTCCGTATACCATCTTCGTCGATGGTATTTCGAAGAGTTTGGCTGCTACCGGTGTGCGAGTTGGCTGGGCATTTGGTCCTCGCAAGGTGATTGATAAGATGAAGAGTATACTAGGTCACGTGGGTGCTTGGGCACCGAAGGCAGAGCAAGTCGCCAGCGCGAAATATTTAAGCCATCAGTCTGCTGTAGACACATTTCTTACTTCGTTCAAAAAGGAAGTAGAAGAACGACTGAATGGTTTCTATAACGGTATTCAAGCGTTAAGTTCGGAAGGATTCCCGGTCGATGCTATTGCGCCGATGGCGGCGATTTATCTCACGGTAAAATTCGATTTGAAAGGTTATACCACACCCGACGGAATTGTTATCGAGAACACCGCCCAAATCACGCAATATTTGCTCAAGGAAGCGAAGTTGGCAGTAGTGCCCTTCAGCGCCTTCGGTGCATCGAAAGAAAGTGTGTGGTATCGATTGTCGGTGGGAACTGCAACGGTGGCCGATGTGCATGCATCGATTGAAAGTCTTCGCGCGGCGCTGGCTAAGTTGAAAGTTGCAGGTTGAAAGTTGAAGGTTGGGTCCGCTTTCCCTATAATCCTACAATCCTATTCCCTATAATCCTCAGAAATTACCCTATTTTTGCGCCCCTTTGATTTTCAACCATCAGGGTAACACGGAAAACCATGAACAACAAGAACTACTGCGTAATCATGGCGGGTGGTATTGGCAGCCGCTTCTGGCCCATGAGCCGCACGTCTTTTCCCAAGCAGTTTCACGATATTCTGGGCGTTGGTCGCACCCTCATTCAAATGACATATGACCGCTTTTTGCCCATTTGTCCAAAGGAAAATATACTGGTTGTTACCAACGAGCGCTACAAACATCTGGTGCTCGAACAGCTGCCCGATTTAAAACCGGAGCAAGTGTTGTGTGAACCCAACATGCGCAACACTGCGCCATGCGTTGCCTACTCTGCATTCTGGATTGCCGAGCGTGAGCCTGACGCGAATATTATCGTTGCACCGAGCGACCATCTCATATTGAAGAACGAAGAGTTCCTCGAAACCATTCGTATCAGCATCCAAGAGGCACAGGAAAGTAAAAATCTGGTAACCCTCGGTATCAAACCAACTCGCCCTGATACCGGCTATGGTTATATTCAATGGGCCGACCGAAAGGAGTCATCTCACGAATCGGTAAAGCGTGTGAAAACATTTACCGAAAAACCAAGTCTGGAATTAGCGAAGGACTTTCTCGAAAGTGGCGACTTCTACTGGAACTCCGGTATTTTCATCTGGTCGTTGCCTGCGATTATGAACGCATTCGAAATTCATCTGCCCGAAATGTACCGCACATTTGCTGAAGGACAGGGCGTGTATGGAACACCGCAGGAGGGAGCTTTCATTGAACGCATTTATCCGGCGTGTGAAAATATATCCATCGACTATGGAATTATGGAAAAAGCCCGTAACGTGAACGTGGTACTCAGCGATTTTGGCTGGAGCGACCTCGGCACGTGGGGCTCCTTGCACACACATCTTGCTCAAGATGCTCACGAGAATGGTGTAGTAGGTAAGAATGTGGTTCTCTATAACTGCGCCGATAACGTAGTGAATGTGCCCGACGGTAAGCTAGCCGTCTTGCATGGACTCAATGGCTACATCGTAGTCGACACCGATGATATACTGCTCGTTTGCAAAAAGCAAGACGAACAGAAAATCAAGCAGTTTGTGAATGACGTGAAGATGCAGAAGGGAGAAGGGTGGGCGTAGGAGTGACTAATGACCAATGACTAGTGACTAGTGTGTCGCAGGGATTACCGTTGTCACATTAGTCACTAGTCATTGGTCACTAGTCACTACTCATTATCTTTGTCGCCATGAAAGAAATCAGTTGTTCGTTTTGCGGTCGTAAGAAAAGTGAAGTGAGTATCCTCATTGCGGGGATAAGCGGACATATCTGTGCCGATTGTGCTTCGCAGGCCAACATGATTGTTGCTGAGGAAGCACGCGCTGCCAGCACCGATCCTAAGCTCGATGCGGCGTTACAGGTGCAGAAGCCTGTCGATGTAAAGAAGTTTCTGGATGAATACGTCATCGGTCAGGATGAGGCTAAAAAGTTTCTAAGTGTAGCTGTTTACAATCATTACAAGCGCATCACAAACTCAACGAAGAAGGATGAGCAGGCCGTCGACATTGACAAGTCGAACGTAATACTTGTCGGTGAGACCGGCACCGGAAAAACCTTGCTAGCGAAAACGATTGCGCGTATGCTGAAAGTTCCGTTCGCCATTGCTGATGCAACCGTCCTTACTGAAGCCGGTTACGTGGGTGAAGACGTGGAGAGCATTCTGTCGCGTTTGCTTCAAGATGCCGATTACGATGTGTCTAAAGCGGAACGAGGCATCGTGTTCATCGATGAGATCGACAAGATTTCACGCAAGAGCGACAACCCCAGCATCACGCGTGATGTGAGCGGAGAGGGCGTTCAACAGGCGTTGCTGAAGCTGCTCGAAGGAGCAACTGTGAGCGTGCCACCACAGGGCGGACGTAAGCATCCTGAACAGAAAATGATTCAGGTGAACACCAAGAACATCCTCTTCATTTGCGGGGGAGCGTTTGATGGTATTGACAAGATTATTGAGCGACGTGTGAACACCGCCGCTATCGGATACAACAGCAGCAACCACACGATAAACGACGGCAACTGGCTGCAATACATTTCACCACTCGACTTGAAGCGCTTCGGATTGATACCAGAGCTCATCGGTCGTTTCCCGGTAATTACCTACCTCAATCCGCTCGATGAAGAGACGCTTCGCCGCATTCTTACCGAGCCCAAGAACGCCCTCATCAAGCAGTATGTGCGCTTGTTCGAGATTGATGAAGTGAAGCTCACCTTCGACAAGAAAGTGCTCGACTTCATCGTTGAGAAGGCCATCGAGTACAAGCTCGGCGCGCGCGGTTTGCGCTCCATCTGCGAAGCCATCATGACCGACGCGATGTATGAATTGCCATCCTCCAACGAGAAGGAATTCAAGGTCACATTGACATATGCACGCGAGAAGTTTTCGCGGAGTAAGTTGAGTCAGTTGAAAGTAGCTTGATAGTGGCGAGTGGCGAGTGGCGAG
>Ga0315902_10004571_pt1 | contig 19900 bp, 17 predicted proteins | sample LakEriMetagenome_9_FD_203523 | JGI IMG/M metagenome (GOLD analysis project Ga0315902, IMG submission 203523) | Freshwater fungal communities from buoy surface, Lake Erie, Ohio, United States - Buoy 12 MA117 | ecosystem: Environmental > Aquatic > Freshwater > Lake > Lake biofilm | place: USA... | reverse complement strand
ATGGCCGGCCGGTGAAGGACCGGCTGCTGATTGGCGCGGTGCGCGGGGCCTATTCCGATATGCTGGCGCGCGATCGCCATGCCGTGCTGGCGCTGTTCCTCGAGCTGCCGCCCGAAGAGCTCGACGTTAACGTCCACCCGGCTAAGACCGAGGTGCGGTTCCGCGATCCCGCGTTTGTGCGGGGGTTCATCGTATCGGGCCTGCGCCACACGCTCGAAGGGGCAGGGCAGCGCTCTGCCCAGGCTCCGGCGGTTTCGGCCATGGCCAACTGGCAGGCTGAGCCGATTGCCCCCACTGGACCAGCTCCAGCGCTGGGTTCGCTATTTGCCCGGAGCCCTGAGCCAATGGCCTTGCGCGATGCCAGCCAGGCATGGCGCGGCTACGAAGCCGCCGTGCTCGCCCCGGCAGCACGGGCCGAAGTGGCGGATTCCGTCCCGGAGCCCGCGGTTTCCCATCCGTTGGGCGTCGCCCGCGGACAGGTGGCCAACACCTATATCGTGGCTGAAGCGGAAGACGGGCTGGTGATTGTGGACCAGCATGCCGCGCATGAACGACTTGTGCTGGAGCGGCTCAAGGCAGCGGGGGCACAGGGTGCGGTCGCCGCATCACAGGCCTTGCTCATCCCTGAAGTGGTCGAACTCGATGAGCCTGATTGCGACCGGCTCAGTGATGCCGGACCCAAGCTGGCTGAACACGGGCTCGCGCTTGAGCGGTTCGGTCCCGACGCCATGCTGGTGCGGGCTGTTCCGGCGCCGCTGGCTGGCGGCAACATTCAGGCGCTGGTGCGCGACATTGCCGATGACCTGGCCCACAACGGCGACGCCCTGTTGCTCGGCGAACGGCTCGACCATGTGCTGGCGACTATGGCGTGCCATGGCTCCGTGCGGGCCGGACGAACGCTCTCGGTTGCCGAAATGAACGCCCTGCTGCGCGAGATGGAGCGCACCCCGCGCTCAGGCCAGTGCAATCACGGCCGCCCGACCTGGGTGAAGCTGGCGCTGGAAGACGTTGAGAAGCTGTTCGGACGGCGGTAGGCGCTATCCGAATGGGTAGTGCAGGGGTCGCAAAGACAACCTAACCCATTCCGGTCGATCATTGATTTACCGGGGTGGGCATGCGCTTTTTCAGGCTGGCAATGCTGTTCGCGGCCTTGATGATGTTCGTTCCAGCTTCGCGGGCCGAGCCAGGCAACCCGATACCGGGACAAGTTCTTACCGCGGCGATGATCGATCCTGAAATCGGGGTTCCGGCTGGCGAGTATCGTATCCGCTGGCGTCAGGCCAATCGCTGCCTTGAAGAGCGCCAGCCAATACTGTTCGACCTGGGCTTTATGCGGCTGTCCGATCGCGATTGCGAGACCGTCTCTGCCACAACCCCGCCCGGCTCAAGGTATCTTTGGCGCAACGATCCCAGCTGGTTGTGGATCGTCCCGGTAGGCGGCGGATCGGTAGCGCTGCTGCGGCGCGGCGGTTGCTATACCCGTGCCCGCAACGTGGTGTTTGGTGCGCCGCGGATCAATGTCGAACGCTGCGGCGAAGGCGGCGGGAGCCGCAACTGGAGGATTGACTTGGTTGATCTGCCACCTGACCAGCGCTTTCGCCTGGTCAACGTCGATGGCCGCAGTGGTTTCAATCTTGTCAGCTATAACGACTGCGTGGTTACCCGAAACGGCAGCACCAATCCGAATACCGATATGCTGGCCTGGAGCTGCAATGGTTCTGCGGATCAGCAAATCGAACTGATCTATTTTGCCCCGCTTTCGCCAGAGCTTGAGGACAAGCGGCGCTTTGCGATGGATAGGTACTACGAAACCAGCGGCCGCCCGCGTCCGGTAGCCCGGCCGACATCACCGCCCGCTGCTGGCGTAACCTTGTCTGTGCCGCTCGACACCAATGCGGTTCTCAATGCGCTGCGCCAACCGAAATCGCCGCAAGCTGCCGGAGCCGCTTCGATCAACCAGTCAGCCGTCCTGTCCCTGATGCCGCCCGATGGTCCGCGCGCAATCGGCCTCCAGAGCGGCTTAAGCCTCGATATGGGTGTTTCGACAAATGCTGACGATCTGGTCCTGGCCGGGCCGCTTGATCGTTGGCATGTCTCCTTACCTTATCGGTTCGCGGTTGAGGGCATCAAGGCAATGCAGGTCGAATGCCTGCTGCGCGACAGCGCGGGCCAGACAATCATTACACAGCGGCAAGTCTCGCACCTTGGCGGTCCATCGGCGGGCATGCTCAAGATCGGGATATCTGCCAGCAGCGATGAAGCCAACGTTGTAACCAGCGTGCAATGCAAGGTCGCTCTGTCCGGGGAGCGTGCGGGAACGGATTGGGAAGCCTGGACTTTTCCGGAATCCGGTGCGCCAAACGGTTGGGCTGTATGGGTGCGTGAAGCTGCCAAGAGCCGCTGGTGGACTGGTGCCGCTTTCCGACAGGACTATGCGCTACGTTTTGAAACGGAGTTGCCCCGTTAATCCAGCCGGTCAGGTTCTCGCACTGCAATCAGGCCGATCGACTTGAAGCTCATCACGCAGACGTCGTCCTGGTTGAACACCTTCACGATCGAGCGGAAGCTGCCCATTTCGGGCCGCGAGCGGCTGCGGGTCTTTTCGAGCAATTCGGTCTCGATCCGCAGCACGTCACCGGGATAGACCGGGCGGTGCCAGCGCAGTTCATCCTGCCCGGGAGAGCCTAATCCAGCCTGCTTGCGCTCGGTGATGTTGTCCACCAGCATCCGCATGGTCATGGCACAGGTATGCCAGCCGCTGGCTGAAATCCGCCCGAAATGTGTCTTCGCCGCTGCCTCGTCGTTCAGATGGAAGGGTTGCGGATCGTACTTGGCTGCGAATTCCAGCACTTCCTCGCGGGTCACCTCGTAGCGGCCGAAGCTGGCCCTGGTGCCGATCTCAAGGTCTTCGAAGTACAGGAGATCATCGGGCATGTGTCATTCCTGAATGCTGTTGGGGGTAGCGTGTGTTGTACCGGTACGTGTTGTTCGAGGTTACGCCGGTTGACGGACTACATGCGTAGTCATAACTACAGATGTAGACGAAAATCGGAGTAAGCTGTGCCGCTATCGCGTATCCTGCCCGCCACCACTCTGGCAATGCTGCTTTCAGCCGCAGCCCCGCTGGCTGCCGCCAAGCCGTGCACCCCGCTGCCGTCCATGGACGCCCAAACCAGTCACTGCGCAATGTCGACACGGGGCCTGGTGATCGCCGGAAACGCCGAGCGGGCGGCAAGGTTGCTGGAGCTGGGCGATGCAGCGCATGCCCGCTTTGCCGAACGGTTCGGCCGGGAGCCTGCCCGTTATGCCATAGTCGAGATCGGGACGGCGGGCTTTGCCGGAGCGATCCGTGACGATCTTCGCAAGCAGGGCTTTCCGGTATCGCTGCCCTGGCTTTCGCCAGAGGCCTATCGTGACCAGGCGCTGGGATCGATCCGGCGCGGTTTGCAGGGTCGGCTTGCCGGGCTGCCGGAGGAAATGCGCGCAACGGCGCTGCGCTCTGCCGAGGAACAGGTGGAGCGCCAGTTCTCTGCCGAGGCAACAGCCAGCCGCGATGCCACAGCCATACCGCATGAGCTTGGCCATATGTGGCTGATCGAAGCTTATTGGGGCAATGTTTCCGGCAGCGGCGGGCACTATGGCGGCCCAGGGCCGGACTGGCTGGATGAAATGGCCGCCGTGATCCTGGAGCCGGATTTTTCTGCTGACCGGCGGCGCGAACTGTTTGCCCAGCGCTATCGGGCGATCATGGCGGGCGGCACCGGCGATGATCTGCTCAATCTGCAGGACTATTTCGGCAAGATCCATCCGGTTGGCGAATCGGCGCGCGCACTGGTCGGGTCCGTTTCGGGCGATGGCGGTGCACAGGTACGGGTATTGACCGGCGAGGAAGCCCAGCGGATCGCTGGCGACGGGATCAAGTTCTACCTGCAGAGCCGCCTTGTGGCGGACTATCTGATCGAGCGAACTGGCCAGGCCAGCATCTTCGGCGAAGTCGCCGGTTTCGTTGCCAAGGGCAACAGCTTCGCCGACTGGCTGGCGCGGCACGGCCGCGGCAACAAGCTGCCGGGCAGCCAGGCGGACTTTATCACTGACTGGCTGGAGTGGCTGAAGCGCCGCTATCCGCCCAAAGGCTAAACGTTGAACTTGAAGTGCAGGACATCGCCGTCCTGCACGACATATTCCTTGCCTTCCTGACGGAGCTTGCCGGCATCCTTGCACGGGCCTTCACCGCCAAGCGTGACGTAATCGTCATAGGCGATGGTTTCGGCACGGATGAAGCCGCGTTGCATGTCAGAGTGGATTTCGCCGGCGGCTTCCGGGGCCTTGGCGCCCTGATGCACGGTCCAGGCCCGGGCCTCCTTGGGGCCGACAGTAAAGAAAGTGATCAGGTGCAGCAGGTCATAGCCAGAGCGGATAACCCGGGCGAGGCCGGTTTCGTGGAGGCCAATTTCCTCCAGGAACATCAGCCGTTCTTCGGCTTCCATGCCGACCAGCTCGCTTTCGATCGCGGCGGAGACGATCACGGCATTGGCCCCTTCGGCCTTGGCCTTTTCAAATACACGGGCCGAGAACTGATTGCCGCTCGCCGCCGCACCTTCCTCAACGTTGCAGACGTATAGCACTGGCTTGGCAGTCAGGAGCTGCGCCTGATTGAAGACACGAAGCTCGTCATCGCCATCGGGACGGGCGAGGCGGGCGGGCTTGCCTTCGCGTAGCAGCTCCAGTGCAGGCTGGAGCACTGTGGCAACCAGCTTTGCTTCCTTGTCCCCCTGCGCGGCCTTCTTCTGGGCCGCCGGCACGCGCTTTTCGAGGCTTTCGAGGTCCGCCAGCATCAGCTCGGTCTCGACCGTCTCCGCGTCCGATACGGGATCGACCCGGTTGTCGACGTGTTGGATATCGTCATTCTCGAAGCAGCGTAGCACGTGGACGATGGCATCCACCTCGCGGATGTTGCCGAGGAACTGATTACCCAGGCCTTCACCCTTGCTGGCACCCCGCACGAGCCCGGCGATGTCGACGAAGCTCAGCTGAGTCGGGATGATCTTCGCGCTGCTGGCGATCTTGGCCAAAGTATCCAGCCGCGGATCGGGCACGCCAACCTGCCCGACATTGGGCTCAATCGTGCAGAACGGATAGTTCGCTGCCTGCGCGGCCTGTGTCTCGGTCAAGGCATTGAACAGTGTCGACTTGCCGACATTGGGCAGGCCGACGATCCCGCAACGAAAACCCATTTCAAACTCCGGTGAATGCTGTGCGGGGCGGCCCATAGCCGGGTGGGGCGGGTTTGACCAGTTGCGCGGCGGTTTCACGGAATTTTCAGGGGTTGGCGATAAAGGGCAGACCATGCGCAAAACCATCATGCTCCCGCTACTGCTCGCCCTTGCGGCCTGCGGTGCCACGCCCGAGGAACAGGCCGCCGAAGCGCGCGCTGCCTTTGCTGCCAACGATTTTGCCAAGGCGCGCGTCTTGCTAGCCTCGGCCCTCCAGGCCAAGCCAGGCGACAAGGATCTGCTCCTGCTTCAGGCCCAGACCCAGCTCGCACTGGGCGACGGGGCCGGGGCAGGAACCAGCCTCCAGCAACTCGCAGCTGCGGGTGGAGCGCCCCAACTTGCGGAAATGACTGCCGAAGCCGCACTGCTGCGCAATGCGCCGCAGGTCGCGCTGGATGCCTTGGGGCAGAGCACTTCGTCCGAAGCCGAGCGGCTGCGGGCGATGGTTGCGGTTCAGCAAGGCGATGCCGGCAAGGCTTCGGACCATCTCGCGCGTGCCATCATGTCCGGTGATAATGCCCGCGCCTTTGCCGATTATGCCCGAATGAAGCTGATCGAACGCGATGTCGCAGCCGCAAGCGAACTGGCGGACAAGGCTGCTGCACTTGCGCCCGATGGCATCGATACGCTGTTGGTCAAAGGCCAGATCGCGCTGGTTCGCGGTGATCTGAATGCCGCGCTCGACAACTACAGCAAGGCAAGCAAGCTCTATCCGGCCAGCCTGGCAGCGATGACGGGCCGCGCGGCAACACTGGGCGATCTTGGCCGGTTCAAGGACATGCTCGAAGTGGCCAAGGCGGCTTCAGCGGTTGCTCCGCGTGATCCGGCAGTGGTCTATCTCCACGCCCGGGCCGGGGTGGCAATGAAGCAGTGGGAAGAGGTCCGCAAGATCATCCAGCCGCTCGAAGCGGATCTACCGCAGGTCCACCCGCTTCGTCCGCTCTATGCCGAAGCCCTGCTCAAGCTGGGGCAGAGCCAGCTCGCCGCGGCGCAGCTTGGGCCGATCGCCCGCGCCCAGCCCGGCAACCGGCAGATCGCCGCACAGCTGGCCGCAGCGCGGCTGGCCAGCGGTGATGCCCGCGGGGCCATGGCCGCGATTCAGTTGATTGCCGACAGTCCCGAGGCGCGGCCAGAGGAACTGGCTCTGATGGCCAAGGCGGCCAAGGCTGCCAGCGATCCCCGCGCCGAGGGCTATGCGGCGCGCGCGGCGCGTCCCACCCCGCAGGTCATTGCGGTGGACCTGTCCGAAGGTGATGCCGCCATCAAGCGTGGCGATTGGGCGAGGGCGGCAATTGCCTATGAACGGATCCTGGCCGCTACGGATGGCAAGAACGTGCTGGTGCTGAACAATATGGCCTATGCCCAGTCGATGCTGGGCAATCACGCCAAAGCCCGCGACTTTGCCGATCGCGCGCTGAAGCAGGCGCCGGACAATGCCTCGGTGCTCGATACGGCGGGCTGGGTCCGGTTCCGCGCTGGCGAGGACCTCGAAAATGCGAAGCGCCTGCTCCGCCGAGCGGCAGAACAGGCGCCTCAGAACCAGACGATCCAGATGCACCTGGCCGAAGCCACGCGCACCGGAGGGTAAGAGCCCGGCCGCTTGGCCAGGCTCTTTAATGCATCAGGCGTAGGCTACGCGGACCCGCTGACGGCGGCGGGCCAGAGCCATGCCGGCCAGGGCCAGGCCGAGCAGACCCAGCATACCCGGTTCCGGAACCGGCGTGCCGCCAGTGCTGGTGGTGCTGGTCGAACCGCCGGTGCTGCTCAGCGTGCCGGCACCAGAGGCCGAGGTGATGTTGCCTGCGCCGGTGATTGACTGATAGCGCACGAAGAAATCGCTGAGTGTCAGCGAGGTCAGCGGCTGCGCGAAGTTCAGCGTGAAGCTGCCGGTGCCGGTCTGGCCATCCAACAGGCCGCCGCTGCCGCCGCCCGAGCACGAGCCGGTCTTGGCATCCTTGAAGCACACGTCGACGCTGCCGATCGCGTTGGGATAGCTGCCACCCACGGTGGTATAGCTGAACGCCCCGGTCGAGCTGGCGCTCTGGATGTTGGGATTGGTGTTGAAAGCGAAGCCCGACAGACGCGAATCCAGCGGATTGGACGTCGTGTTGGTCAGGCTGTAGCTGAAGGTGTAGCTTGTCGCGGTGACGCCGGTCAGCGTGAAAGAGCCGGTCGAGGTCAGGCCGTTGATAGTGTTGCCATCGGCAAAGCCGCCGAAGTTGAACGTGTAGGTCTGGCCAATATTGCCCGAACCAAGCGTGATGGCATCGGCGAATGCCGGAGCCGAGGTGAAGGCCAGACCGGCAATCGCCGCGAGCTGGGTGATGTGACGTGCAACTTTCATGGGTATCCCCTGCAAATCGAATGGTTGACACAGTTCCACGCAATCGTCGTGCCAACCGCGAAATGCAGGGGGTTGCAAAGGTTAACGGCCGTTTCAGCAGCTAACGATTGTCAAGAAATTCGACGCCCAGCTCAATCATGCACGGCCTTAACCCAGGGACCAAATGGAGAAGCGCCAAGCCAGTTGACCTGGGTTTCGGCAGAGACCCGGTTGATCGCTTCCTGCGGCCTGTTGCCAGGGTGAACGGCCCGGCGCAGCGGGCGGCGACCGGCAGGCAGGGCAGCAATTTCGGCAATGGCGCGAGGCACGTCCAGCGGATCGGCATTGCGCCCGCCGCCGGTTTCGGTGCCCATCCGTTCGACCAGTGGGCCATAGGCAGCGGCCCGCTCGCTATCGATCCGGCCTTTGAGATCAAGGTTGTACCGATTGCGGTTGGACCACACCTTGGTCGGATAGCCGCCGGGCTGGATGATGCAGACCTCGATCCCGTGCTGCGCCACTTCATAGGCCAACTGCTCGCTCATCGCTTCCAGCGCAAACTTGGTCGCCGAATAGGGACCGCCTGATGGGGCAATCACCCGGCCAAGCTGGGAGGAGATGTTGACGATGAGTCCCTTCTTGCGCGACCGCATGGCCGGCAGCACGGCCCGCTGGACCCGCTGCACTCCGAAAACGTTGGTATCGAAGGCCAGCTGCATGGCGGCCAGATCCTGCACCTCGATCGGGCCGGATTGGCCGATCCCGGCGTTGTTGATCACCACGTCCAGCCCTGCGCCAGCCAGTCGTTCAGCCGTTTGCACTGCCTTGATGACCTGGTTTTCGTCGGTCACGTCCAGTTGGAGGATCGTGATGTCCAGCCGTTCGGCCTTGGCCGTGGCAGCCAGTTCAGTCGCTTCGGGCCGAGGCAGGTTGCGCATCGTCGCGAACACTTTCGCCCCCAACCGGGCATAGTGCAGTGCGCCGACATAGCCGAAGCCTGACGATGCCCCGGTCACCAGTACGCTCATGCCTTTCAGCGATGGTGCCGTGGCCTCACTGGCGACGGCGCGTGTAGCGGCGAGGGCCGCAGTCGAAGCGGCGGTGGCGGCAATCAGGCCGCGGCGGGTCAGCTTGGTCATGCGGGACTCCCAGGGTTTTTCTTGTGGCACCAAGCTAATGCCACCTCCGGCGCGTTCAACCCCGGCCCAAAGACTCTAACCAGGCATCGGCTTCGGCCGGACTGTCAAAGCGATGCACCGTTCCGGCAAAGCTGCCCAGCGCGGCGGCATTGCGTGCCTGCCAATTGCCCCGGAACATCAGGACATAAAGCAGGAATTCGAGGTTGAGGTTCTCCGGGCAACCCTCGGTCATGTCGGGGCGCGCCCGGCCGCGGTATTGCCACCAGCGCTTGAACACCCGGCCCAGGCATAGCCAAGTTGAATAGTCGAGCCAGACCACCGTATCGGCGCGGGCGACCCGCATTGGCAGGGTGGACCCGTAATTGCCATCGATGATCCAGTGGTCCCCGGCTAGCACTTCAGCCAGTTCGGCGCAGCCTTCGTCACGATCCCGCTCGACCCAGCCGGGCTGCCAGAACATCTGATCGAGGTGAAACAGCGGCAGCCCGGTGCACGCAGCCAACCGGTGCGACAGCGTGGATTTGCCGGCGCCCGGCGAACCGATGACGAGTACGCGCTGCATGGCCTCAATCGGCCAGACGCAGGGCCAGATCGCTCATGAACCGGGTATCTTCACCCTTGGCCAGCCATTCGGCTTCGGCCGCAATGGCGCCCAGCATGGCGGCCAAATCATCTGCTTCGGATTTCGCGTAATTGCCCAGCACGTGCCCCGTCACCCGATCCTTGTGTCCGGGATGCCCTATCCCGATCCGCACCCGGCGGAAATCGGGGCCAAGGTACTGGTTGATCGAGCGCAGGCCATTATGTCCCGCAAGGCCGCCGCCGGTCCGCACCTTGACCTTGAACGGGGCCAGATCGAGCTCGTCATGGAACACGGTGAGGGCGTCTGGCTCCAGCTTGTAGAAGCGCAGCGCCTCTGCCACCGAGCGGCCGCTCTCGTTCATAAAGGTGGCGGGCTTGAGCAGCAGGACCTTGGAGCCGCCGATCCGGCCTTCGCGCAGCCAACCCTGGAACTTCTTTGCTTCCGAACCGAAATTGTGCGCTTCGGCAATGGTGTCGATCGCCATGAAGCCGACATTGTGCCGGTGCAGCGCATATTGCGGACCAGGATTGCCAAGGCCGACCCAGAGTTGCACGCGCGTTCTCCAAAACGAAGCCGGGCCGCATCGCTGCGGCCCGGCCTGTGTGGGCCAGCAGGGCTGCCCCGGTCAACCGGAAGGACTTAGGAAGCCGCGTCGGTCTTGCTGTTGTCGCCTTCTTCGCTGCGCAGGCCCGAAGGAGCAACGATGGTGGCGATGGTGTCGTCACGATCGGCGTGGGCGGCAGTGACGCCGGCCGGCAGCTTGACGTCGTGAATGTGAATCGATGCGCCGACTTCAAGGCCGGTGACGTCGATCACGATTTCGTCCGGAATGTTGTCGGGGGCGCAAACGACGTCAAGATCGTGCAGGACGATGTTGAGCACGCCGCCGCGCTTCAGACCCGGCGAGGCATCTTCGTTGGCGAAATGCACCGGCACGTTCACATGGACCTTGTGGTCCTTTGAAACGCGCAGGAAGTCCGCGTGGAGCGGACGATCGCTCACGGGGTGGAAGGCAACGTCCTTGGGGAGCGTGCGCACGGTCTTGCCGCCAACTTCGATTTCGACGATCGAGTTGAAGAAGTGGCCAGTGCCAAGCTGCTTGACCAGCAGCTTTTCTTCGACGTGGATCGCCAGGGGCTCTTCATTGCCACCATAGACGACGGCGGGGACGCGGCTTTCACGACGCAGGGCACGGGAGGCTCCCTTGCCTGCCCGTTCGCGCGTCTCGGCCGGCAGGTGCAGCGTATCGCTCATTGCATTGCCTTTCAAAACTCTGGATGAAACATCTTCTCCGCCACGCCTCCAGGGATGACCATGACGGGAAGCGCGGGCCGTTAGCGGTAATGGCCGCGAAATGCAAGCTACTGTAGGCGGGTGATCCGGTAGCCCCGTGCGGCGAGTCCGGCGACCAGCCCGTCTGAGCCGACCAGGTGGAGCGCGCCAACCGCCACCAGCGGCTTCTCGCCGCGTTGCAGGATCGGCCCGAGCTGGTCCAGCCAGGCCCGGTTGCGGCCCACCAGCAGCGCCTGGCGCAGCTCCGCGTCGGCCAGCAGACCCCGATGATCGAGCGCGGCGAGCTGGTCGATATCGCCGTTGAGGTAGGCCGCGCGAAGCTGTGCACTCTCGGCTTCGCCTTCTCCGGCCGAGCGGACCACCAGGCCAAGGAGATCGCGTTGTTCCTGTTCGGGCAGGCGGTCAAAGATGGCTAGCTGGCGTTCCGCCCCCTCGAACTCGTAGAGCGGCTTTCCGCGCAGTTTTTCAAGAACCAGCCGGTCAATTCCGTTGGCGCTGCGCTCGCCGCTGCGCGCGGAAAGCAGTTGGGCCAGGGTCAGCGCGGCGGCCCAGGTATCCATTTGGGCAAACCGATCCTGTGACAGGCCTACCTTGGTGAGCATGGCGGCAAGGGCGGCGCGGTCCTGTGGGTCAGCGCGCTCGCTGAGGGGCGGGGCGGCTTCAACCGCTGACAGGATGTGGAAGGCGAGAGCAGTGCGCTTGCTATCCTCCAGCGCAGCGACCTCCACGATCAGCGAGGTGGCCTCCGCGCTTGCCTTGGCGAAGGCGGGGCTGTCGATCGAGACCGGATCGGGCAGGGCATGGATCGTCCCCAGCAACCAGGCTCGCTCGCCACTCGGTCCATCGACCTGCCACAGGGCAGGGCGGGCGGGATCGGCGGCCGGTTGGCAAGCTGCCAGCAGCAGGAGGACCAGTGCGGCCAGAACCCTATTGAACACGGTCTGCCTTGAGCCCCACCGTCTTGAGCTGGTCCTGTACTGACCCCTTGCCCCCAAGGTGCCCCGCGCCGACTGCAACGAACACCGTGCCGGGCTGGGCCAGCCGCGCCTTGATCCAGCGCGCCCAGGCCTTGTTGCGGTTGGTCAGGAGTGCGGCGACCATGGCCGGATCGTCCTGCTCGGCGTTCATCAGTTCGGCCAGCTTGACTGCATCGCCCAGCCGCCAGGCCTCGACCAGCGCATCGACATCCTTTTCGAGCTGGGGCAGGGCATCGATCACCTCGAACAGGTAGCGCCGCTGCACCTTGGGGCTGAAGCTGTCGAACAGACCAAGCTGGTAATCGAGCGTTTCGAGCCCAACGCGCGGCAGGCCGGTAGCCTTGGCGCGGGCGGCGAGATCGCTCTCCACGCCACTGGCCAGCGAATAGCCCTTGCGCTGGAGGGGCAGGGTGGCGAGCACGACTGCGGCATACCACGGCTTGAACCGGTCAAAGGCATTGCTTGGCAAGCCAACGCCTGACAGTGTCGCCTCGAACTTGGCGCGCTGCTTGGGGGTCATCTGGCTGCGCAGGCTCTGCCCGGCAGGCAGGATCCCGCGCTTTAGCAAGACCGCCTGGCTGGTAGCCTGGTCAATCTCCGGAATTTCGGTCACCAGCTCGGTCGAACTGGCAAAGGCCTGGGCCAGCGGCCCGTTGAACCAGTTAATCCCCTGCGGCAGCAGGTGAATGGTGCCAAACAGGTAAATTGTCGTATCGGCGTCGCCCAGCTTCCATAGCGCCGGGTGCACCTCGGCCGGGACCGGCTCAGCCACGACCGGCTGCGGGGTGGGCAGGCGCTGTTCCTGCCCCGCAGCAGCGGTGCCGAGCAGCAGGGCGAAGGGAGCGATCAGACGCGCAATCATGGCGCTTCCTATAGCGCCTCCACCACGCGCGTCGATTAACGAATGCAGACCGCCCAGAAGGTTGACCCTGTGCGGCCCTTCCGCCAAAGGCCGGGCATTATGGCCGATCCCGCCCGCCCGCTTTCGTTCCAGGAGATGATCCTGCGGCTCCACGCGTTCTGGAGCGCGCAGGGCTGCCTGATCCTTCAGCCCTATGACATGCGCATGGGGGCCGGCACCTTCCACCCTGCCACCACGCTGCGCGCACTGGGGCCGGAACCATGGAAGGCCGCCTATGTCCAGCCGAGCCGCCGGCCTACCGATGGCCGCTATGGCGAGAACCCGAACCGCCTTCAGCACTATTACCAGTACCAGGTGATCCTGAAGCCGAACCCGGAAAACCTGCAGGAGTTGTACCTGCAATCGCTGGCCGAGATCGGCGTCGATCCGCTGGCCCACGACATCCGCTTTGTCGAGGATGACTGGGAAAGCCCCACGCTGGGTGCCTGGGGCCTGGGCTGGGAGGTCTGGTGTGACGGGATGGAAGTGACCCAGTTCACCTATTTCCAGCAGGTCGGCGGGTTCGATTGTAAGCCGGTGGCGGGCGAGCTGACTTATGGCCTTGAACGCCTCGCCATGTACATCCAGGGCGTCGACAACGTCTATGACCTGGCCTTCAACAACGAAGGCGTCAGCTATGGCCAGGTCTTCCTGAAGAACGAGCAGGAGCATTCGAAGTACAACTTCGAAGTGGCCGATACCGAACAGCTGTTCGCAGGGTTCAGGAATGCCGAGCGCGAATGCCAGCGCTGTATCGAAGCGCAGGTGCCGCTGGCCGCCTATGACCAGGCGATCGAGGCCAGCCACCTGTTCAACCTGCTGCAGGCGCGCGGCGTGATATCGGTGCAGGAACGCGCCAGCTACATCGGCCGCGTGCGCGATCTGGCCAAGGGATCGTGCCAGGCCTGGATTGAAAAAAACAAGGCCGAATGGGAAGCCAAGTTCCCGGGGTGGACGGTATGAGCGACTTCCTGCTTGAGCTGCGCAGCGAAGAAATCCCGGCGCGGATGCAGGCCGGTGCGCGCGAGACCCTTGAAAAGCTGTTCCGCAAGGAAATGGAAGCGGCGGGCGTGTCGGTTGGTGCGGTTACCGTCTGGTCGACCCCGCGCCGCCTCGCGCTGATCGCGCGAGGGCTTCCGGAAGCAACCGCCGCAGTCTCGGAAGAAGTGAAGGGCCCGCGCGTCGGCGCGCCGCCGCAGGCGCTGGAAGGCTTCCTGCGCAAGACCGGCCTCACCGAAGACCAGCTGGTCGAGCGCGACGGCGTGTTCTTCGCGATCACCGCAAAGCCTGGCCGAGCCACCGCCGAAGTCCTCGCCGAAGCGATCCCGGCGATCGTCCGGGCTTTCCCCTGGCCCAAGAGCCAGCGCTGGGGGTCCGCTTCGATCAGCACTGAAAGCCTGCGCTGGGTTCGCCCGCTCTCGGCCATCGTTGCGCTGTTCGATGGCCAGGTGGTTGATTGCGAAGTCGGCGGGATCACCGCTGGTCGCCTGACCAAAGGCCACCGTTTCCATTCCAGCGGCGAAATCAGCGTGGATGGCGCGGATGACTACGCCGCCAAGCTGCGCGCCGCCCATGTCATTGTCGATCATGTCGAGCGCCAGGACCTGATCCGCACCAAGGCCGCCGAAGCCGCTGCCGCGGCGGGCCTCAAGCTGGTCGAGGATGAAGGACTGGTGATCGAGAATGCCGGCCTTACCGAATGGCCGGTGCCGCTGCTGGGCCGGTTCGATGAGCATTTCCTCGAAGTCCCGCCCGAAGTGATCCAGCTGACCGCGCGGACCAACCAGAAGTACTTCGTCTGCGAAGACGCGGCGGGCAAACTGGCCAATGCCTTTGTCTGCACCGCCAATATCGCGGCCGCCGATGGCGGCGCGGCAATCGTTGCCGGCAACCGCAAGGTCCTCGCTGCACGCTTGTCCGATGCCCGCTTCTTCTGGGAACAGGACCGCAAGACCACGCTCGAAGAGCAAGCGAAGAAGCTGGAGCGGATCACCTTTCACGAAAAGCTCGGCACCGTCGCCGACAAGGTCGAACGCGTTGCCAAGCTGGCGCGCTGGCTGTGCGAGGAAGGGATCGTCAAGGCTGATCCGGCCGAGGCCGAACTGGCCGCGCGGCTTTGCAAGGCGGACCTTGTCACCGAAATGGTCGGCGAATTCCCCGAGCTTCAGGGCCTGATGGGCGGCTACTACGCCCGCGCCGAAGGCCTGCCCGATGCCGTCGCCGATGCCATTCGCGATCACTACAAGCCGGTTGGGCAGGGCGATGATGTGCCGAGCGCGCCGGTGACGGTGGCAGTGGCACTGGCGGATAAGCTGGACACGATCCGCAGCTTCTTCGCTATCGACGAGAAGCCGACTGGCTCGAAGGACCCGTTCGCACTTCGTCGCGCGGCTCTGGGTATTATTCAGATCGTGACCACTAACGGCCTCCGCTTCGGTGTTGGCGAAGGTGATGTGCTCGCCTTCTTCGCCGACCGCCTCAAAGTCCAACAGCGCGAAGCCGGGGTTCGTCACGATCTGATCGATGCGGTCTTTGCGCTGGGCGGTGAGGACGATCTCGTTCGCCTGCTCGCCCGCGTCCATGCGCTCCAGGCCTTTATCGGCACCGAAGACGGGACCAACCTGCTCGCCGGTTACAAGCGCGCGGCCAATATCCTCAAGAAGGAGGACTTTACCGCGGCGCAGGAAATCGCGCTTTCCTACTGTCCCGAACCGGCTGAAAAGGCGCTGATCGATGCGCTCGACGAGGCGGGTCCGGCGGCGGCTCAGGCGGTTGCGGCAGAGGACTTTGCCGCAGCCATGGCCGCCCTGGCCAGCTTGCGCGCACCGATCGATGCCTTTTTCGACCAGGTGACTGTCAACGATGCCGATTCCGCCAAACGGACAAATCGACTTTCGCTCTTGGCGCGGTTCCGCGATGCCGTTCATGGCGTCGCCGACTTCTCGCGGATCGAGGGCTGATTTTTCTGCGCCTGAACTGTGGTCCAGGTGGTCCAAGCCTGGTGCACGTGCGGCGAACGGAGACGGTTGAATGAGCAAGCAGGTCTACACCTTTGGCGGAACGGCCCGCGATCTTGACCCGCGCAGCCGCGACAAGACCATTGTCGGCGGCAAGGGTGCCAACCTGGCGGAAATGGCGGGGATTGGCCTGCCGGTGCCACCGGGCTTCACGATCACGACCGAGGAATGCGTTCGCTATCTGGCCGAAGGCGGCGACTTTTCCGATAGCCTGAAGGCCGAGGTGCAGGCCGCGCTTGCCCATATCGAAGCGGCCGTTGGCAAGACGTTCGGCGATGCGGCTGATCCGTTGCTGGTGTCGGTCCGCTCCGGCGCGCGGGTCTCCATGCCCGGGATGATGGACACGGTGCTTAACCTTGGCCTCAATGACGCCACGGTGGAAGGCCTCGCGGCGTCATCGGGGGATCAGCGGTTTGCCTGGGACTCCTATCGCCGGTTCATCCAGATGTATTCCGACGTGGTGCTGGGCCTGGACCATCATCTGTTCGAGGATGCCCTTGAAATTGCCAAGGAAGACAACGGCTTTTATGCCGATGTTGAGATGGAGGCTTCGCACTGGCAGGCGCTGGTGACCGAATACAAGGGCATCGTCAGCGCCGAGCTGGGCCGCTCTTTTCCGCAGGACCCGCATGAGCAGCTGTGGGGCGCGATCCGTGCGGTGTTCGATTCCTGGGATTCGGACCGTGCCAAGGTCTATCGTCGGCTCAACGATATTCCGGGGGACTGGGGCACGGCGGTTAACGTCCAGGCCATGGTCTTCGGCAATATGGGCGATACTTCGGCCACGGGGGTTGCCTTCACCCGCGATCCGGCGACCGGTGAGAAGGCCTATTACGGCGAGTGGCTGGTCAATGCCCAGGGCGAGGATGTGGTGGCGGGTATCCGCACCCCGCAGTACCTGACCAAGGCCGCGCGGGAACGCGCCGGGGCCAAGCCGCTCAGCATGGAAGAGGCGATGCCAGCGGCCTATGCCGAGCTGGCTGCGGTGTTCGAGCTGCTCGAAAAGCACTACCGCGACATGCAGGACATCGAGTTTACCGTGGAACGCGGCAAATTGTGGATGCTCCAGACCCGCTCGGGCAAGCGCACCGCCAAGGCGGCGCTCAAGATGGCGGTCGACATGGTCAGCGAAAGGCTCATTGACGAGGCGACCGCGATTAAGCGGGTCGATCCGATGGCGCTTGACCAGCTGCTGCACCCCACGCTCGATCCCTCGGCGCCGCGCGATGTGCTGGCGCGCGGCCTGCCGGCCAGCCCGGGTGCGGCCTCGGGCGCGATTGTGCTGGATGCCGATACGGCTGAAAAGCGTGCTGACCGCGGTGAGGCGGTGATCCTGGTCCGGGTCGAAACCAGCCCCGAAGACATTCATGGCATGCACGCGGCCAAGGGCATCCTGACCGCGCGCGGCGGCATGACGTCACACGCGGCCGTGGTCGCCCGCGGAATGGGGCGGCCCTGCGTTTCCGGCGCCTCGGCTGTCTCGATCGACATGGCCAGCCGCACGCTGCGGATTGGCAACCGCGAGCTCAAGGAAGGCGACCTGATCACCCTTGATGGTTCCAATGGCGAGATCATGGCCGGGTTGGTGCCGACGATCGAGCCTGAACTGGTCGGCGATTTCGGCACGCTGATGAGCTGGGCGGACGGGCATCGGCGGATGAAGGTGCGCACCAATGCTGAAACGCCGGAGGATTGCCGGATGGCGCGCCAGTTTGGGGCTGAAGGCATCGGCCTGTGCCGGACCGAGCATATGTTCTTCGATGCCAGCCGGATTTCCGCCGTACGACAGATGATCCTGGCCGAAGACGAGGCCGGCCGTCGCGCCGCGCTGGCCAAGTTGCTGCCCGAACAGCGGGCCGACTTCCAGTCGATCTTCACGGTCATGGCCGGGTTGCCGGTGACGATCCGCTTGCTCGATCCGCCGCTGCACGAATTCCTGCCCCATGGCGATGGCGAATTTGCGGAGCTTTCCGGAGCAATTGGCATTGGCGTCGAGACGCTGAAGCGCCGCGCCGCCGAACTGCATGAATTCAACCCGATGCTGGGTCATCGCGGCTGCCGCCTGGGGATCACTTTCCCGGAAATCTACGAAATGCAGGCTCGCGCCATCTTTGAGGCCGCTTGCGCGGTTGCGGCGGCAAGCGGTGACGCGCCGGTGCCCGAAGTGATGATCCCGCTGGTGGCCACCCGCAAGGAGCTGGCGATTCTCAAGGCGCTGGTCGATCGCACGGCAGAGGCAGTCTTTGCCGAACAGGGGCGCAGGCTGGACTACCTGGTCGGCACCATGATCGAATTGCCGCGGGCGGCGCTGATGGCCGCTGAAATTGCTGAAGAAGCGACATTCTTCTCGTTTGGTACCAATGATTTGACGCAGACTACTCTTGGTGTTTCGCGGGACGATGCGGCGCGCTTCCTGACACCTTATGTCGAGCAGGGCATCTATCCGCGCGATCCGTTCGTCAGCCTGGATATTGAGGGCGTCGGTCAATTGGTCGAGCTCGCGGCAGAGCGGGGACGCAAGACCCGCGGCGATATCAAACTGGGCATCTGCGGTGAGCATGGTGGCGATCCTGCTTCGATCGCTTTCTGCGAGGCTGTCGGGCTCGATTACGTCAGCGCTTCGCCCTACCGCGTGCCGATTGCCCGGCTCGCGGCGGCCCAGGCGGCGCTTAACGCCGCCAGCCGCTGAGGGTCAGTATCTCGAAATTGTCTACGGTGCCATTGCCAAACATTTGATTAGCAATGGCATACTGGGAACGATTGAACGCTGGGCCAGGCTGCGCGAGGACATTGCTGAGGGCCTGAGTGCGCAGGTCTGCCAGCAGTGAGGCAAGGCTCGAGAAACGGACGTTCACGGTGCGGCTGTCGACTACGGGATTGGCCCAGCCGACCCGCTGCAGCAGTTGCCCGCCGGCCCGGACATCGACCGCAGGGTGCAGGCGCGGGGCCGGGCGCTCCCCATCGGCGGCCAGCATCGCCGCCCGCATTGTCGGCAGGCTGCCGGCACCAACGAAGCTCGCGAGGGCCAGTCCGCCCGGGGCGAGCGCGCTGCGAATGTGGATCAGGGCACCGGGCAGGTCGTTGACGGTGTCCAGCGTGCCCAGGCTGGCGATCAGGTCGAACCCTTGTTCGGGGAAGGGCTGCTCTTCGGCGAAGCCGTCGGCAGGGTCCGCGCAGGTGACAACGGCGCCCTGAGCTTTGAGGGCATCGACCAGCTCACCTGGCACCCGCCCGATCAGCAGCACGCGCTGCGGTACATGGCGCAGGAAGCCCAGCCGTTCGAGCAGGTCTTCCGCCATGTCGTCGATCAGGTAGGTCGCAGCCCCAGGTCGTTGCTGCAACCGCCGCGCACGGAGCCGGGCGGCCTGGCGCCGCGCAGGCGAAAAGATCTGGGGCGGGGTGGCTGCGCTCACGTTGCGCCCCTGCCTTGCGTCGCCGCCGGGTGCAAGCGATAGTCGCCAGCCATGCAGGTACCCGCTGCCCTGGCGCCGATCGTCGACCTGGTCTTCCCGCCGCGCTGTCCGCTGTGCGGCGAGGGGCTGGCCGCCCAGGACGGACTTTGTGCGGCTTGCTGGGGAGAGCTCGCGATCCCCGGTGAGCCATGCTGTGCCACGTGCCAGAGGCCCTTTGCGGAAGGCTTGCCGGATGGTGCGCAGTGCGCCCCGTGCCTTGGCAATCCGCCGGTCCACGACGGAATCGCGGCCGCAACGCTTTATACTGAGGGTTCGCGCCGTCTGGTGCTGGCCTTCAAACATGGGCGGCGGATTGCGCTGGCACCGTTGTTGGCGCGGTTGATCCTGCCCAAGCTGGCTGCGGTGGGCCCGGATTGGCTGGTTGTACCGGTGCCGCTGCATCGCTGGCGCTTGTGGCGGCGCGGCTTCAACCAGTCCGCGTTGTTGGCGCAGGACATCGCCCGCAGTAAAGGTGCTGCTCTGCTGGTTGATGGGCTGCTGCGGCGCAAGTCGACACCAATGCTGGGCGGCCTGGGTCGTGCCGCCCGGATGCGGGCGCTGAGCGGGGCGATTGCAGTCAACCCGAGCCGGGCGTCGCGGATCAAGGGCGCTTCGATCTTGCTGGTTGACGATGTGCTGACCAGCGGCTCAACCAGCGAGGCCTGCGTCAAAGCGCTGAAGCGAGCTGGGGCAGAACGCGTTGTCATCGCCTGTTTCGCCCGCGTGTTGGATGAAGCGCTTGATCAGACCTGAAAACAAAGACGCCCGGAGCATAGCCCCGGGCGTCCTCGTGACGAAACTTCGAGGCGTCGCTCGCGCGATTTGGCAGTCCCCCTTTGACCGCCGCGCCTTATCCCTCATGCGGTGGCCCTTCCTGTCGGAGGGCCGGCCGTGGTCCCTGAACCTGGCCATTTCTTGCCGCCCCATTTCTTTCCCTGAAAG
>Ga0315902_10004570_pt1 | contig 19902 bp, 14 predicted proteins | sample LakEriMetagenome_9_FD_203523 | JGI IMG/M metagenome (GOLD analysis project Ga0315902, IMG submission 203523) | Freshwater fungal communities from buoy surface, Lake Erie, Ohio, United States - Buoy 12 MA117 | ecosystem: Environmental > Aquatic > Freshwater > Lake > Lake biofilm | place: USA... | reverse complement strand
GCACCGCCGAAATCGTAAAAGGCCTGCGCGTGTTCTCTCGAATGGATAGAAACGAATTGGTCTCAGCCGACATTAACGAATGCCTTCATTCAACGCTTGTCGTGATGAAAAACATGACTAAAGCAGAGGTTACTCTCAATGTCGAGTTGGGAGAAAACATACCGAAAATAAAGTGCTATCCAGGAAAGCTTTCACAAGTGTTCATGAACTTGGTGACAAACGCTGTCCAGGCAACTCGTCTTCCCGGAAGACAGCCAATAGATCGTGTAATTAATGTACGATCGTTCTTAAGTGAAGATAAAATTTGCGTTGAAATAAACGATAATGGAAATGGCATTCCAGCGGAAATTCAAGAAAAAATATTTGAGCCATTCTTCACCACGAAAGATGTTGGAGAAGGCACCGGACTTGGACTAAGCATTGTAGCGGGAATTGTGGGTGAACATAACGGTCAACTTTCGTTCACAAGTAACGCAAAAGAGGGCACCACTTTTCTTATAACTTTACCCAGCGATTCTAAGAACACATGAACGATATGATTAAAGTACTTTACCTCGACGACGAAGAAAATAACCTCATCGCTTTTAAAGCTCTTTTCAGAAGAGAATTCGATGTGTTTACAACAACTTCCCCGCAAGAGGCCGTTGCATATCTCAATGCAAACGAGGTTCCTATTATTCTTTCCGATCAGAAAATGCCGGAGTTAAGTGGTGTAGAATTTTTCGAACTTACGCTTAACGATTTTCCAAACGCTGTGCGCATCCTTGTTACAGGATACGCAGATATTGAAGCGGTAATCGATGCAATCAATCGCGGTCAAGTTTATCGCTATGTTGCAAAACCTTGGAACGAAAATGATCTTCGCGTTTGTTTGTTAAACGCCGCAGAGCGATACGAAATGAATACCCAATCGAGCGATTCAGATGCTAGAACAACCAAATGGAAGCAAGCGAAAGCGCGCATTCAAGATGCGATTCATAAAGTGAAAGCTGTTGTTTCTTCATGGAAAGGTTCAAACCAACCTGTGCCTGCCGATTCACTGAACGAAGTGGTAAACGAATTGAATGCTTTGGAAGAAAGCGTAAACGAAGTCTTCGAAGAAGCCCGCTAGTCTTAAGCTTTATCCTCTTCCGATTCTCCTCTTAAACTTTCCTCTGGTAGCGTTGGATCTATGCTTTGCATTCTCCAAGCTTCATAAGAAAGATCATCTTCTTCGTCTATCACCTGAATGAATGGTTCAGCGAACGCTTTCGTACTTAAATGGTGCTCTAACGATAACAACATGGCCGGAAGTACAATCAAATTCGTTAACATAGCCGTGAACAAGGTCAGCGCTGTGAGTATACCCAACGCTCGCGTTCCATCAAATTCAGAGAAGATAAAGATTCCAAATCCGAAGAACAAGACGATTGAAGTAAAGAGAATACTTGCTCCCGTGTCTTTCACCGCAGAGAGCACCGACAATTTAATGTTCCAGTTGTGCTCACGCAATTCCTGACGATACTTCGCCAAGAAGTGAATGGTGTTGTCTACCGTAATTCCAAATGCAATACTGAACACCAAGATGGTTGAGGGCTTCAATGGAATGTCGAAAAACCCCATGCACCCGGCAGTGATAAACTGAGGAATCAAATTCGGCACAAGTGAAATAAGCAGCATGCGCAAGCTGCGGAACATCACCCACATGAGCAAGCATATCACCCCAACAGCAAAGAGCAAACTCGAGAATAAATTGTTTACCAAGTAAGTCGTTCCTTTCAAGAACACAATACTTGTTCCAGTCATAGTAACACTGTACAAGCTGTCTGGGAAAAGTTTGGTCACTTCCGGACGAAGCGTGCTCAGCAACGAGTCCATGGCAAGCGTTCCAATATCTGCCACCTGCGCAGTAATGCGGGTTTTCTTCAAGGAATCGTCTAAGAAGGTATTCGAATATCTTGAAGCATTTGAGTTTTCAGCAGCACTATCCGATTGCTCGAAATAAGGTCCAATGAATTGTTGCTCGCCTCGACTAATTAAATCGTAATATTCCGGATCGCCATCGTAATAGGCTTGCTTAGCGAACTTAATGGCATCTGCAATTGACAGCGATCGAGAAATTTTTGTTGAAACGCCGGGCAAGGTATCAAGGACGTCTTGAAGTGAATCGATACGCGCAATCGTTTTCGGATTGGTAATCTTACCGCGCTTCGCTTCAACCATTATTTCGAAAGGCATAACCCCGTCGAAGTGCTTTTCAAACCAATGCAAGTCGGTAATCACACGGTCGTCATCTGGAAGGTCATCAACGATATTACCTGTCGTTTTCACCAAGGTCATTCCGTAAAAACTCAAGGCTGTAACAACAACCGTAACGACATAAATGATTCCTCTGTTCTTGGTAATCATCTTCACCAAATTCTCAAGCGTATGATACAACCAACGCATGTCAAGGTGCTTCAGATGACGTGCTTTCGGTGCAGCCGTGTAAGAGAATAAAATTGGGAAAGCAATCAATGAAATGAAGAACATAAGCATGCTGTTCAAGGCAGAGATAACCCCGAATTGTTTGAGCAAATCACTTTCAACAAAAATGAATGTAGCAAATCCAACAGCAGTAGTCGCATTAATCATGAAGGCTGCTTCTCCAACCTTCTGAATTACACGGGTCATGGCACGCATCTTACTTCCATGACGAATAAATTCCTGGTGATATTTGGTAAGCAGGTAAATGCAGTTGGGAACACCAATAACAATCATTAATGGTGGAATAAGTCCCATAAGCATGGTAATCGGATAGTCGAAAAGTGCAATGGTACCCATTGACACGATTACACCGATTCCAATAATAACCATACAGACAAGCACAGCGCGGATACTTCTAAAGAAGATGAACAGCAACACAGCACTTACCAAAAGTGAAAGCAAAGTGAAGAACTTCAATTCGGCTTTTACCTTGGCGGTCATTTGCGTTCGAATAAACGGAAGCCCCGATATGTAAGTCTTTACGTACGTGTCTTTTGAAAACTGATTCACCTTTTCAACAATCTGTTCCACCGCATTTCCTCTGAATTCAGAATTGAAAAGTTTTGCATTGACAAAAATCATCATCAGGGTCGCGTCTGACTTCGATTTGTACAACAATCCGTCGTAAAAAGGAAGCGATAATATCTTTTGTTTAACAGAATCGAGTTGAGCCTGCGACTCTAAATTTCCATCTGAAATATGTCGAAAACGAAAGCGCTCTTCTGTAGTATCGGCGTACATTTCATAGCAATGTGCTATAGAAAAAACAGAGTCAACCACGTTGCGCTGAACAGTAGTTTTCACACCGTCAATAAGGGTGTCAACGGGAACTGTAATTTTCTTTAAGCTGTTTCCAAGTTCTTTTAATGCAATGAAGTTTTGAAGTTCCCAAATTTCCGGGTCGTTCAATCCAACAACCATAACATTTCCATCTTCAGAAAACTGCTTTGTAAAAGCTTGGTATTCAACGTAAGTAGTATCGTCTTGGGGCAATACACCCGAAAACTTGTAGCTCATGCGGACATTTCGGGCTTCCCATCCCATGAAAGCAGTGATTGCCAGTGTAATAACTCCGAGTAGAATACGGTTACGAAGAATAAAAGCAGCAATTTTTGCCCACATAGCTATAAAAATAGAGTGCAAAGAAACACTAAATCTATTTTCGAATGAAATTTTACGCCTCCTTTGTCAACCTATGGTTAAGAGTGCTATCTTCGCCCCCATAAAATCGAAAATCATGTCACAACAACATCAAGAGCAAATTGACGCCTTTATGTCGAAAGTTCGGGCAATGAACCCGAACGAGCCTGAATTTCTTCAAGCAGTTCACGAGGTGGCGGAAGCCATTATTCCTTTTATGGAAAACCATCCTAAGTACAAGGATGCTAAAATCTTAGAACGCATTGTTGAACCAGAACGTACATTAATCTTCCGTGTTCCATGGGTAGATGATAAAGGTGAGATTCAAGTTAACCGCGGATACCGCGTAGAATTCAACAGTGCAATAGGTCCTTACAAAGGCGGATTGCGTTTTCACCCAACGGTGAATTTGTCTGTTTTGAAATTCTTAGGTTTCGAACAAATATTCAAAAACTCTTTGACTACCCTTCCAATGGGTGGTGGTAAAGGTGGATCTGACTTCGATCCAAAAGGAAAGAGCGATCGTGAGGTTATGGCATTTTGTCAAAGCTTCATGAGCGAATTGTCTCGCCACATTGGTGCTGACACTGACGTTCCTGCTGGAGATATCGGAGTTGGTGGACGTGAGATCGGATTTATGTTCGGTCAATACAAGCGTCTTCGTAACGAATTCACTGGTGTATTAACTGGAAAAGGTCGCAACTGGGGTGGATCATTGATTCGTCCAGAAGCTACAGGTTACGGTACTGTATACTTCGCTCAAGAAATGTTGGCGGTGAAAGGATTGAACTTCTCTGGTAAAACAGTTGTTGTTTCTGGTTCTGGAAACGTTGCTCAATACGCTATCGAAAAAGCAACTGAATTGGGTGCTAAAGTGGTTACCGCTTCAGATTCTTCAGGATATATCTACGATGCAAACGGTATCGATGCAGAGAAACTAGCTTTCTTAATGGAATTGAAAAACGTAAAGCGCGGACGTATTCAAGAGTACGCAACTAAATACGGATGTGAGTTCGTAGCTGGAAAAACACCATGGGGTGTGAAATGCGACATTGCTCTTCCTTGCGCCACGCAAAACGAATTGAACGGTGACGATGCGAAAGCATTGGTAGCAAACGGTTGTATTGCAGTAGCTGAAGGTGCTAACATGCCTTCTACTCCTGAAGCAATAGCTGTATTCGACGAAAACAAATTAATGTTCTCTCCAGGAAAAGCATCTAACGCTGGTGGTGTAGCTACATCTGGTTTGGAAATGTCTCAGAACAGTCTTCGTTTAAGCTGGACTCGTGAAGAAGTTGACCAACGTCTTCACAACATCATGAAAAGTATTCATGCTGCATGTGTTCAATACGGATCGGAAGGAGATTATGTTAACTACGTGAAAGGTGCAAACATCGCAGGTTTCGTTAAAGTTGCCGATGCTATGTTAGACCAAGGGGTAGTATAAGTTTCGACTTTCAATTTAGAATATAAAAGCGCTCCGAAAGGGGCGCTTTTTTTACCCCTATTTTTCGTACATTTGTCCGAATTTTATTCGAAAATTCAAACATATGTCCGCAAACAATTCGAAAATTGTAGGAGAGGGTCTTACATACGACGATGTTCTTCTCGTTCCAGCCTATTCAGAGGTGCTTCCACGTGAAGTGAACATTTCATCGCAATTCACAAAAAACATTACGCTTCACACACCCGTTGTGTCTGCTGCTATGGATACAGTGTCTGAAAGCTCGATGGCTATTGCTATGGCTCGCGCAGGTGGAATTGCTGTGATTCACAAGAACATGAGTATTGCTGCTCAAGCAGCAGAAGTAAGAAAGGTGAAGCGTAGCGAAAGCGGAATGATTCAAGATCCTATTACCCTGCACGAAACTGCAAACGTAGGAGATGCGCTCACCATTATGGCCGAGCACAAAATCGGAGGAATACCAGTTGTAGATGCTGAAGGAGTATTGAAGGGAATCGTTACAAACAGAGACCTTCGTTTCGAAAAAGATTACGCGAAGCCTATTCGCGATGTCATGACAAGCGAAAACCTTGTCACTACAGACAAGCCGAAAGATTTAGAAACTGCTGAATCTATTCTTCAAGAAAAGAAAATCGAAAAACTTCCTGTTGTTTCCGCAGATGGAAAACTAATGGGACTGATCACATACAAAGACATTTTAAAATTGCGTAGATATCCGAATGCCTGCAAAGACAACTTCGGACGTTTGCGTTGCGCTGCAGCGGTTGGTGTAACCGGAGACACAATGGATCGTGTTGAAGCTTTGGTGAAAGCGGGTGTAGACGCAGTAGTTATTGATACCGCGCACGGACATTCGAAAGGTGTCATTGAAACCTTGAAAAAAGTGAAGGCCGCTTTCGGAGATAAAATAGATGTGATTGTTGGAAACATTGCAACAGGAGCAGCTGCGAAAGCCTTGGTGGAAGCAGGTGCCGATGGGGTGAAGGTTGGAATTGGACCGGGTTCAATTTGTACAACGCGCGTAATCGCTGGTGTAGGTGTTCCACAATTAACTGCTGTAACCGACGTTGCAGAAGCGTTGAAAGGAACAGGCGTACCGATGATTGCAGATGGCGGAATTCGATATACAGGAGATATTGCGAAAGCAATTGCAGGCGGAGCTTCAACCATAATGATTGGTTCTATGCTTGCTGGTACTGAAGAATCTCCAGGAGAAACAATTATTTACGAAGGAAGAAAATTCAAGTCATACAGAGGAATGGGTTCTTTGGAAGCCATGCAACACGGTTCAAAAGATCGTTACTTCCAAGATGCTGAAGACGATATTAAGAAATTAGTACCTGAAGGAATTTCAGGACGTGTGCCTTTCAAGGGCTCAGTAATGGAAGTGATGCACCAAATCATTGGCGGACTTAGAGCCGGAATGGGATACTGCGGAGCATCGAACATTACCCAACTTCAAGAAGCTAAATTCATTCGTATTACAAACGCGGGTATCAAAGAAAGTCATCCACATGATGTTGTAATCACAAGAGAAGCACCAAATTACAGTTATAAATAATTCAGTTTAATTTTAGTCATATGCGTTTTACAAAAGTTCTACTTTTAAATGTTGTGCTCCTTTGCACAGTGTGGTTCAGCGCGAATGCGCAACCGATACAAAAGGCTTCAGTTGTTTCACCAACAGTGCTAAGTGTTGACGGGGAAGATGTATCGTTAGAAGAGTTCGAAAACATTTTCAGAAAGAATAATCGTGATTCAGTAATTACAAAGGCGGCTCTCGACGAGTACATGGAATTGTTCATCAATTTCAAATTGAAAGTGCACGCTGCGAAAGCTGCTGGATTAGACACTGTAAGCAAATTCAAATATGAATTGCAAGGATACCGTGCGCAATTGGCTCGTCCGTATTTAACAGACCAAGAAAAACTAGACGAACTTATGCAAGAGGCCTATGCGCATTTGCAAGAAGAAGTTCGCGCAAGCCACTTGCTTATCGAATGTAAGCCAAACGCTCTAGCGGCAGATACGTTGAAAGCCTACAACAAGATTATGGACATTCGCAAGAAGATTCTTGCCGGAGAGTCTTTCGAATCGGCTGCAAAAAAATATAGTACTGACAAATCAGTTGAGAAGAACAACGGAGATCTTGGATATTTCACGGCCTTCCAAATGGTTTATCCGTTTGAATTAGCCGCATACAATACCAAGATTGGTGAAGTAACCATGCCTGTTCGCACGCAATATGGTTATCACTTGTTGAAAGTAACTGGACGTCGTCCTGCACGCGGAGAGATTCATGTTGCACACATCATGGTGAAGCCGAAGAAAGACGATGCGAACGATGCTTCTGAAGCGAAGATTAACGAGATCTACCAAAAAGCATTGGAAGGAAAACAAACCTTTGCTGAGTTGTGCGCATTGTACAGCGAAGATGTAACCACGAAGAACAAAGGCGGAGAACTTCCTTGGTTCGGAACAAACAAAATGGTTTCAGAATTCGAAGAGGCTTCATACGCATTGAAGGCAGACGGAGATGTTTCGCGTCCATTTAAAACCACATACGGTTGGCACATTGTGAAGCGCTTAGGTTACAAGCCGCTGGCTTCTTTCGAGTCAATGTCAAAAGACATCAAGGCGAAAGTTTCGAAAGATGCGCGCGCTGAAAAAACAAAGAATTCCTTCCTTGCGAAAATTGGAAAGGAGTACAACTACGTATACAACCAGAAGTACATCAACAAGCTTGCAGCAAAGGCAGACAGCAGCACCTACGTGGGTCAGTTGAAAGCGAGCAAGGGCTTATTGAAAAAAGTTTTTTGTGAAGTTGCTGGAACGAAATACACGGTGAACGACTTCTATCAAACTATGATTACTCGCAAAGGTGCGAACACGAATTTGAATCCAGTTGACTACGTGAAGCACGAAGCGAAGATGTTTGCTGAAGACAAATTAATGCGTGAAGAAGATGCACATCTTGAAGAGAAGTATCCTGCCTTCCGTTTATTAATGAAAGAATACCGTGAAGGAATTCTATTGTTTGAATTAACCGATCAATTGGTTTGGTCGAAAGCAGTGAAAGACACTGTTGGATTGAACAATTACTTCGAGTCTAACAAGGCGAGCTTCATGTGGCCAGATCGCGCGGAAGTAGTCATCTACACTTGCGCAAACGACGAGATAGCAAACAAGCTTCGTAAGATGTTGGAAGGTGGAAAATCACCTTCTGAAGCAGCAGCGGAATTGAATCAGGGAACACAATTGAATCTTCAAACAGAAGGTGGATTGTTCGCTCGTGAAGATCGTGAAGTGCTAGGTAAGATTAAGTGGACGGAAGGATTGAGCGCAAACGTTCCAATGAACGGACAAGTGATGGTGGTTGACATTGAAGAGTTGTTGAACAAGTCTCCAAAGAAATTGTCAGAAGCTCGCGGTCTCGTTACTTCGGAATATCAAAATTTCCTAGACAAACAATGGGTAGAAGAGTTGCGTAAAGCGCGCACCTACAAAATCAACACAGAGGTTCTTCATTCTATTGCAAAATAAACCATGAGAGCTGCACACATTTTTATCGCAGCGTTTTGTGTGTTTGTCGCAACGGGTTGCGGTAATTCATCGCCCGATGCTGTAGCGCATTTAGGTGACGCCGTGTTAACTATGGAGGAATTGCGCGAGCGAATTCCAAATAATATTTCTGCAGAAGATTCAGCAGCACTTGCACAAGAAATCATTCAATCGTGGTTGAAAGACGCCCTTGTCTTGCAGGAAGCAGAGAAGATGTCTGACGAAGAAAAACTCGCCGTTGAAAGAAGAATTGAAGACTATCGTAAATCGTTATTGATTTACTCCTTCGAGCAAGACTGGATAAAGAAGAACATGGACACCGTTGTAACCGACGATCAGATTCGTGCTTATTACGATGCCAACACCTCTTCCATGAAGGTGAACGAACATTTCTTGAAATTGAAGTTTTGTTCACTTCCAGAAAAATCGAAAGATGTGAAAAACATGTCTACTGCCTTCGCTTCAGATGATATTGCTACATGGGAAGCCTTCTGTGTTCAGGCAGGAGCGAAGCATTACTACAACTATTCAACTTATATCAATTGGGAGCAATTCGCTCAGCTTATTCCATTAGCTATCGCGGATCGTTCACAGTTTTTAACGCAGGCCACTTCCACCCAACAGATTAACTTCAATGGTGAAATAATTTGGGTGAAAATTGGTTCTTACCTTCTTCCTGGAGATTCGTCTCCAATGGAAATGGTTCGAAGCAATATTGCAAGTATCTTGCTGAACATAAGAAAGCAAGAGGTCTTGCAGAAAATGAGAAACGGTCTTTACGACCAAGCAAAAGCCGAAGGCAAATTAGAACAATAAGAGAATGAAAAAAGGAATTTTGTGGTTAATGTTTGTAATGCTGTCTCTCTATTCTTGGGCACAGCCAGGCAAGACCATAGATAAAATTATTGGAGGGGTGGGTGCTGAAGTTGTTCTGCTTTCCGATTTAGAAAATGCCAAATTTGAATTAACGCAAGGGAAGTCACAATTGCCTGCTGAAAAGGAGTGTTCAATCTTTGAGGATCTGTTGTATCAAAAACTTTTGTTGCATCAAGCGAAAGTAGACAGTGTTGAAGTAACCGACGGTGAAGTGAATGCGCAAGTGGAAAAACGAATCACCTACTTCGTTGAAATGTTGGGAAGCGTTGAACAATTCGAAACGTATTACGGAAAGCCAATCTCGCAATTGAAAATAGATTTCTTTGACATGATTCGCGATCAACTTTTAACTCAAAAGAAGCAAGAAGAAATAACGAAGAATGTAAAAATAACGCCGTCACAAGTGTTGAAATACTACCAGTCTTTGCCCATCGATTCTTTGCCCCTTATTGGAGAACAAGTGCAGTATTCACAAATTGTTATTGCTCCTTTAATTCCTGAAAGTGAAAATCAAAAGACTATTCAGTTTCTAGACAGTATTCGCAATGATATCGCATCTGGACGCTCAAGCATGACCATTCAAGCGCGCCGTCACAGCGAAGATCCGGGTTCGAAATTCAAAGGCGGTTGTTACGACATGATTCGCAAAGGAAGCTTCGTTCCAGAATACGAGTCTGCAGTTTTCACCACAGACGAAGGAAATTATTCTCCAGTATTTAAGTCTACCTACGGATATCATTTTGTGAAGGTGGTTGAAAAGCGTGGCGAATATTACCGCGCATGTCACATCTTAATGTCACCGAAAATCAAGGACGAAGATTTCAATCTATGTAAGACGCGATTAGATTCTGTCTATAATGAATTGAAGGCGAAAAAGATTTCGTTCAATGCGGCTGCTGCACGTTACAGCACAGATGAAGAAACTAAGAATCAGGCGGGAAAGATTATGAATATGCAAACAGGTGGAACACGTCATGACGTAGCGACCTTAACAGCAGAATTGAATTTAACATTATCGCGACTGAAAGAAGGAGAATTGTCTGAACCGCAATTGGCGAAGCAGCCGAACGGAAAAGATGCTTATGTAATTTACCAGCTCGATGCCCGCATTCCCGCGCACAGAGCGAACATGGAGCAAGACTATGAATTGTTCCAAGCGAAAACAGAAAGCATAGAGCGTCAGGCCGCAACAGACTTGTGGGTAGGCAAAGCACTGAAGAAAAATTACTCATTCATGGACGAGCAGTTTAAGAACTGCACGTTTCAATTCAACTGGAATAAAAAATAATACGATGACCACATTTACATCAGATGCAGAAGCGTTAGATGCGTTGAAGGAAAAATACAACGCACTGAAATTCGAGATTCAAAAGGTAATGGTCGGACAAGACGAAGCCGTGCGCGACGTTATTATTTCAATTTTGGGAAATGGTCACTGTCTGCTTGTAGGTGTTCCTGGATTGGCCAAAACCCTTTTGGTAAATACACTTTCGCAAGTATTGGGTTTGTCTTTCAACCGCATTCAATTCACGCCCGACTTAATGCCGAGCGATATCATTGGTTCTGAAATTTTAGATGAATCACGTCAGTTTAAATTCATCAAAGGTCCTTTGTTTTCGAACATCATTTTGGCCGATGAGATTAACCGTACTCCTCCAAAAACACAAAGTGCTTTGTTGGAAGCCATGCAAGAGCGTCGCGTAACAGCTGGCGGTGTAACACACGTATTGCCTTCTCCGTTTTTCGTTTTAGCAACACAAAACCCGATAGAGCAAGAAGGAACGTATCCTTTGCCTGAAGCGCAATTGGACCGTTTCATGTTCAACATTTGGGTCGACTATCCAACCTTATCGGAAGAGTTGGTTATTGTGAAGCAAACAACTTCAGGCGTGTCGCAAACGCTTTCTCCGGTTATTTCTTCTGAAGAAATTCAGTTCTATCAGCAGTTGATTCGTAAGATGCCTGTTCCCGATAATGTTATTGAGTATGCTGTTCGTTTGGTTGCGAAGACGCGTCCGAACAGAGAGAATGCAGATCCATTGGCGAATCAATACCTCAGCTGGGGTGCGGGTCCTCGCGCTTCTCAATTCTTAATTGTTGGAGCGAAAGTGAACGCCGCATTGAACGGAAAATACAGTCCAGATATTGAAGACGTGAAGGCCGTTGCTTTGCCAATTCTTCGTCACCGTATCGTGCGCAATTACAAGGCTGAAGCCGATGGTTATTCAGTAGAGAAGATTGTTGCACAACTCCTCTAATTGTTCAGGGGTGCGTATTGCCATTAATACCCGTTTGCTTATTCCAGGAAAACTGGAAGGCATTGGACGCTTCACGTATGAGACCATTAAGCGATTGGCGCACCGATTTCCCGAACACGAATTTCATTTATTAAGCGATCGGAAGAAAGATGATCATTGGCAGTTTGGAAAAAATGTATTTCAACACCGCGTTTTTCCTCCTGCACGCAGACCTTGGCTTTTCGATTGGTGGTTCGATTACAGCGTGCCTTTCGTATTGAAAAAAATAAAGGCAGATGTTTTTGTTTCTCCAGATGCACACGCTTCGCGCAGATGTCCCGTTCCGCAACTCACTGTAATACACGATATCAATTTCGTTCACTATCCCGAGTTTATGCCGAAGAAGTATGCGAACTACTGGAACAGTAGAACGGCAGATTTCGTGAAGCTAAGCACGCGCTTGGCAACCGTGAGTGAATTCAGTAGAGCAGATATTTCGAAAACGTTCAATGTTGCAGAAAACGCTATCGACGTGCTTTGCAATGGCATTGATCACACGTTTGCTCCAGTAGAAGAACACAAGAAGGAAGTCATTCGCGATCGTTTCGCACAAGGAAAAAAATATTTTTTATTCGTCGGTGCGCTGCATCCAAGGAAGAACGTACACCGCGTGGTTGAGGCATTCAATGCGGCCGTAGAGCAAGGTGTTGAATCTTCATTGGTAATTGCAGGAAATAAGTTTTGGCATTATCCGGAATTGGATGCTGCCTTAGCGAAAATCAATTACCGAACGAACGTTCGGTTTTTAGGGCACGTTCACACTGCCGATCTTCCTTTGCTCATGTCGGCAGCGGAAGGGCTTGTCTTTCCGAGTCTCTACGAAGGATTCGGAATCCCGTTGATTGAAGCGGAAGCGTGCGGCGTTCCCGTGGTTGCTTCACAAGGAACAGTGATGGAAGAGGTTTCAAACGGATCGGCTTTCTTCGTGAATCCAACGGAGGTAGCTGAAATAGCCGAGGCCATTGTAAAGATTGAACAGGGGCAGCGCAATCCAGTTATGCGCGAGCACACATACACGTGGGACAAAGCAGCAGAGCTGTTGTGGGAGAGCATTCAACAAACCCTTCAACACAAGAAGTAAAATGCTATTCAATTCCATTGAGTTCTTTATATTTTTTCCTCTTGTAACAGCGTTGTATTTCTTGTTGCCGCATCAATGGCGCTGGCTCATGCTTCTGATAGCGAGTTGTGTGTTCTATATGTTTTTCGTTCCGGCGTATATTTTCATTCTACTTGCAACCATTGTTGTTGATTATGTCGCGGCTATTCAAATTGAAAAGAGTTCGAAGCCAAACGCTCGACGGTGGTTAATTGGAAGTATCATTAGCACGTGTTTGATTTTAGCAGTGTTCAAATACTTCAATTTTTTCATCGATAATTTCAACGGCATAGCCAGATTAATCGGTTGGAATTATTCGTTGAATACGCTCAGCATTCTTCTGCCCATTGGGCTTTCCTTCCACACCTTTCAGAGTTTAAGTTATGTGGTGGAAGTGTATCGCGGCAACCAAAAAGCTGAAAGGCATTTCGGAATTTATTCGCTGTACGTGATGTTCTATCCGCAGTTGGTTGCCGGACCCATTGAGCGACCGCAAAATGTCTTGCATCAATTTCGTGAAAAGCATTCGCTCACGTATGCGAATGTTTCTGCTGGAATGCAACGCATCGTGTGGGGATTGTTTAAGAAGGTGGTGATAGCAGATAACTTGGCGCAGTTCGTTTCTCCGGTCTATGAACACGCAGGTGCAGTCTCTTGGATGTATTTGAGCATTGCAGTGGTCTTCTTCAGTTTTCAGATTTATTGCGATTTCAGTGGGTACAGTGATATTGCCATTGGAGCAGCGCGTGTGATGGGATTCAGACTCATGGAAAATTTCAAGCTGCCTTATCGCTCTACCGGTGTGGGCATGTTTTGGTCGAAGTGGCACATCTCGCTTTCCACTTGGTTCCGAGATTACGTATACATTCCTTTAGGTGGAAATAGAAAGGGCGCAGCGCGCACGTCGATGAACTTGTTCATTGTCTTCGCCATAAGCGGGTTCTGGCACGGTGCGAATTGGACCTTCGTGGTTTGGGGAATGGCGCACGGACTGTGGTTGGTTTTGGAAAACCGAATGAACGTTCGGTGGGAAGGAAAATGGAAGATGCTATTGGGGACGTTGATCACATTTGTAGGGGTTTCTTTTTTATGGATCTTTTTCAGAGCACAATCTTTCGAGCAAGCCACACAGGTTATCAAGGGGATAGTAACGTTTCAGTCGCAGCCCGGATTTCTTCCTTCGGTGTTTGTCCCGTTAAATGGAGCGGTCATCATTGGAAAGATTTTAATGCTGGTTGTATTTGTGCTTATTGACAGAAAGGTGACGGAAATTGTTTTGGGAACACGAGCAATCGGTTCCAATCGGAAGGTTTGGTTATTCGCTGCGTTGTTGGCGTGTTTGGCGTTGTTTGGACAATGGGGAAAAGTTGATTTTATATATTTCCAGTTTTAATGAAGTTAATGATTCGAAATAGTTTGAAGGTCTTGCTTGCAGCGTTTACGATTTACGTTGCAGTGATTTTCATTTTTTCGAATGTGCAATTAATAGATCGCAGAATGTCGTTGTTCTTCGTTCCGAATTTGCAACGCAACGGCGGACAGGAGATGCAGATGATGCGCGATTTAACTTCCAACCCAACAAAATACGACGCCATTGTTTTAGGCTCTTCTCATGCTTACAGGGGCTATGATCCGCGCATCTTTGAGCAGATTGGAATCAACTTATTTAATGCGGGAACCAGTTCGCAGAATGCGAAAGGATCGTTGGTGTTGTACAACGAATACCTGAGAGATCGAGCCGATATTTTCATTTTAGATGTGTACGATCCGGTGTTCGAGTTGGAAGGAACCGAGAGTAACATGCGTTTGATTCAGAACGTTCCTTCGAATGCTGCCGCCTTTGCTTTGGTTAAGCAGGAAGTGAAGATGTATACGCTGAACGCTCTTGCGGTGCGATTAGCTAGCTTGAATGTGAAGGACGAAGCCCCGAATACCGACTACATTAGAAACGGCTTCTGCGAGAAGAAAGGAATCTTGTATGCGGTTGAGCCTTTGAGCGATTCGGTCTTCGATGCGAACGAAGAGATGTTCATGGCATTCGAAACAATGATTAAGCAAATGCAAGCTGACGGAAAGCGCATTGTCTTGTGCAGTCATCCGCTTCCCTCATCAGCTGGACTTCACAATTATCACGATAAATTTTTACAAAGATTCTCTCCACTCATCGAACGCCTCGGCGTTCCTTACATCGATCTTACTTACTATACCGAAGGTTTTGGTATAAACGAGTTTGCAGACCTTTCGCATTTGAATCAGGAAGGGGTTGAGTTGTACAATCAGCTGCTTCTTCAGAACACAACTTTCCGCGAAGCGGTCATCCCGTAGGGTCATCCGCATTGCGGTCATCACGAAGTGTCGTGTCATCGCGCAGCGTCATCACAACGTGTTGTGTCATCACGAAGTGTCGTGTCATCACGAAGTGTTGGGAAATAAAAAACCCATTCGTTTGAATGGGTTTCTCTTCTGTGGTGCCACCGGGATTCGAACCTGGGACACAAGGATTTTCAGTCCTTTGCTCTACCAACTGAGCTATGGCACCGAAGCGGCTGCAAATATAATCATTTATTTCAATTCACCTATATTTGCAACTCAAATTTTTCGGGAGAGATGTCAGAGTGGTCGATCGAGCACGCTTGGAAAGCGTGTGTACTGAAAGGTACCGAGGGTTCGAATCCCTCTCTCTCCGCTACTAATTAAACCAACGATTGTTTCGTTGGTTTTTTAGTTCGAGCAATTAGTTCGCCTTCGCTATAATTTCCTGCACCACACTCGGGTCAAGTAACGTAGTCGTATCCCCAATTGCATCGAACTCTCCCTCGGCAATTTTCCTCAAAATACGTCTCATTATCTTTCCACTTCTTGTTTTCGGCAAACCACTTACAATAACAATCTTATCCGGCTTCGCTATCGCTCCAATCTGCTCACTTACGGTCTTCGTTATCGAATAAACCATCTCCTGCTCAAACCCTTTCGTTAAATCTCGCGAAGCGTCTTGTGCAACATCTTTCGCAGAATCTTGCTTTGCATTCAGACCCATCATATGCCCATCACATATAACAAAAGCAAAAATGCCTTGCCCTTTGATGTCATGCGGATAACCCACTACCGCGCTTTCAATAACTCCGTGCGTATGATTAATGGCGTTCTCTACCTCCGCAGTGCCTATGCGGTGTCCGCTTACATTCAACACATCGTCAACCCTTCCTGCTAAGCGATACATGCCGTTCTCGTCGCGATAAGCGCCATCTCCTGTGAAGTAGTAATTTTTATACGTGCTGAAATAATTCAAAATACATCGCTCGTGATCGCCATACGTGGTGCGAATCATTGATGGCCAAGACTGTTTGAAACACAGGTTTCCGGTTAAATCGTTTTCAAGAATTTCATTCCCTTTATCGTCTAACAAAACGGGAAGAACTCCTGGCATAGGCAAGGTTGCAAACACCGGTTTCGATGGCGTTACTCCGGCTAAACTTGAGATCATAACCCCGCCTGTTTCCGTTTGCCAGAACGTATCGACAATCGGACAATTTCCTTTTCCAATTTTATGGTGATACCAATTCCAAGCTTCTTCGTTAATGGGTTCGCCAACGCTTCCGAGTATCCGCAACGAAGACAAATCTTTTCCTTCTAAGAATTCATCACCGGCCGACATTAAACTGCGAATGGCTGTAGGCGCGGTGTAGAAAATAGTCACCTTGTGCTTCGCTACAATGTCCCAAAATCTTCCGGCATCCGGATAAGTAGGTATGCCTTCGAACATCAATGATGTAGCACCATTCAAGAGTGGTCCGTAAATCAAATAGCTGTGTCCCGTTATCCAACCAATGTCTGCTGTGCAGAAATGAACGTCGCCTTCTTGGTACTGAAACACATTCAAAAAAGTATAGGCCGTCCACACCATGTATCCCGCGGTGCTGTGCACAACGCCTTTCGGTTTACCTGTGGAACCGCTCGTATACAAGATGAATAAGGGATCTTCAGACTGAAGCGTCTCTCCGGGCTTCATGTAATTATTGGTGGAAAGAACGCGTCCTTTCAATTCATTCCAATCGACATCAATTTCTTTTTTTTCGGTTGGAAGGTTGAGGTAGTTGAAGACCAACACATTTTTTATTTTTCTTGTTGAAGTCAATGCTTCGTCAACTACCGATTTCAACGGAATGGTTTTGTTACCTCGAAGCCCACCGTCCATGGTTATCACGAAATCAGCTTCGGCATCGTCTACGCGATCTGCAATGCTCTTTGCACTGAAGCCTCCGAAGATAACAGAGTGCACCGCGCCAATGCGCGCGCAGGCCAGCACGCTGAAAACCAACTCCGGAACCATACTCATGTATATGCAAACGCGGTCGCCTTTTTTCACACCCAACGTGCGAAGCATTTCAGCGGCAATACAAACTTCCTTGTGAAGTTCGGTGTACGTGAATTTTCTGTACTGAACCGAATGATCATTCGGTTCCCAAATGAGAGCCACTTGATCGCCTCGTTCAGCCAAATGTCTGTCGAGTAAGTTTTCAGTAATGTTCAATTCACCACCGTCGAACCAACGGTTTTTGGCATCTGCAAAAGTTCCCGAAAGCACCGTGTCCCATTTCTTTTTCCAAGAAAAAGATTCGGCAATTTCACCCCAGAATTTATCTGGATTTGAAATACTTTCAGAATAGGCTAATTCATATTGTTCAAACGATTCAATTCGTTTCATGGATTTCTGATTTGATGTTACAATTTACATCATTGCTTTTAACTTAACTTTGATAAATGAAGTCTCTTGCAAGAATTTTTCTCATCTTTTTATTGCAAAGCATTTGTGAAGCCATTGCCGCCCAACCCAACCTTCCAGCCGTAACATTGGCACCCGTGTATTCTGTGCAGTTGCCAGCTGAACTGCTTGAAACCTCCGGTATCACTCGTTTTCAGCAAGGACTTGTTACACACAACGACAATTCAGATGAGCAGTTGTATGTGATAGACACTTTGAATGGCGCCATTCTTCAGACTTTTTCATTGAACGGAACTTCCAATTTCGATTGGGAAGAAATTACCCAAGACAGCTTGTATCTCTACATTGGAGATTTCGGAAACAACGCCGGCAGCCGAACAGACCTGCATATTCTTCGAATTGAAAAATCATCTCTTCTTGAAGGCATGCCTGCAATAGATACCATTGCTTTTGCATACGAAGATCAAACAGATTTCACTCCTTCCAACCAAAATACAGCCTTCGATTGCGAGGCGTTTATTGCGGGAACAGACAGCTTATTTCTCTTCACCAAGAATTGGAATAACCTCTCAACCGTGTGTTACAGCGTGCCTAAAATTCCCGGAAATTATTTGGCGCAACGAAAAGATTCTTCTGTGGTAAACGGACTTATTACCGGAGCAACCTATCTTCCAAGCAAAAGACTCATTATCCTTTCCGGATACTCTTCGTTGCTGCAGCCGCTCATGTATCTCTTGTTCGATTTTGAAGGAACCGATTTCTTCTCTTCCTTCCAACAAAAAATAAATCTGTCTTTGAATTTTCACCAGGTAGAAGGCGTATCAACTACCAACGGAATAGATGTCTATCTGACCAATGAGTACTTCAGTCAAAGCATCATTACCACCCAACAGAAATTGCACAAATTCGATTTGACACCGGTACTCGGAGATTACCTATCTGGAAATAACGTGTTCTCTGAATCGGCCGATATCCGAATTTTTCCGAACCCAGCGAAAGACATCGTTCACATTCAAGTTCCAAAAAAGTCGCTATGCCTAGAAGTCAGGAACAGCGAAGGAAAACTCGTAAAGAAGGCAAGAATTCGACACGAAACAAACCTCGACATTTCAGACTTGCCAAACGGAAGATATTTCATTTCCATAACGGATTATCCACGGGTTTTTTCGCTGATAATCAGCCGTTAGATGTCCTTGAACCGAACTGTGTTAGTAAGTCAATTCGACTTAACACGGGCTTCATATTCACCTTTGTAACTTCCTTTTACCAAAAACAACATCCTATGGAATCGAACGAATACCTATTTTTAAAAGCACGCATTAAGGCCGTAAACCCTACCTGGTCTGAAGCAGATGTAGAAAACGAAGTGAAGCGCCTGGTGCACGGATCTGGAGAAATGGAAGACGCAGACGAAGGCTGTCTTTACTGCGGATCTTAATTCTCTTTATTCAAAAAAGATTGAGCAAGGGCCATGTGCCCTTGTTTTTTTTGCCCGTCCATTTTGTTCAACAAAGCCACCATCATACTCAAGCGATAATTCCGCGCAAGGAAAGGAGTGTTGCGTTCAATGAAATTCCAAAACAGCGCGTCCCAAATCTTTTCCCACGGCTCGCCCTTCTTGTAGTTGCTCATTTTATAAATGTAATTTGAACCACTCATGTACGGCTTCGTGCTCATGAGCCCGCCATCTGCAAACTGCGACATGCCGTATACATTCGGAACCATAACCCAATCGTAAGCATCTATGTAGTACGTCATGAACCATTCATACACTTCATGCGGATGAACTTCGCTCAATAACATGAAATTCCCCAACAGCATCAATCGCTCAATGTGATGCGAATACGCGTTTTCGCGCAAGCCTTTCAAGCAGTCGTCAATCGGACGAATACCGGTTTCTCCTTCCCAAAATCCATTCGGTAATTTTCGATCGTGTTGAAAGAAATTCGAAGTACGTTCTTCCACACCCTTCAACACATACACCGCACGAATGAACTCGCGCCAACCCAAGATCTGACGCACGAATCCTTCCACATTATTCATTTCAGCGTTTGAATCTAATGCCGCTTGAACGCACTCTTGCGGAGTGAGTAGACCAATGTTTAAATACGGAGAAATGACAGAATGAAACAGCCATGCTTCTTGCGGAACTATCGCATCTTGGTACGTTCCGTATTCATTTATTTTATTTTGAATGAAATAATGCAAAGCCGCTTTCGCTTCGTCTCTTGTAACG